>ERZ808245.216-NODE-216-length-32852-cov-3.020520_pt1 | contig 32852 bp, 35 predicted proteins | sample MGYA00521243_ERZ808245 | MGnify/ENA primary metagenome ERZ808245 (study PRJEB31516, sample SAMN03275576) | gut metagenome | biome: mammalia-associated habitat; material: feces | host: Papio cynocephalus | place: Kenya | collected 2012-07-07 ... | reverse complement strand
AGACATCAGAGATAGTCTTGCCTTTATATAAGACCTCTAAAGTTTCACGGTTATAACGTTTACCGTCGCACTGTTCACACTTAACGTAAACATCTGGTAAGAAGTTCATTGAAACTCTGATAGTACCGTCACCCTGACAAGCTTCGCAACGTCCACCTTTTACATTAAAAGAGAAACGTCCTGAGGTATAACCTCTAGCTCTAGCTTCAGGAGTTTTAGCAAACAAATCTCTAATATCAGAGAACAGACCTACATAAGTAGCTGGATTTGAACGTGGAGTTCTGCCAATAGGACTTTGATCGATACAGATGATCTTATCAAAATTCTCAAGTCCACTTACTGAATCGTATGGAGCAGGATCGTCGTTAGCAGTGACTCCATTTAACTCTCTTTCAGCAACTCTTACTAAAGTATCATTTACTAAAGTAGATTTACCTGAACCTGACACACCGGTTACTACTACAAAGCAACCTACAGGGAATGAAGCTGTAACATTCTTTAAATTGTTACCTCTACATCCTTTTAAAGTCAGCATTTTGCTCTTTTGAGCTTTTACTCTCTTTTTAGGTATTTCTATCTTTTTCCTGCCAGCTAAGTAATCACCTGTTAAAGAACCTTTGGTGTTTTCAATCTCTTCTACAGTACCTGCAGCTACGACCTTACCGCCATTGATACCGGCACCAGGTCCAATATCGATAATATGATCAGCAGCTCTCATGGTGTCTTCGTCATGTTCAACTACAATTACAGTATTACCGATGTTTCTTAAATTCTTTAAAGTCATCAGTAACTTTGAATTGTCTCTTTGATGCAGACCAATACTTGGTTCATCTAAAACATACATCACACCTGTAAGACCAGCACCGATTTGACTTGCAAGTCTAATTCTTTGAGACTCACCACCTGACAGAGTTTCAGCTGATCTTGATAAAGTTAGATAACCTAAACCTACATTTATCAAGAAACATAAACGGTTTTTAATCTCTTTTAAAATACGTGCTGCAATACTTGTTTCTTGTTCTGATAACTTTAAGTTATCAAAGAAGTCATAACACTCTTTAATTGAGTAATCGTTGATCTCAGGTAAACTCTTACCGTTTACAAAGACATTACAGTATTCTTTCTTAAGTCTAGTTCCATGACATTCAGGACAAGGAAGCGGTCTCATTAACTTTGAAATGTAATATCTAACGTATTCAGACTCGGTTTCATGCAAACGTCTTTCGAAGTTTGGAATTACACCTTCAAAAGGTTCTACGCTAGAGCGAGACTTCTTTCCTCCTGAGTACACAATCTCCATAGGAATTGCAGTCTTACCTGTACCATACAAGAGGTATTTACGTTCTTTATCTGTAAGATCTTTGTACGGCTTTTTCAAATCAATATCAAAGTAAGAAGCCACAGCTTCTAACTGTCTGAAGAAAAATGGATTCTGTCTATCCCAGCCTGAAATAGCACCTTCAAATACAGACTTGTTCTTATCAGGGACAATCTTATCCTCATCTAAGATCATCATGACTCCTAGGCCTTCGCACTTAGGACATGAGCCATGAGGATTATTAAAAGAGAAATCTCTAGGCTCTAACTCTGGAATTGAGTAACCGCAGATTGGACAAGAGTAGTAAGATGAAAATAAGATCTCATCTTCTTTTTTATGATCATCCATAGGACAAGCAACAGCTAATCCTTCTGAATATTTCAAAGCAGTCTCAAAAGAATCAGCAAGCCTCTGTTTTAGATCTGCTCTAACTTTGATTCTGTCTACAATAAGATCGATATTATGCTTTTCTCTTAGAGCTAAATCAGGCGGGTCAGATAAGTCACAGACTTCTCCATCGATTCTTGCTCTGATAAAACCATCTTTTACTAAATCAGAGAATAACTGCTTATACTCACCTTTACGTCCTCTAACAATAGGTGAGAGGATCATAATTTTACTGCCCTCAGGCATTTGTAAAACAGCATCAACCATTTGAGAAACTGTTTGAGCTTTCAGAACAGTTCCATGCTCAGGACATTTAGCTAAACCAATACGAGCCCACATCAAACGTAAGTAATCATGTATTTCAGTTACTGTACCAACAGTTGATCTTGGATTATGTGATGCTGCTTTCTGCTCAATAGAAATTGCAGGAGATAAACCTTCAATTGAATCTACATCAGGTTTATCCATTAATGACAAGAACTGTCTTGCGTATGAAGATAATGACTCTACATATCTTCTCTGTCCTTCAGCATATAAGGTATCAAAAGCTAAAGATGACTTACCTGAACCTGAACGACCTGTAATTACAACTAACTTATTTCTTGGAATTGTCAGACTTAAATTCTGAAGATTATGAGTTCTGGCACCGCGAATTGATATTTTATCCATATACAAAAACTCTTAAATATTTTGAGAGTGATTGTATCAATTCTAAGGGAATTATTTTTTGTAAATTTATAGATCGAACAAATTTTTTTTATCAAAATTACCGTATGATATTTAAAGGATTTTCTCGAACATTCTTCATTTTGTGCTGATCTTTTTCATATTTTGCCACTAAATATTGCGTGCTCTAAAAAAATTCACTTACAATACCCATCAAATTGATTTTATTTATACAAAACTTAAAGGAAAGTATATGGCTCGTGGAGTTAACAAAGTAATACTTATTGGTAATCTTGGAGATGAACCTTCATACAGACAGACCAGTTCAGGCACTGCTGTTGTGAACATTTCAATGGTAACCAACGAAATGAGACGCAGTATGGACACACAGCAGGTAACTGAATTTGCTGAGTGGCACCGCGTAGTTATGTGGGGAAAATTAGCTGAAATTGCACATCAGTGGTTACACAAAGGTTCACAAATCTACATCGAAGGCAAGTTACGCACTAGATCATATACAGATAAGCAGAACGTTAAGAGAACTATCACTGAGATTGTTGCCGATGAAATGCAAATGCTAGGCAGCAAGAACACTTCATTCCAGAATGACGGTGCATCAGCTCCAAGCTCTTCTTACCAGTCATCTCAACCTTATCAGGGCGGTCAGTCATACAGATCTGAGTACGGCTCACAGAATGCTTCTGCTCCTCAGTCTACTTATGGCAGTGCACCTATGCAAAATGCTAATCCATACACAACAGCTACTCAGGCACAGCCTGCTCAGGGTCAGCAACCTGTATATGGTCAGCAAAATTCATTCTCACAGGGTGGATATCAGGGTGGTGCTGGATATACTCCTGCAACTCCTCAGAGTGCAGAACCTCAACAGCCAAAGGAGCCTAATATGTATGGTTCTCCTTCAAGCACAGTTGATGGAGCAACAGACGACGATCTCCCATTCTAAAAACAAGCAGGCGTTTGCCTGCTTATTTTTTTAGATAATTTTTTGCTAACTCTTAAGTGTTAGAATTTTGTGCGCTAAAGTTTGCGTGTAAAAGATGTGATAAAGATAAGACTTTTTTTAGTCAAACTAGCATTCAGTCAACGAAAGACAGGCTGTGTGTGATATACTTTTGCACAAAATAATCTTAAGCAGATTGTTAATATTTGGCCATATTAAACTTCGGCATCGGATCCAATAAATGTTTAAAAAATTAAGAAGCATGTTCTCTAATGATCTGTCAATCGATTTAGGAACAGCTAATACTCTAGTTTACGTCAAAAATAAAGGCATCGTCCTTAATGAGCCATCTGTAGTTGCAGTCCGTTTAGACAGAAACGGCGGTGCACAGCGCAAAGTAGATGCAGTAGGTAGAGCTGCTAAGACCATGTTAGGTCGTAGCCCTGATAATCTAGAAGTTATCAGACCTATGAAAGATGGTGTGATTGCAGATTTCCAGTACACAGAGAAAATGTTACAGTACTTCATCTCTAAGGTTCTGCAGGGTTCTCATTTCGTACCATTCAAACCAAGCCCACGCGTATTAGTATGCGTTCCATGTGGTGCTACTCAGGTTGAGCGTAGAGCAATTAGAGAGTCTGTAGAAGGCGCTGGTGCAAGTGAAGTATTCTTAATCACAGAACCTATGGCTGCTGCTATCGGTGCTGGTCTTCCTGTTTCAGAAGCAAAAGGCTCTATGATTGTTGATATCGGTGGTGGTACTACTGAAGTTGCAATCATTTCTTTAAATGGTATCGTTTACTCAAGCTCTGTAAGAATCGGTGGTAACCGTTTCGATCAGGCTATCATCGATTATGTTCGTAACACCAAGCGCTACGAAATCGGTGAATCAACCGCTGAGCAGGTTAAGATTGAAATCGGTTCTGCTTATGCTGAGCAGGAAATGCATGAGAAGGAAGTTCGTGGTAGATCAGTTGTTGAAGGTGTACCTCGTTCATTCACTTTAAATTCTAACGAAATCCTAGAAGCTCTTTCAGATCCTATTAAGGGTATCGTTGCTGCTGTTCGTACAGCTCTTGAGAAATCACCTCCAGAGTTAGCTGCTGATATTGCAGAGCACGGTATGATGTTATCAGGTGGTGGTGCACTGCTCCACAACTTAGATAAGCTACTAAGAGAAGAAACTGGTATTCCAGTAACTATTGCAGATGATCCTCTAACCTGCGTTGCTCGCGGTGGCGGTAAAGCTCTTGAGATGTATGACACTCAAGATAACGAAATCTTCGATTAGTTAATTTAAATTAGGATCTCCTCTATGGAGATCCTTTAGTTTTACTAGGATGTGATTTGAAAAATTCAGATCAGAATAATTCACTAACCCATTTCAGATTTGCCATTGTCCTTGTCTTGTCATTGGCTGTAATGGCTTTAGACGTTCGTTCTAAAATTCTCACAGATTTCAGATTTTATGTAGAGTCTGCACTTTACCCAGTGTTGGTATTTGCTGATTCCCCTCATGCTATGAGTAAACTGATGTCATCCCAGTTTAAGAGCCATAGCGAACTTATTAAAGAGAACGAAAAACTATCTACTGAAAACTTCATGCAAAGAGCTGATGTTTTAAAACTAAAAGATCTCGAAAACGAAAATCAGGCTCTAAGACAGCTATTAAACTCTCCTGTTAGAGCTAATACTAAGAGATTATTTGCTGAAGTTATCAACGTTGATCCTGATCCATATCTACATAGAGTTATCGTAAATCGCGGGTCAAAGGAAAGCGTTTATGAAGGTATGCCTGTTATTACAGATAAAGGTCTAGTTGGTCAGGTTATGAACGTAAATTACTCTTATTCAAGAGTACTTTTACTTACAGATCCAAGTTGTTCTATTCCTGTTATTGATAGCAGATCATTTGTTAGAGCAATCTCAGCAGGTACTGGTGCTCATGGTGAGATCAATATCAATAACGTACCACGTTCTGCTGATGTAAAAGAAGGAGACTTACTTTTAACCTCAGGTATCGGTGGAGTTTATCCTAAAGGTTACCCTGTAGCAGAGGTTACCTCTGTTGGTATTTCTGATTCTCAGCCTTTTGCTGCGATTAAAGCAAAACCATTAGTAGACATAGATAAGATGCGCTATGTACTAATGTTCTGGTCTAATGATGAATCTTTTGAAGATGACGATATTCAGACCAAAGCAAAACAACTTACAGACAATAAAGTTATTCTGCATCAAGAAAAGGTTAAGACTTTGATTGAAACCCTGTCTGTAAAAGTAAAGAAAACAGAATCTGAAGATGATAATAAAAAAGCACAAGACGATACTGTAAAACAAAAGAACACAGAGGGATCAAATGATTAGTAAAGAGAAAAAATCATCTTTTCTGTTTGTTCTGGTGCCAATGATCTTTATCTCTTTGATATTACAGATCGTGCACCTGCCAGCATCTATTTCTGACTACAGACCAGATATTCTAGTACTGGTACTAATCTTCTTTTCAATGAATAGCCACTTTACACTAAAGCTTGAAACTGCATGGCTAGTTGGAATTATTTTAGATTTGGTAACTGGAGCTCCTCTGGGCATTAATGCCTTCGTAATCAGTACTCAGATTTATCTAATTAGTACTCAATTTAAGAACTTTCCAAAATATTCTCTGTGGCAACAGGCAATCATTATTGGAGTCATTAACTTAATCGTTAATGTACTAGGTTACTGGATTGAGCATATTATTGGTCAAAGCTATTACGAGGTAAGCTTCATTCTACCTACTCTAATTACAGCTGCATTCTGGCCAATTGTGTATTTAATCAGTTATATTCTTTGTTCAACCTTCTCTATTGATACAGAAGATAAAGAAAAAATTGACTAATATGAACAAACTAATTCTGGCTTCAGGCTCTCCTCGAAGAAAAGAATTTCTGTCTTATTTAGGGATCCCTTTTTCTATTGTGATCCCTCATGCAGATGAATCTGTAATTAAAGATGAAATCCCCTCAGAGCTTGTCAAAAGGCTATCAAAACTCAAAGCTTCCATTGTAGCCAAAGAATCCCCTGATGCAGTAGTTATTGCTGCTGATACTGTCGTATCTTTAAACGCAGAGATCTTAGGTAAACCAAAAGATAGAGATGATGCCTTTTTGATGATTAAAAAGTTACAAGGTAAGACTCACTCTGTTTATACAGGAACTACCATTCAACAAAACGAAAAAATTAGAAGCTTTGTATGTGCAACAGAGGTTACATTTGCTCCATTAGATGATGAGCTTATTTGGACCTATGTAAACTCTGGTGAGGGCGATGACAAGGCTGGAGCCTATGCTTTACAGGGTATTGCTTCAATGCTGATTGAAAAAGTAAAAGGCTCAGTAAGTACTGTTATTGGCTTGCCTATCTGCGAAGTTAGAGAGTGCTTAAAAGATTTTGGAATTGTTCCTAAAGTAAAAGACGCAAAGAAATAGTTCTGTAAATTTCTTAAAAGAGTTCTAAAAATGGATAATTACGAAAAAACTAAATCTATCCTTTGGGGTAATAGTGATATCACTGAAGAGAGTGCAAACAAAGCGCTTAAATTACTATGTGAAAGAAATATCAACTTTGGCGATCTCTTTTTTGAAAGAGTTGTCTCAGAGAGCTTTTCTCTAGAAGAAGGTATTGTCAAAGGAGGCTCTTTTAACATTAGTCAGGGTGTTGGAGTAAGAGCAATTGACGGTGCTAAAACAGGCTTTGCTTACTCTGATGTATTAGATAATAAGTCTCTTTATGAAGCTTGCTCTGCAGCTCATTCAATTAGTAAAGGTCATAACTGTAACAGTATTGATATCAATAACGGTGTTAAAAAGACCAATGCTTTATATGTTAGTGATGATCCTATCTTTTCTATGGATAGAGCTAAAAAGGCTAAGATTTTAGAAATCTTAAATGCTGAAGCTAGAGCTCTTGATCCTAGAGTAGTTCAGGTAATGGCTGGATTATCATGCACTCACAGAACCACCTTAGTAATGCCTACAGATAATCCTTCAAGATATGATATCAAACCTATGGTTCATCTCTCTGTTTCTGTAGTTATGGAAAAAGATGGCAGAAGAGAAGTAGGTTATGCCAGCGCCGGTGGTGCCATTCTTTTAGAAGAATTATTAAAAAACAATTCATTAAAAGATCTTGTTAAAGAAGCAGTAAGAATCGCTTCTGTAAACATGGTGGCAATACCAGCTCCTGCTGGTACCATGACTGTTGTTTTAGGTGCAGGTTGGCCTGGTGTTTTAGTACATGAAGCAGTAGGTCATGGACTTGAAGGTGACTTCAACAGAACAGGCTCTTCAGCTTTTACAGGAAAGATTGGACAGAAAGTAGCATCTGATGCTTGTACTATCATCGATGATGGTACTATTCCTAACAGAAGAGGCTCTATGAGCTTTGATGATGAAGGTACTGATACAGCATCTAATGTGCTTATCGAAAAGGGAATCCTAAAAGGATATATGCAAGACAGACAGAATGCCATGCTGATGCATATGAAACCTACTGGTAATGGCAGACGTGAGAGCTATAACTGTCTTCCAATGCCTAGAATGACCAATACCTATATGCAAAAAGGTGATTTTACAAAAGAAGAGATCTTATCTTCAGTAAAAGATGGTATCTATGCTGTTAACTTTAAAGGCGGTCAGGTTGATATCACCTCTGGTCAATTTGTATTCTCAACCTCTGAGGCATATCTAATTGAAGACGGTAAAATCTCAACCCCTATCAAGGGAGCTACTTTAATTGGTAACGGTCCTAAGACCATGCAACAAGTATCAATGGTAGGTAATGATCTTGAGTTTGATGCTGGTATTGGCGTTTGCGGTAAGGCAGGACAATCCGTCCCTGTTGGAATCGGTCAACCTACAGTAAAAATAGATTCTATTACTGTTGGCGGTACTAAAGCTTAAATTAAAAAGTCAGACACTGTGATGCTTTCACCTTGTCTGACTTAACTATTCATCTAACTATTCACTATCAACCTACTCATCTACATACTGCTATTTGAGAGGCTTTTTAAGGTAGTCTATTACTTTAACAGTTCTTGAGGGATCTCAACTCCTGCTCTTGCAATCTCACTCTTTAAATACTTGAATAAAGCTCTTGAATTAGGCTTACTTGCCTCAGCATCTGCTGTAAGTTCAGCCTTAGCTTTCTTAATTAAAGTTCTAAGCTTATTTCTATCAGTATCTAGAATTAAAGAACAGAATCCATTTAAGACCTCAACACCACCGTTGAGCATATTCTCTCTTAATTTTTCTAGTTTCATAGTATTAGGATCTTCTTTTGAAGAAGCACCTAACATATTTACCTGATTTTCTAAATCAGAGTCATCATAGTTTCTCTGTAGCTTTGCTACATACTGTAACTGACGACGTCTTTCATCAGATTTTGGCTTGAGTTTACGAGCTACTAACAAAGCCTCTTTAACGTCTTGAGGAATAACCAGTGATTTAAAACTCTGTTCTCCAAGATTAGCAATCTTTTCTACAAGTTTTCTAATCGCTTGAGCTTCCCTCTTATGAGAGCTTCTGCTACCATCTTCTGGCTCAGCATCAAAACCTTCAAAATGTTGTTGTTCTGCCATATTTTCTTTTCTATATCAAATTAGAGTTTAGTCTAATACAAACAACTGACCTAATCTGTAAGTATTGATTAGGTTCATTGCACTTACAGGTACATTGATAAGATGTAACTTTTGATCTTTTTGAGCCTTTGCCCATTTAACAAGAAGAGCCATTCCAGAGACATCAATTGAGCTAATATCTTTTAGATCAACTGTATTCTCTTTGAATAAGTCCTCTCTCTTGTCCCAAAGGCTTGGTACAGAATCAAAGTTTAATTTATCTATCTTATTCATTCTTACAATTACTTCTTATCGCCTGACTTAAGCTTTGCAATTGCAGCGTCTACACCATTATTCTTGATAATTGGTGATAACTCTGAAATCTTTGCATCTAACATTGAAATGTTTTCACCAATAAGATCAAATGCTTTCCACTGACCGGTCTTGTTGTTCTTTCTTAGCTTTAAAACAAGCTCTAAATCCTTTTTACCAGTCTCTCTAATCAACAGTTTTACAGAAACTAGATTGGTTGAAGGATCAACGGTCTCTACTTTAGCTGGAACGATATCCTGATTGGTATATTTGCTTAAAACATCAATTAAGCTGTTCTTCATATAAACAGCAAACTCATCAGTAAAGCGCTGTCTTTCTTCAGCTGAAGTATCCTTTAAAGATGTACCGATAACTTTGTAAGCAGCATATTTGATATCAATATAAGGAATAAGATCCTTTTCAATGATTCCTTCTGCTACAGATCTATCTGACAGCTTGTCCTTGTTAGCTTTAATATCGTTAATGGTTGTAGTAGCAACTTCATTAGCCAATTCATAGGGATTGTTATCAGCAGCCTGAACTGATGACACACCACATAAAGCAATTCCTAATGCTAAAAAATAACTAAAAATTTTCTTCATAATTTCACCTACTATTGAGCTGTTGCTTCTTTGTTAGCCTGCTCTTTATCCTGAGAGTCTTTCTTGTCTGCACTTGAATTGAATACGAATTTAGATATTAAATCCTCAAGTACTAAAGCTGAACCTGTATCATGGATTACGTCACCATCTTTAAGATAGGTTGAACCCATATCCTCATCATAGAAGCCTGGAGTAATACTAATGTACTGCTCACCGATAATACCTGCTGTTTGAATTGAAGCTTTTGACTCGCTTGATAATTTGTCATATTGCTTTTCAATATCAAGCTCTACAACAGGAGATAAGGTCTTAGGATCTAAAGAAATAGCTCCTACTCTACCGATTAGAACGCCACCAATTCTAATTGGAGCTCTAATTCTCAGAGAGCCTACATTCTCAAAATTTGCATAAACTTTATAAGTCTGGTTGTTACTGTTTAAAACTAGGCCTGCAACTTTTAAGGCTAAGATCACAGCTGCTATTATTCCTAACAGCATAAATATGCCAACCATAATTTCAGCTTTTAAATATTTCATAAATAATACCCAATTAGAACATTAATGCTGTTAACACGAAATCGAAACCTAAAACTGCCAGTGATGACTGAACCACTGTAGCAGTTGTAGCTCTACTAATACCTTCTGATGTAGGCTTACAATCATAGCCATTGAACAGAGCTATCCACGTACATACAAAGCCAAAAGCGACTGCCTTAATCATCATAGGAATAAGATCTTTTAAAGCATCCACACTAGCTTGCATACTAGACCAGTAAATACCATCATCAAGACCTAACCAATCTACTCCAACTAACTTACCACCATAGATGCCAACAAGGCAGAATAGTAAAGATAAGATAGGCATACTGATCATGCCTGCCCAGAATCTTGGAGCAATAACTCTCTTTAGAGGATCAACAGCCATCATTTCTAAAGCAGATAACTGTTCTGATGCCTTTAATTGACCAATTTCTGCTGTAAGAGCAGAACCTGCTCTACCTGCATAAAGCAAGGCTGTAACTACAGGACCTAATTCTCTGATAATTGCTAAAGAAACTAAGCTACCTAAAGATCCTGTTGCCATGAAATCTTTAAGAATATTAAATCCCTGTAAGCCTAAAACCATGCCGATGAAAAGACCAGAAACAATGATGATGATAATTGACTGAACACCAATAAAGTAAATCTGGCTTACTAATACAGGAAAAGTCTTTTTAAAGTTTGGTAAAGAGAAAATAGAATGAAAGAAGATAATAGTTGATCTTCCTAATGAGGCTATTTTCTTTAAAAAGTATCTTCCTAAAGATCCAAAGAAACCTAACATTACAGCTCCTCAATATAGTTGTCTGAGCCTTTTAATTTAAAGGCATAAGGACCATCAAAGTCTCCTTGAATAAACTGCATAACTCTAGGATCTTTGCTGTTCTTAATTTCTTCAGGAGTACCACAACCTAATACAGAGCCTTCAGCTAAGATGTAAACGTAGTGAGCAATCTCTAAAATCTCCTTAACATCATGAGTAACGACAACAGAGGTCTTACCTAAAGATTTGTTAATATCAGAGATTAACTTTACAAGAACACCTTTAGTAATAGGATCTTGACCTACAAAAGGCTCATCATACATAACCAAATCAGGATCAAGAGCAATAGCACGTGCAAGGGCAGCTCTTCTTGCCATACCACCTGATAATTCTGCTGGATATAAATTAGCAGCTGCTCTCATACCCACTGCTTCTAAGTTCATCATGACCACGTCATAGACGAGCTCTTCAGGTAAATTAGTATGTTCTCTAATAGGAAATGCTACATTTTCAAAAACATTCATGTCTGAAAATAAAGCTCCACTTTGGAATAGCATACTCATTCTTTGTCTTAACTTATATAAATCGTTTCTATTTAAAGAATGGATATTAATTCCATCAAATTCGATGGTTCCCTCATTAGGAGTTAACTGAGCACCAATAAGTCTTAGAATGGTGGTTTTACCGGTACCTGAAGGTCCTAAAATTGCGGTAATTTTTCCTTTTGGAATGTCGAGTGTCAGATTTTTATAAATCTGTTTACTTTGATAAGAAAACGATACATTCCTTACTTTAATCAGTGCATTATCACTCATGTTTAATTCCACAAAAGAAGTCTATATGCGTATATTTTACCAAACATAAGGCAAACATACCGCACTGTATTGATGAGAATTTTCGATTTGGATTATATAGATTTTGAAGATTTTCTCAAAATCAAAAGCACATAAAATGTATGTGCTCATTGATTATCTTATTTTGAGACAAGCTCTTTTTTCTTGCGAAGTAAGGTTCTATGACGAACTTTTACGGAAATTCCGCGCTCTTTAAACCTATCAGCCAGACTTTGAGCTATATACACTGATCTGTGAAAACCTCCAGTACAGCCAATAGCTACAGTAAGATAACTTCTGTCACTTTGTTCTATAGGTTTTAAGATACCAAAGAGTAGGTCATCAATCTTATCAATATAAGCTTCTACTTCTGGGTATTTTGCAAAGAAGTCTTTTACAGGTTGCTCTAGACCACAATACTCTCTTAATTCTTTTTCCCAATAAGGATTTGGTAAGAATCTAGCATCAAACACAAAATCAGCATCTTTAGTTACACCGTCTTTGTAACCAAAAGATTCAAAGATGATAACAATCTGCTTATATGGCTTGCCTTGAATGGTAGTTACAACTTGCTGACATAACTCGTGAACAGATAAATTGGTTGAATCAATACGTAAATCAGCAACTGAAGAGATGATCTTTAAGATTTCTGTTTCTTTTTGCAGAGCTTCGTTTAAAGAGAGATTGTGCAGTGATAGAGGATGTAGACGTCTGGTCTCTGAATATCTTTTAATTAAAACCTGATCATCAGCATCAATAAAAATCACAGTGCCATTAATATCAGGATCATGGGTAGCTTTAGTGTAAATATCATTCAATTCTGAATAATCATCGCTAATAGGAATGTTTCTAACGTCTAAAGATACTGCAATTTTTGGATAGCTCTTCTTAGCTAAATCAATTAACTCTTTTAGAAATACAATAGGCAAATTATCGATGCAATAGAAACCTAAATCTTCTAATGCATGTAAGGCAACGGTTTTTCCTGAACCTGATCGACCTGATATAACTACAAGATCAACTTTGTTTGTCATAAAAATTTCCTATTGAAAATGAGGATTGTCAATTTCTGAAGAGTCTACTAATCCTTCTTGTACATGATCTAATAACAAATCAATCTGATTAAGGATCACTTCAACTTTTTGCTTTTCATTTTTAGATAGTCGTAAAGCATTCAACAAATCGACATTAGATAAAACTATTGTAAGACTTTTTAAAAGTGACTCAACTTTTTCTACATCATCTTTAGGAGAAATAAACAAGCTAAAAGCAATATCTACTAACTGTTCATCTGCATCGATGGAATTGAAGGTTATAGGCTTATCTAGGATACTTAAAATTGCAAAGGTTGGAGTTGAACTCTGTATTACAGCATGAGGAATTGCTACACCTTGGAAAAATACTGTAGTACCTAGTTTTTCCCTCTCATTTAGGGCAAAAATAATTTCTTTGGAAGTCTTTTTAGTAATAAAAGCAGCGCATTCAGCTATTTCTTCAAATAGTCTTTTCTTACTAAAACAGAATAAAGGAGACAGTATTTGTGTTTTAGGCAGTACTATCAAGTTCTAATTCCTCTTTTTTCCAAAAAAATGCCCTGCACAATGGCAGGGCTCCTCGTTGTTGAAGTTAACGATTATGACTTTAACTTCTCTTTATACTTAACTAACTGACCGTCAACCTTATCGATTAGACCATCAATTGCTGGATACATACTCTCTGCCTGATGCTCAGCATGAAGATTACCACCTGCTACAGCTAAATCAGCTTTAGCAATCTGGTTCAATTTCTCAACTGTTAGAGTTACTGAGATAGAGGTAATAATATCACCTTTACGCTCAAGACGCTTAAACTTGTCATTGACGTAATCTTTTAAAGAATCGGTTAACTTTACACCTACGCCATGAATATTGATTTGCATATTTACTTCCTTAACCTGATCTTAGTGCCAGGTAATGTTAAGCGAGTACTAAATTGTAACTACACTTTAATAATAGGTTGAAAAATCTAATAATTAAAGGTGTAACTTCACAATTTTCTTAATATTTTTTAGCAATCAATTTCAATTCGTGAACTATTTCAATTTTCTGTAAAAAACTAAATTAATTGTTTGCGCTGAGAGGTTGAAGGTATACCTAAAGCTTCTCTGTACTTTGTTACAGTACGTCTTGCGACATTTAAGCCTTTCTCGTTGAGAATATCTGAAATCTTGCTGTCAGAAAGAGGCTTTCTTGGAGGTTCTTTAGAAATGATTTCTTTAATTACAGCCTTAATAGCAGTTGATGAGGCTGAACCACCGCTTTCTGTATTTACACTTGATGAGAAGAAGTACTTTAACTCAAAAGTACCTTTTGGAGTGTGAATGTATTTTTCTGTGGTTATTCTTGAAATAGTAGATTCATGCATTGAGATTTCAACTGCAACATCATTTAACACCATAGGATGCATTGCTGATTCACCTTTTTCCATAAAATCTTTCTGATGAGCAACAATGCAACGACCTACTTTCAGTAAGGTGTCATTTCTATTATCAATACTCTGCTTAAACCACTTAGCATCTTTTAAATGATCTTTAAAAAAGGTTTTCTCTGCTTCGTTTTTAGCTCTATTTGCTAATTTTGCATATTCTTCATTAATTCTGACTTTTATATTAGATGCTGGATTTAATTCAGCTGTGTAGTTACCTTGTTTATCTTTAACTACGATTAAGTCAGGAATTACAAAATCAGTTTGCTTCTTTGAATGAACGATGTTATTACCAGGACGTGGCTCTAATGAGGTAATTAAATCATTTACCTTCTTTAGGACATCTTCTTTGATAGAGAGTCTCTGGCATAAAGCTGCATAATTACGATTTGAGAGTAAATCAATGTAATTGGTGATTAGTTTTATAGCTAAGTCTTTGTACTCAGTTTCATCTGGTAGGGCGTTTAACTGAATTAAAATGCATTCTTGTACACTTCTTGCACCTACTCCTAGAGGATCATAATGCTGAACCAGTTTTAGAATAGCATTTACGTCTTCAACAGTTACTGTAGGATCTTGAGTTTTTACGCACTCTAAAATATCTTCTAGAGACTCTTTTAGATAACCAGAATCATCAATTCCATCAATAATAGCTTCAGCAATTTTCTTATCAATGCCATCTAGAGGTGACATTTCTAACTGGAACATTAGATGATCATGAAGAGTTTCTGTTGTTTCACCTTCATAGATATCATCATTTTCAATAGCTAAACCTTTTCCTGACTTTACCTCTGCTGAATACTGATTTTCATCATTTTGAGATTTATCTTGTGATAGAGTATCTTTGTCTGAATATTGATCATCAGCTAGATTTTGATCTGAATAATCATCTTTATCATGATTTTCTGATGAATCATATTCATCTTCATCATGTTCTTTATTCTTATCAAGCTTAACAAGATCAATACTGCCGTTTTCTAAGATATCCAAACGGCTTAACTCATCATCGATAGTTGTATTATTTACCGAAGAGTCATCTGAGAAAGGATCATAGTCAGAATCAGCTTGATTCTCATTGTCTACCATATCTTCATAGGATTCTTCCATTGAAGACATGTCTGAATCATCAATTTCAAGTAATGGATTTTGATCAACGGTCTGGCGGATCTGCTGTTGTAACTCAATAGTAGATAGCTGCAACAATCTAATCGCTTGTTGCATTTGAGGAGTCAGAATCTGAGATTGTGTCTGAGTAGCACGGATCTGCAGCGAATTTCTTATTCCAGCCATAACCGAATACCTAAAACTATAAAGAGAAATCCTTACCTAAATAAACAGACTTAACCTTATCATTACTTAGAACTTCTTGAGCAGTTCCTTTTGCAATAATTTGACCTGCATTAACAATATAGGACTTTTCACAAACATCTAAGGTTTCTCTTACATTATGATCAGTAATTAAAACACCAATACCTCTGTCTCTTAGATGAAGAATAATCTCTTTAATTTCACCAACAGAAATAGGATCAACACCAGCAAAAGGCTCATCTAGAAGAATGAACTTAGGGTTAGCTGCAAGAGCTCTAGCAATCTCAACACGTCTTCTCTCACCACCAGATAAAGACATACCGATATTGTTTCTTAATCTTGAAACACTAAATTCTTCTAAAAGTTGATTTACTCTATCTTCTTTCTCTGATTTTGACAGACCTGGCAGTAATTCAACCACACCCATTAAATTCTGATAAACAGTTAATTTTCTAAAAATAGAGTTTTCCTGAGGCAGATAACCAAGTCCAGCTCTAGCTCTAGCATGCATAGGCAAAGAGGTGATGTCATGATCGTCTAGAATAACTTGCCCTTCCTCAGAAGAAATAATACCCACAATCATATAGAAAGAAGTGGTCTTACCTGCACCATTTGGTCCTAATAAACCAACGATAGAACCACTGCTTACGCTTAAGCTTACGTCAGATACAACAGTTCTTTTCTTATATGTTTTTTTAAGATGTAATGCTTTTAAAACGCTCATAACAACCTATTTATTTTGATTTTTTAGCCTTATCGCTATCGTCACTCTTTAACTCTTGAGGAATGAAGGTACTCTGTACTCTTCCATCCTGACTATTTTCATTAGTAGCCTTAAGTTGTTTTGTAACTGTGTTGTATTCGATTCTCTCTCCATCTACATGAGAGTTCTCTTGCCAGATAGTTGCTCTACCGATAAGGATCAGTAAATTCTTTTTTGGAAGATAGTGAATAATTGAAGACTGAGAATGAATGATCTTTCCATTCTCCTGTAACTGTTTGTAAGTAGCAGGCTTACCATATGCAATGATTTCTTCTAATTGATCATTAGAATCTCTTGTAATTTCAGCCTTATCTGCATGAACTTCAATGGTACCCTGTGTAGCTACAACGTTCTCAAGGAAGATAGCCTTATTACTGTTAAAATCTGCAATCTGCTCTTTTGACACAATATTTAAAGGTTGCTCTGTATCATTATCAAGAGCAACAGCTTGAAATGATAACAGTGAAAGCAAGAGCACACTTAGGTGAAAACTACTTACTCTGCGGATAATATGTAGCATTTGGGTTTCCTTTGTATTTGAGAACATTTGAATTTAGATCAAAACTAAATTTTGTGCCAGTTGTGAAAAAATCGTTACCGTAAATATTTACTAGTTCTTCTGAAGTAACAGTATTAAGACCAAAGTCATAATCTAAATAATTAGCTGTAGCTCTTTTGATAGCTGAATCTTCAAAACCTGGGTAGATTAGGACATTGTCACTTATATGAGCTGACTTATCAGTAATCATATGTCCCTTTTTACCTTTCATGTGCCACAGCTCAATCTTGTTATCTTTATAAGAATAAGAACTAATTAAAGGATTTTCAAAAACGTAAAGTGTTTTATTATCAAAATATGTGGTCTTAGTAGAAACTAAGGTTCTAATCACTCTACCATTTTCATCATAAACAGCACCATCAGTATCTGTTGCAATAAATGTAGGAAGCTGTGTAGTATCAGACACAACCTTCTTACCTACCATAGTAGAGTAAACATAAATACCTATAGCTATGATTAGAAATAAGATAGCTAAGATAATCGATCTTTTAGTAACGCTCATCTGCAAAACCGCCGTCTGCGTTTAACACGCCTTTAGAGATTAAGATAAGGTCGCATAACTCTCTAACAGCGCCTTTTCCGCCTTCAGTTACAGTAATGTAATCTGCTATTTTTTTAATAAATGGGTGAGCATCTTTAGGACAAACGACAACGCCTGCTAATCTGAACATAGGCATATCATTTAAATCATCACCGATACATACAACTTCATCTGTACCGATATTCAATTTTTCGCATAACTTAGTTAAAGCGATACCTTTGTTCATCTCGCCTTGAATTACATGGCTTACGTGTAAATCAGCCATACGACGATCTGTTAAAGGAGCGCTTCTACCTGTAATTACAGCGCACTCAATGCCTTCTTTATGCAAAGCAACTATGCCAAAGCCGTCTTTTACATTGAATTTTTTAAGCTCGATATCTTTATTGTCATAGTAGATACCGCCATCAGTAATAGTGCCATCAACATCAAATGCTAATAGCTTAATTGATGATAATCTTGAAAGTAATTCTGAATCGACTCTTCCGTAACAAGTATTTACTTTAAGCATATATAGGCCCTAAAAATTTCAATTAACTTATTATAGCAACAAATGTGCCATTTATTGTTAACAGAAATTTCAATGATGAATGTAAGAAATTAATTTTGATAATAAGTAAACAAACTAGAGAATATTACTCTGCTTTCTTAGCTTTCTTTTTAGCAGTTTTCTTCTCTTTTTTGATTTCTTTGTCTTCAGTTATATCAGAATTTTTATTTTTTAGTGCTAGGCAATCATTATTGCTAGTTAATATCTGAGATTTGATTTTCTTTAAAGATGCGTTTTCAATCTGTCTTACACGTTCTACAGATACTTTTAACTCATCAGACAACTCTTGTAGAGTTGCTTTGTTTTCATCAAGCCATCTTCTCTTAATAATATAGCGAGATCTTTCATCTAAAGATTGCAAAGCTTTAGACAGTCTTTCAAGTTCGTAGCTCTGATAATCTCGATTTTCAAATTTCTTGGCAAAATTAGAATTTTCATCCTCAAGATATGAGGCTGGAGCTAATAGAGGTAGCTGAGAGTTATCTGTGTCATCATCAGCTGACATATCAAAACCAATATCCTGACCAGCTAAGCGGGTCTCCATTTCTGCTACATCATTAGGAGAAACTCCTAAATCGTCAGCCACATTTTCACGTTCTTTTTCAGTAAACCAGCCTAAACGCTTTTTATTCTGTCTTAATTTAAAGAATAGTTTTCTTTGAGCCTTAGTAGTAGCTACTTTTACCACTCTCCAGTTCTTAATTACATAATCATGGATTTCAGATTTTATCCATGGAACTGCAAAAGCAGCTAATCTTGCACCTGCATCAGGATCAAAGTGTTTTACTGCCTTCATCAGACCAATATTACCTTCCTGAATTAAATCAGCAACAGGTAAACCGTATCCAGAATAACCACGGGCAATGCTTACTACTAAACGTAAATGGGATAAGATCAGCTTTCTAGCAGCTTCAATATCACCATAATCACGTAACCTTTTAGCTAGGGTACGCTCATCCTCAGGCTCCAACATTGGAACCTGATTTATGGCTTTTACATAACTATCTATATTACCAACGGGAGCTAACATTCCCATTGTTTCTTGCTTATTCTGATCTGTCATTTACTACTTCACTTGCTTTTGAATTTTTATTATAGGAGCAAGCACCAGTAACTTTTTCTTATGCAATAAAAACTATCGACTTTTAATCAAATAAGGCATCAACAAAAGCGTCAATGTCAAATTCTCTTAAATCTTCAGATTTCTCTCCGATACCTACATATCTTAAAGGTACCTTAAATTTATCTGCTAGAGCAAAGACTACACCACCTTTAGCAGTACCATCTAACTTAGTTAAACAAAGACCGGTTACATTTACAGCTTCACCAAAAATCTTCATCTGTGATACGGCATTCTGTCCTGTAGTAGCATCCAGTACCAACATTACTTCATTAGGTACATTCTCATCTATTTTCTTCATCACACGGACAATTTTCTTTAATTCTTCCATTAAGTTGTCCTTGTTTTGAAGTCTTCCTGCTGTATCACAAATTAAAACATCAACATTATGTGCTTTAGCTGAGGTTAAAGCATCAAAGATAACCGAAGCACTATCAGAACCTGTAGGCTGAGATATTACAGGTGTATCTGTCCTATTTCCCCATTCTTTTAACTGCTCTACTGCAGCTGCTCTGAAGGTATCACCAGCTGCTAACATAACTTTCTTGCCTTGAGCTTTATATTTCAAAGCTAGTTTGCCAATGGTAGTTGTTTTACCAGCACCATTTACACCAACCATTAAAATCACAAATGGAAGATCGCCTTGTTTTTCAACTTTAAGATGTTCACTGCAAGGAGATAAGATATCTTTTAAGATGTTTTTTAAATTATTCTTTAAAGCTCCGGCATCTCTTAATTCTTTAATTTTTGATTCTTCTCTTAGTCTTTCAATGATGCTATTAGTGGTATCTACACCCAAATCAGCTGTTAATAGAGAAGTTTCTAAGTCCTCATATAACTCTTCATCAATTTTTTTACCGGTAACTAAAGCTCCAATACCAAAAGCTAAATTCTCTCTAGTTCTCTTTAATCTTTCAAAAAAGGATACTTTTTCTTTTTTAGGCTCTTCTGCTTTATTGTTTTCAGTTTGAGTATTTAAACTTTCTTGGATCTTCTCTGAACAGCTATCAGCTTCATTTTCTACTAGATCTTCTTGATTACCTTCAGATAAAGATTCTTTTGTATCAACATTATCATTTAAATTGGTCTGAGTTTCATTATTGTTACTATCAGATACAGTAGACTCTGAATTAGATATTATTTTCTCATTATTCTCTGATAAGACATCATCATTATTATTTTGTTCATTTAGAGATTCTTCATTTTTCTTTATTTCTGATGATTCATCTTTATTTTTTTTTGAAAAAATAGAAAAAATACCCATATTTTTACCCAAATTTAATTACTACAATGTGTTATTCTCATGCATTATAGACTAATTCCAAATTCATTTCATTTTGAGAATTTAGCCTGATAAATCCTAGCTACTTCGGTTTATATATGAAAAACAATACTTATGAAAATGATGTACGCATTCTAGGCGGTAAATTTAAAGGAAAACTCTTACCTGTTTTAGATGTTGATGGTTTAAGGCCTACTCCTTCAAGGGTAAGAGAGACTATCTTTTCATGGATTAGAAATTCCATAGATAATTCAAATGTCTTAGATCTATTTGCAGGATCCGGAGCTTTAGGTTTAGAAGCTTATTCAAGAGGAGCTTCAAACATTACTCTAGTTGAATTAGATAAAGATAATAGTGCTAATTTAAAAGAAATAGCAAAAAGCATGAGCAAAGAAGACATTCATGTGATAAATGACGACGCTCTACACTTTTTAGATAACACAAATGCTGTTTTTGATATTGTTTTTATCGACCCTCCTTATAAGCTAAACATTTACGAGGATGTTCTTAAAAAATTACTAGATAGAAATTTAATCAATGATAATTCTTTAATTTATGTAGAGATGAGAAATGGATCTAATAAGATTGTTCCAGGCTACGAGATCATAAAAGAGGAGAATGCAGGACAGTCAAAGTACTCTTTATGGACTAAGAGTAAACTTCTATTCTAACAGACTGTCTTATAACACAAACGGCCCTAAAAGGGCCGTTTTTAAACAGAAAACTTTAAATTAGCGTCTTCTATTTCTTGCTGTTTCAACAACCTTCAATCGAGCCATAGCATCAGCTAAACGAGATAATGCATGAGCATAATCTGTATCACCTGTACCATGATTTGCAATTGATTCTTTAGCTGCTTTAATAGCTTCCTGAGCTTTTGCTTCATCAATATCATCAGCTCTTAAAGCGGTATCAGCCAAGATGGTTACAGAATCAGGTTGAACTTCCAACACACCACCGGCTAGGTAAATCTGATCTTCTTTATCTTGAGAGTCGATAAGAGATACCATACCGGTTTTGATTGTTGTTAACAAAGGAGTATGACCGTATCTGATGCCCATTTCACCTTCTGAACCTGTAACTCTTACAGATTTTACAGTACCAGAATATAGGCTTCCGACACCACTAATTACGTCCAAATGGAATGATATAGAATCCATTTTTCACCCCTTTAATTATAAGTTCTTAGCTTTTTCTACAGCTTCGTCGATAGTACCAACCATGTAGAATGCCTGCTCTGGAAGATTATCATACTCACCGTTGATAATACCCTTGAATCCGCGGATAGTCTCTTTTAGTGGTACGTACTTACCAGGAGAACCGGTGAATACTTCAGCAACACTGAATGGCTGAGATAAGAATCTCTCAACCTTACGAGCTCTTGCTACAACAAGCTTATCTTCTTCAGATAATTCATCCATACCAAGAATTGCAATAATATCTTTCAATTCTTTGTAACGCTGTAGAACTGTCTGAACACCACGAGCTACCTCATAGTGCTCTTTACCAACAACATATGGGTCTAGCTGACGTGATGTTGAAGCTAAAGGATCAACAGCTGGGTAAATACCTAGAGAAGCAATCTGTCTTGATAGAACGATGGTTGCATCCAAGTGAGCGAAAGTAGTTGCAGGGCTAGGATCGGTCAAGTCATCAGCAGGAACGTAAACAGCCTGTACAGATGTAATAGAACCTTTCTTAGTTGAAGCAATACGCTCCTGTAAAACACCCATTTCCTCAGCTAATGTTGGCTGGTAACCTACAGCTGAAGGCATTCTTCCTAACAGTGCAGATACCTCAGTACCAGCTAGAGTATAACGATAGATGTTATCGATGAACAGAAGCACATCCAAGCCTTCGTCACGGAACTTCTCAGCAACAGTCAAACCTGTTAGAGCAACACGTAGACGGTTTCCTGGTGGTTCGTTCATCTGACCATAAATCATTGATACTTTATCAATAACCTTTGATTCCTGCATTTCGTGGTAGAAGTCGTTACCCTCACGAGTACGCTCACCAACACCAGTGAATACAGACAAACCAGAGTGAGCTTTAGCGATGTTATTGATAAGTTCCATCATGTTAACGGTCTTACCAACACCAGCACCACCGAATAAGCCTACCTTACCGCCTTTAGCGAATGGGCAGATAAGATCCATAACCTTAATGCCGGTTTCAAGGATCTCAGTTGTTGATGACTGCTCTGAGTATGTTGGTGCAGCACGGTGGATAACCCACTTTTCTTTCTCACCAATAGGACCCCTTTCATCAACAGGCTGACCTAAAACGTTCATAATACGTCCTAAGGTCTCTCTACCTACAGGAACCTTAACACCAGCACCTGTATTAACTGCCTCTAAGCCTCTGCTTAAACCGTCTGATGAACCCATTGCAATGCAACGAACTACACCACCACCAATTTGCTGCTGAACCTCAAGAACCAAATCAGGACGATTCTTACCATCACCCTTAACATCTAGAGCATCATATAGCTCTGGAATATGGCCCTCAGGGAACTCAACATCAACAACAGCGCCGATGATCTGTACGATTGTACCTTTCTCACCAGCTCTATTTGAAGTTTCAGCCATTTTAAAATCCTCTCATCAATTAAACCGCTGATGCACCAGATACGATGTCGTTTAATTCCATCGTAATGCCTGCTTGTCTTGCCTTGTTGTATTCAAGCTGTAAATCACTAACCAATGATTCAGCATTATCAGTTGCAGCTTTCATAGCAACCATACGAGCTGCCTGCTCAGAAGCTAGATTCTCTAATACAGCCTGATAAACCATCTGTACAACATAACGGTCTAACACAACTTTTAAGATTGATTCAGGTTCAGGCTCATATAAGTAATCCCAGTGATGTTTACTTGTTTCATCATCGCTGCGAACAAGTGGTAACAACTGAGATACAGTTGGGATCTGAACCATAGTATTTTTGAAAGAGTTGCAAGCTAAATAAATAGCATCAACTTCACCTTTCAAAAATGCATCAGTCATAACTTTGATTGCACCAACAAGCTTTTCAGGTTTTGGATCATCACCAAAGCCTGCATGCTGAGCCATCACATCAATATTGCTGTGGTTAAAGTATCCAGATGCTTTTGTACCTAAAAGCACTACTTTAATACCAACATTCTGTTTGCTAAATTCCTGCATTTTTAGAGTTATTTTGCGGAACAGATTGATATTTAAACCACCGCATAGGCCTCTATCTGTAGAAACTACAATGAAGCCTACGTTCTTCACTTCACGCTCTTCCATAAAAGGATGATGGAATTCACTATGACTTGAAGCAATATGATTAATAATGTCGTGTAAACCTTTTGAATAAGGACGAGACTGGCTCATTTTTTCCTGAGCCCTACGCATCTTAGAGGCGGCTACCATTTGCATAGCACTAGTAATCTTCTGTGTATTCTGCACAGAAGCTATCTTAGTACGTATTTCCTTTGCACCTGCCATTTAAGCGCTCCTAGTAAGTCTGAGTTGATTTAAAGTCCTTAACAACTTCAGTAAGTTTAGCTACAACTTCATCTGAGTAGTCAGGCTTTGCCTCAATATCCTTAAGCAGAGAATCATATTTTGAGTGTGCGAATGCTAGTAAAGCTTTCTCGAATGGAAGAACTTTATTTAATTCAACATCCTCAAGGTAACCTCTTTCAGCAGCAAAAATAGTTAATGCCTGTTCTGCTACAGATAGAGGAGAATACTGGTTCTGCTTCATAAGTTCAGTTACTTTCTGACCGTGATCAAGCTGTTTTCTTGTAGCTTCATCCAAATCTGAAGAGAACTGAGCGAATGCTGCTAATTCACGATACTGAGCTAACGCAGTACGAATACCACCAGACAGTTTCTTCATAAGTTTAGTCTGAGCTGCACCACCTACACGTGATACTGAAATACCAGGATCAACAGCAGGTCTTACACCAGAGTTAAATAAACTTGTTGTTAAGAAAATCTGACCGTCGGTAATAGAAATAACGTTAGTAGGAATAAATGCAGAAACGTCACCAGCCTGAGTTTCAACGATTGGCAATGCAGTCAAAGAACCGGTCTTACCAACTACCTTTCCACCACTCTTCTCTTCAAGATACTTAGCATTAACTCTTGAAGCACGCTCTAACAGACGTGAATGTAGGTAGAAAACATCACCTGGGTAAGCTTCACGCCCTGGTGGACGACGAAGTAATAGAGAAATCTGACGATAAGCAACAGCATGCTTTGATAAGTCGTCATAGATGATTAAGGCATCTTCACCTTGATCCATGAAGTACTCACCCATTGCACAACCGGCATATGGAGCAATGTACTGTAAAGCTGCTGTATCAGATGCAGAAGCTACTACAACGATAGTATTTGATAGTGCACCTTCTTCATCAAGTTTTCTTACAACAGATGCAATTGTTGATGCTTTCTGTCCAATAGCAACGTAAATACAACGTACGCCATACTTAACCTGATTGATGATGGTATCAATAGCTAAAGCTGTTTTACCTGTTTGACGGTCACCAATGATTAACTCACGCTGACCACGTCCAATAGGAACCATAGAGTCAACAGCCTTGTAACCAGTCTGGATAGGCTGTGAAACACTCTGACGAGCAATAACACCAGGAGCAATTTTTTCTACAGGATAGAACTGCTCTGATTTAACAGGACCATTACCGTCAATAGGCTCACCTAAAGCACTAACAACTCTACCTAAAAGACCAGTACCTACTGGAACTTCTAGAATACGACCAGTGCTGTGAACTTTCATACCTTCTGACAGTTTGTCATAAGGTCCTAACACAATAGCACCAACAGAGTCACGCTCTAAGTTTAAAGCTAGACCATATAGGTCATTACCAAACTCAAGCATTTCACCCTGCATAACGTTGGACAGACCGTGAATTCTAACAATACCGTCGTTTACAGAAACGATAGTACCTTCATCACGAGCTTCTGTCACAACCTTAAATTGCTGAATTCTTTGCTTAATTAAATCAGCAATTTCAGTTGAATTTAGTTGCATATATGTCCTCTATTTATCTGAGGGTTGAAGTCAAGTTTTGTAAACTTGTCTTTACGCTAGCATCGATTACTTTGTCACCAATCTTCAAAACAGCACCACCAATTAAGGTTTTGTCGATTTTCTGATTTAAGATAACTTTACAATCGAACTTTTTAGCTAGCTTATCCTTAAGAGATTCAATTTCGCTATCAGAAAAAGCTCTTGCAGATATAAGATCACACTCTAAACGCTTTTCGTGTTTTTCTCTTAATCTTACAAATTCTTCGAAAATTTCAGGAATAACTTCAAAACGGTTATTTTCACCAATAACCTTTACGAAATTCTTTCCACTTTCACTAAGAATGTCCTTTAACAACGAAATTAGACTGTCAGCTGCGACTGAAGGATTAGGAGCTAACTTTAAGCTGTCCATAAAGTACTGATCTTTACAAGCAACAGCCATTGCTTCTAGCATGGTCTGCCAACCGCTTAAGTTATTTTCTTCTAATGCTATCTCAAAGGTAGCCTGAGCATAAGGTCTTGCAACAGTCAAATTTTCAGCCATTACACACCTCTTAATTAAAGTGAATCAGCAATTTTCTTAAGCAGAGCTTCATCAGCTTTAGAATCGATCTTTTCGTTAATGATCTTTTCAGCGCCTGCAACTGCTAGAAAAACAACTTCAGATCTTAAATCTTCGCGAGCTTTGTTCTTTTCAGCTTCAATTTCACTCTTAGCTAAATCAAGGATCTTCTTTCTTTCTAGCTGAGCTTCTTCTGAAGCCTTATCGATAATTTGAGATCTGGTTTTGTTTGCTTCATCAATAATTTTCTGAGCTTCTACTTTTGCAGAACGAATTGTGTCTTTAGCGTTTTCGTTTGCAAGTTCAAGACTCTTTTTAGCCTTTTCGGCAGCAGTCAAACCATCAGCGATTTCTTTCTGTCTCTTTTCAAGAGAATTTATCAGAGGAGGCCATACAAACTTCATGCACAGCACAGCAAAGATAAGAAACGCTACTGCCTGACCAACAAATGTTGCGTTAATTTCCAATCTAGATACCTCTAAATTTGGTTTTGCTGTCTATTAACCTGCAACAGCAAACATTAAGTACATACCAAGACCTACACCGATCATAGGAATAGCATCAACTAGACCCATAACAATGAAGAACTGTGTACGAAGTAATGGTAATAAATCAGGCTGTCTTGCAGAACCCTCTAAGAACTTACCACCTAAAATACCAATACCGATAGCAGCACCAATGGCAGCTAAGCCCATCATAAGACCTGCAGCAAGGTATATTAATTCCATTTTATATCTCCTGTTTTTATATAAATAAAATCGTGTTTAGTCTTCTTCACTAGCCATTGATAAGTAAACAATAGTTAGTACCATGAAAATAAATGCCTGCAATGTAACAATTAAAATGTGGAATAAAGCCCATGGAACATTTAGAACCCACTGAATCCACCATAAAGGCAATAGAGCGATCAGAATAAAGATCATCTCACCAGCATACATATTTCCAAAAAGACGAAGGCCTAATGAAATAGGCTTTGAAAGTAAGGAAACACCTTCTAACAAGAAGTTAACTGGGATAAATGCCCAATGATTAAAAGGATGAAGAGTTAGGCTCTTAAAGAATCCGAGCACACCAATATTTTTGAATGAGAATGCAAAAATAAGTAGGAATACACATACAGCCATTGAAAGGGTAATATTCACATCAGCTGATGGAACAACTCTGAAGTATGGAATACCAATACGTTTTGCAAATTCTGGGATCAAGTCAATTGGTAGCAGATCCATTAAGTTCATGAAGAAAATCCACATGAAAACTGTTAAAGAAAGTGGAGCTATTAACTTGCTCTTGCGCTTAAAAATACTTACAACGGTATTCTGAACAAACTCAAAGATCATTTCTAAGAAGCATTGAAGTTTGGATGGAACACCACTGGTAGTTTTCTTAGATGCGTACTTGAACAGAATTAAAAATAGAAAACCTAAAATAACAGTTAAACCTAAAGAATCTAGGTTCACGGTATAAGGATTAACGATTTTTGATTCACTCTGTTCTGGAAGAACAGCATAGCATGAGCCACTGCCAAGATCTGATAACTTACATTTTTGAACAGCTACAGTCTTAAGACATTGTTCTTGAGTAGCACCTTCTTCTGAAAGGCATTGTGCAAACTCAGTTTTATAAGCTGGTTTGACACTGTCTACAATAGAAAAATCTCTTAGATCTAACTGTAAAAAGTGTAAGTGATGAGAAATGTATTCTTGAGAATTACTCTCTGACATAGAATCACACCCTATTTTGTAAATTTAAGCATTCAAATTTGTTTGTAAACGCTTAACCCAAAACTAACATGTAAGAAAATACGACTATTAACCTTTAAAGTCAAAAACAAAATGCCTAAAAATGTCACTTTTTAGTGAAATTTTTTACCATTAATTTGATCAATAAAATTAACAATTAATCTTGACAACACTAGTATGCTGAATACAAACACTACAATTTTATTGTTTAAATTCAGTATCTTAAATGTAAACAATAGCAAAAAAATCAAAAGACTTATCTTTAATACAAAGGCATATATAACCTCATATAAGACAAATCCTGGAGTAAGTTTTGAACTACGGTATCTTCTTTGTAACAGATAATACAGAAGATTTATAAAGAAAAATATAAAGCATCCTTGAGCAAAAGAAAGGAAGTTTATTAAGTAATTTTGATCTGTGAAATATGAAAATAAGAAACAAATAAAAGCAAATAGACCAACTAGTAAAAAGTAAGTTTTTAGAAGTTTTAAGTCCATTTGCATTTAAATTACTCTTTTAATGAAAATAGAGATAAGAAGTGCTCTAATTGATCTTTTGATGAATAAGATAAAGTTATCTTGCCTTTATCTTCATTTGAAGCATTAAACTTAACTTTAACTCCTGATAGGACATTACTAATGTTCTTTTCCCAATCATTAAAGTTAGGATTCTTATAACTCTTATTAGCTTTAGGTGTGTTATCTTCTAAGCCATTTGCTTTTATGTCACTGACTAATTTTTCAGTTTGTCTTACAGTAAGACTGTTCTTAACTACATATTGAGCAGCTTTTAACTGTAATTCTTTATCTTCTAAAGAAAGAATCACTTTTGCATGACCAAGATCTATAAGACCTTCAACAATCATATTTTTGATTTCATCATGCAGATTGTTAATTCTTAAAATGTTAGTTACAGAGCTTCTTGATTTTCCAAGAGTCTTTGCTAATTCTTCTTGAGTTAAATTACATTCATTTAACATCAAAGAAAAAGCATTAGCCATTTCAACTGGATTTAAATCTTCACGCTGAATATTTTCAATAAGAGCAACAGCATAGCCGTTTAATTCAAGATCATCTCTGATTAAACATGGAATTGAAGATAACTGTGCAATTTTGCATGCTCTGTATCTTCTTTCACCACAAATGATCTCATACATCTCATCTTGAGACTTTTTAACTAAAAGTGGCTCTAATAGACCATGTTCTTTAATAGAAGAAGCTAACTCATTTAAAGATTCTTCATCAAAAGCTTTACGAGGCTGATAAACAGATGCTTTTAACTTTTCTATTGGAAGTAAAACAACAGAATTCTCATTTACAGGCAAAGTTGTTGTATTAGCTTCTTGAACAGCTGTTGCTACTTTTACTTCAGTCTCAGCTTGCTCTTTAATCTTATTTCCGCTTAAAAGAAAATCTAGGCCTCTACTTCTATTTAATCCAGCCATTTTTGTACCTACTGTTTATTTGCCTTAGATATAATTTCTGCAGCTAAAGCAAGATATGCTTTTGAGCCAACTGATGATTTATCGTAATACATTGCAGGCTTACCGTAGCTAGGAGCTTCAGCTAATCGTACGTTTCTTGGAATAATAGTTTCGTATACAAGATCACCAAAATTCTTTTTCAATTCGTCAGAAACGTCTGTTGATAGACGATTTCTGTTATCGAACATTGTACGTAAGATACCTTCAATCTTTAATTTTGAATTAACTGCACTTGCTAATTGATCAACTGTCTCAATCAATAAAGTTAAACCTTCTAGAGCAAAATACTCACATTGTAGAGGTACTAAGATTGAATCAGCAGCACAAAGTGCATTTACAGTTAAAATATTTAGAGAAGGAGGACAATCAATCAGCACAAAATCATAGTTATTTTTGATTTTATCTAATGACTTTTTAAGAAAAGATTCTCTTCCAAATTTATCTAATAAACTAACTTCAGCAGCAGTTAAATCCTCATTTGAAGGAATTAAATGAAATCCACCTTCGGTTGTTGTAACTACAGCTTCTTTAATATCAAGACCATCAACTAAAACATTGGTAATAGACTTTTCTAGACCAAATTTTAATACGCCTGAAGCCATAGTAGCGTTACCCTGAGGATCACAGTCAACTACTAGAACCTTTTTCTGCATAGCAGCTAGTGAAGCTGCTAAGTTAACGCAAGTGGTTGTCTTTCCTACACCACCTTTCTGATTTGCAATTGCAATTACTTTAGTCAATTTCTATTCCTTTCTAATCTTTTATTCTCATTATCACTGCTTGTCTTTTAGCATCTAAGGAAGGAACTTTTAATTCAATTATCTCTTCAATAGTGGTATTTTCATCAATTTGATCTAATTCATCGTGTTCTAAATTAGCCTTCATTGCTATAAAAACACCATCTTTAGAAATTAGATCCTTACACCACTCTATAATCTTGCATAAAGGTGCAAAAGCTCTACTTAAAATACAATCGAACTTTTTATCTAGTTCTATATTTTCACAACGATCGTTGATAATGGAAATATTGTTTAAATTTAATGAAACCATTGCTGTTCTAACAAAAGACAACTTCTTAGCAATAGAATCAATCAAAGTAAAATGTTTATCAGGGTTTAGTATAGCAAGAACCAAACCAGGAAAACCTGCGCCTGTTCCCACATCAGCAATGTTATCTCCTCTGTCTTTGATTAAAGGAGAAACAACAGCACTATCTAGAATATGTAATACAACCATCTGCATAGGATCTCTAATTGCAGTTAGATTTAAGGCTTTATTCCATTTTTCTAACAAAACAACTAAAGTTGCCATTTTATCAAGTTGCTCTTGGCTACATGATATATCAGTCTGAGAGATCAAAGACTCTATTTTGTGTAGGATTTCAGACTTATCTACAACAGATGGTTTATTTCTCATTTTTTACCTTAATTTTTGCCAAGTAAGTTCATCTTCTTTAAGTGAACTAACAGAATTGATATAGCAGCAGGAGTAATACCTGAAATACGAGATGCCATACCAATAGTTTCTGGTTTGTACTCATTTAATTTTTGAGCAACTTCGTTTGATAATGACTTGATCTGTTTGTAATCAAAATTCATTGGAAGTAGAGTCTGCTCATTTACAACTTTCTTCTTAATATCATCAAGTTCTCTTTGCAGATAGCCTTGATATTTTACTTGAATTTCAACCTGTTCTACAGACTGTTCTTTTGTTGCAATTGGTTCTAATTTAGAAGCTTCAATCAGACCATTTAGTTTAACCTCAGGTCTTCTTAAGATCTCTTCTAAAGTTTGTTCTTGTGAAAGAGGTGTATTTAAGATCTTACTGATATCCTTACCCATATCTGAAGATGGTTTTACAGATGTTTCTCTTAAACGAGCCTTTTCTTTTTCAATCTGATTTTGTTTATCTTCAAACTGCTTCCATCTCTCATCAGAGATAATACCTAATTCTCTTGCCTTAGGTGTTAATCTGATATCAGCATTATCTTCACGTAAAATCAGTCTATATTCAGCTCTTGAAGTAAACATTCTGTAAGGCTCTTTAGTACCTAAAGTACATAAATCATCCATTAGAACACCTACATAAGCTTCATTTCTTCTTGGGAACCAAGGTTTCTGTCCTTTCACATATAAGCCAGCATTAATACCAGCTAATAAACCTTGAGCAGCGGCCTCTTCGTAACCTGTAGTGCCGTTAATCTGACCTGCTAAGAACAGACCTGGTACTTTTTTAGACTGCATTGATACAGATAACTCTCTTGGATCATAGAAATCATACTCAATTGCATAACCAGGTCTTGCAATAATTGCATTCTCTAAACCTTCAATTGAGTGGATAAAGTTTTCCTGAACATCAAAAGGTAAAGAAGTTGAAATTCCATTTGGATACACCAAAGGTGAAGTTAAGCCTTCAGGTTCAATGAATACCTGATGAGAAGTTCTATCAGGATATCTTACGATCTTATCTTCAATTGATGGACAATAACGAGGACCAACAGAATGAATTACACCTGAATATAGAGGACTTCTATCTAAACCACCTCTAATGATCTCATGAGTTTTTTCATTAGTTTTTGTAATGTAGCAAGGTACCTGAGTAGGATGAACCTTATCTTCATTTAAATATGAAAATGCTGGCTGTGGATACTCTGGCTCTTGCTTAGTCATCTTTGAATAATCGATAGAGCTTGCAACAATACGAGCAGGGGTACCAGTCTTTAATCTACCTACTTTTAATCCTAAATTCTTTAAGTTTTCTGCTAACCTAATGGAAGCTGGATCTCCAACTCTACCACCAGAATAATGATCTAAACCAATATGGATCAAACCGTTTAAGAAGGTACCGGCACAAATTACAACTGCTTTAGAATAAAACTCTATACCAGCAGCTGTCTTTACACCACAAACTGTATTGTCTTTGTAGATGATCTCGGTAGCTGGTTGCTGAAATATAGTTAAATAATCGTAATTCCAAAGAGTCTTTCTCATTACCTCTTTATATAGATGACGATCAGTCTGAGCTCTTGTAGCTCTTACAGCAGGACCTTTAGATGAATTTAAAGTTCTAAATTGAATACCAGCCTTATCAATTGCACCAGGACATACTCCACCCATAGCATCAATTTCTTTGATCAGATGGCCTTTACCAATACCACCAAAAGCAGGGTTACAAGACATTTCTCCCACTGTTTCTAGATTATGGGTTAAAAGCAGAGTTTTACATTTCATTCTTGCACTTGCAGCTGCTGCTTCAATACCTGCGTGTCCAGCACCAATAACAATTACATCAAAATTTCTAAAGCTATTCATTTTTTTATTAAATCCATCTATAGATCTTGAAGTTCAATTTTATGACTTACCTATTACAAGATCTGAATAAGAGCTTTTCCACAAAATTTGGCTGTCAATAATAAATAATAAGTAAATATTAATTTATTAATATATATATCTTATTATTCTTATTATTAGTAACAAAAAAAT
>ERZ808245.212-NODE-212-length-33294-cov-5.150065_pt1 | contig 33294 bp, 27 predicted proteins | sample MGYA00521243_ERZ808245 | MGnify/ENA primary metagenome ERZ808245 (study PRJEB31516, sample SAMN03275576) | gut metagenome | biome: mammalia-associated habitat; material: feces | host: Papio cynocephalus | place: Kenya | collected 2012-07-07 ... | reverse complement strand
GAAAACACTTGTTTAAACCAAAAAACCACAGAAAAAATCTGTGGTTTTTTGATGGCTATCTGACAAAAGGTGCAATATGTTTTGCGTTGTCTATGTGTACATTAAATTTTAACTATTTTCGATGACAATCTTTTTAATTTTATGGAAAGACTTTACCACATTTTTCTATGTTTCATTGGGAAAGCGAGCAAGCCATATTTGCCACAAGTTTTTGCTCTTATTGTTTTAGATGCAGAAGTGTGGCTACGGGTTGTTTTTTGTATGTGGCTTGGTGTTTAATCATTTCACACTTGGAACTCCGCAAAAGTATGTTCAACAATTGCTAGGGCACTCAACAATATCAATGACATTAGACACTTACACAGACATTGACAAAACTGCTTCAAAAAGCAAAATTGGAGCGTTGTATAATAACTTTTATTATACACCAATTAAAAATTGACACAAAATTGACACAAATTTTGACACAAAAAACATATTAAAATTTAAAAATTAACAAAAAAACAAAAAATGCAGGAACACCTACATTTTACTAACAAAAATAAACTTTTGCAAACAATAAAAAAACAAGCCTAAAAGCCTGTTTTTTGGTGCCGGAGGTGGGACTTGAACCCACAAACCCTTGCGAGTACTGGATTTTGAGTCCAGCGCGTTTGCCAATTTCACCACTCCGGCGAACACTTTTTTAGTTTAACATATATTTTGTGAAATTGCAAGCATATTTTTAAAATTATGTAAATGTATTTGCTTTAAACTTATGTCCCTATTTTGCAGTTATTATTTCATTTTGTGGATAGCCTAAACGGGGCTCGAAAAAAATTGAATATTAAAATTAAAAAAATTAAAACAAAAAAGAAATTCAATGCCCTAGCTGTGTTGCCACAAGAAGTCAACTTAATGACTAATTGAATTTCTTGGTTTAATTATATTGTTTTCAAATATAAATGTCAACCTTATAGTAGAAAAGTGTAGATATCGTCATCAAATGAAAAGTTTTAATAGCAAATAAGTATGAAACTTTGAAAATATGATTGTTTTAAATAATGATGTAAAGAATATTTGAAATTATATATAAATTAAAATCAGAAACAGAGAAATAATAAAATAACACAAATTATGAATTGTTACAAATAAAAAATGACCGTGCTAGGTGACGGTCGTGCTTATAAACAAAAGTTATAAGCCTTACACAATTAATGTGTAGTTCATTAAGAACAAACATATTATATAGCATTTAAGCGAAAGTGTTAATTTTTGCGACAACTGCGAAATTTTGTTTGAAAGTTAAACATCTTTCCGCTTATAATGAATAATCATTTTTTTGTTTTGTTGGTCGTAAATTGCCAGCAAAATTTTTTTTAGTTGTTTTTTTGTTGAAACTCCAAGTTGTTTGAAAAGCCAATTTTTATCTTTTCCAAGGTTTGTTAGGCTGGAGTAGGAAATTGCGCCATCAATAATAACATAGTAGGGCAAAGTTGCTGGCGTGATTTGGGGATTTTTAAGGTCGCTTATGGTTGGTGCTCGTTGGGTTGCAATTGGCATTATGCTCATATTGCCAGATGTTTCTAAAACAGCATAGGAAATTTTTGAAATGTCAAAATATCCTTGCTCTCTGCACATTCCAATTATGTCATTAAGGTCAAGCCCTGTGCGTTTTATGGCGTTGTAGTTCAATTTGCCTTCGTAGATTATTGTTTCGGGTTTGCCATTGAAAAATCTCTTTAAAAAACTGCCTTTTCGCCCAACAAAAGTGACAAAAAGGTCAAACAAAAAGAAAACTGTCATTGCAATGATGTAATAGTAAAATGGAGTTTCATCAATATCTGTTGCCATTTCTGATGCAATGCTTCCAATTGAAATGCCCATAACATAATCAATAAAGTCTAGTTGAGCAATTTGTTTTTTGCCGAGAAATTTTGAAATTATAAACAAATAGATAACCGAAGTAAACGAAAAAATTATCAACTTAACAATATCATTCATAAAAAGATTTTTTCAATTTTTGATTTTTTTATGCAGTTATCACAATCAAATTGCTTGACTTGTTTATTGGATGTCAATTTTGTCAATAATATTTTGGAGAATTATGGACAAATCAAGTTTATTGTTGGTGTTTGGTATAATTGCGCTTTGTTTTGCAATTGTTGTCATTGCACTCATTTTTGGAAATTATAACAAAAAAGTTTTGAAAAAGTCATATATGGACACACGCATTTTTATGTATGTTATGCCAATTAGTTGTGTGTTTTTCATCTCTGCAATTTTTTACACAAAAAGCATATCAACTTTTTCGGGTAAATCTTATTTGATTTATTATGCAATGTTTTTGCTTTATGCCATTTTGCTTATGGCAATTTTAATTGCAACACTAAAACCACTTAAAAATATAGACCAAAACATAAAAGAACTTGCCAAGGGCAGAAAAAATTTGCAGTTTAATTTTGAAGGTGCAGAGGAGTTTGAAAGCATTGCAAAAAGTTTGGGCAAAGTGCAACAAAACTATCGCAACAATGACAAAAAATTGAACCAAAAGGACAACATTTATCAAAGATACATTCCAAAGCAATATCTCAAATTTTTTGGCAAAAAAAGTATTGATGAGCTTAAAGTCGGTGACCATGCAGAAGTTAAACTTTGCACAATGTTTTGTGATATGAGAAATAGTTTTTATAGCAGTGAAACGCTTAGTTTGGACGACAACTTTAAGGTGATTAGTGAATTTTTGCAAACCGTTTCACAAAGTGTTAGAAAACATGGTGGCTTTGTTGACAAATTTATGGGCGATGGAATTGTTGCAATTTTTGAAAACGAAGATAACGCCCTATGTTGTGCCAATGAAACGGCAAAACAACTTGACTATAAAAACATTGTGTCAATTGGGAAAGAACCCATAAGGTTTGGAATTGCGCTTAATAGTGGTATGTGCGTTGTTGGAGTGGTTGGAGATGAAAAACAAAAACAATTTTCTGTGGTGTCAGATGTCGTTAATGTTTGTGGAAGAATTGAAAAGGTTAACAAGTTGTTTGACACACGAGTGTTGTTTACAAAAAGTTTTTTGTCATCTTTAAAAGATAATTTTTTGTTTAGGTATGTTGGCTCAATCAAGTTTGATGACCTAACAAATGGAATTCCACTTTTTGAAAGTTTAGATGCCTATGAAGACTCAAAAAAACTTGTTTTGCAAAAATATATTGCCGATTTTGAAAGTGGTGTTAGGTTTTATGAAAAGGCAGAATTTGACAAGGCAAAACAATATTTTTCTGCTTGCATAAAGCAAAATAACACCGACACTCTTGCAAAACTATACCTATCAAAAACAATGGAAGAGATGCAAACAAAACTTCCATACAAAACAATGTAACTTGTTGTTGGACAAAACACATAAATGTGATATAATAAAATTATGGAAGAATTGAATTTGTTTGGAAACACAAAAAAATACGCACCACTTGCAGACCGTGTTAGACCAACCAGTCTTGATGAATTTGTTGGACAAACTCACATAATAAAAAAGGGTGGAGTGATTGAAAAGGCAATCAAAAATGGCACACTTGGAAGTTGCATTTTTTATGGCCCACCAGGAACAGGCAAGACAACCCTTGCAAACATAATTGCAAACTCAAGCGGAGCAATTTTTAAAAAACTTAACGCTGTTTCAAGTGGCGTGTCTGATGCAAAGGAAATTATTGCCGAAGCAAAAAGGAATTTGGAACTCTATAGCAAACGCACATATCTTTTGCTTGATGAATGCCATCGCTGGAACAAAGCACAAAGCGACAGTGTGCTTGAAGCCATTGAAAACGGAAACATAATTTTCATTGGAAGCACAACAGAAAATCCTTACACCAGCATGACACGAGCAATTGTTTCAAGATGCAGAGTTTTTGAGTTTAAACCACTTACAAAAAATGATGTTAAACTTGCACTTTTAAATGCAATAAAGTCACCCAAAGGGCTTGGAGATTTGGCAATTGACATCAAGCCAGATGCACTTGATTATTTGGCTTTTGCAACTGGTGGCGATGTGAGAAAGGCTCTCAATACGCTTGAACTTGCCAGCACAACTGGAAGGCTTGAAAATGGCAAAATTGTCATTGATAAACAACTTATTTCTGATTGTCTTGAACAAAAGATATTAAGTCTTAGTGAGAATGAGTATTATGATATGCTTTCTGCTTTTTGCAAGAGCATAAGGGGTAGTGATGCCGATAGTGCGCTGTTTTATGCGTTTAGAATGATTGAAAGTGGCGTTGACCCACTTGTTGTGTTTAGACGTTTGATTGCTCATTGCAGTGAAGACATTGGAATGGCAAACAGCAATGCACTTGTTGTTGCAGTTTCTGCAATGGAAGCCTACAAAACAATGGGAATTCCCGAAGGGCTTATTCCAATGACACACGCAATTATATATGCCTGCGAAAGTCCAAAATCAAACAGCGTTATTGTTGCAATGAACATGGCAGATGAAGATGCAAGAAACTTAAAAACAGTTACGATTCCAAATGCACTAAAAAATCATCCATCAATCAACGATGATGGAACTGGAAGTTACAAATATCCTCACGATTTTGGTGGCTATGTATATCAACAGTATATGCCAAATGAAATTAAAAACAAAGTTTATTATTTTCCAAAAAACAATGGCGATGAAAAAGATATGAAAAGAAAAAAGGTTTTTAAAGAAAATAAAAAATAAAATTGAAAATTAACATATTTTGTGGTAAGATTTAATATGAAAAATAGAAAACAACAGACAAAAGTTAAAAATGAAACTAATGTAAAAAAGCATCATTAACTTTGCAAAAAAAAAGTTGAAGTAACATTTTCAAATGCAGAAGAAGAAACATATAGTTTATAACTTAAAAAATTATAAAATTCATATAAATTTTACAAAATGACGAAGTTCATTGAAAGATTTATTGGCTTGCATTGCTTGACAGAATAAGTGTTAATATGTATTATGAGTATAGTCCAATAACAATAGCAGGTAAAAATTTTTTAAGTGGACTTGTTTACAGTTGAATTTGGAATATATGCACTTATTTTGTAAATTTTATTTAAATATACTTGCATTATTGTTATTAGTTAAAAGGAAGGTAAAAATGGATTTATTTGAAAAAATAAAAAAAAAACAGATGTTTGACTTGGTGAAAGAAAAAGGAATTTATCCTTATTTTCATGAGTTAGAATCTGGTCAAGACACTGTTGTTGATATGGAAGGAAAGCAAACAATTATGATTGGTTCCAATAATTATCTTGGTTTTACAAGTGAACCAAAAGTGGTTGATGCAGGCGTACAAGCGTTAAGAAAATATGGCACAGGTTGCAGTGGCTCAAGATTTTTAAACGGCACACTGGATATTCATGTGAAACTTGAAAACGAACTTGCAGAATTTTTACATAAGGAAGCCTGCATGACTTTCTCAACTGGCTTTCAAAGTAATTTGGGAATTATAAGTGCAGTTGCTGGAAGAAATGATGTGGTTTTGTGCGATAAAGAAAATCATGCCAGCATTTATGATGCCATCAAATTATCATATGCAAAAATGATTAGATACGAACATTCCAATATGATTGATTTGGAAGAAAAATTAAAACAAGTGCCATCAACTTGTGGAATTTTGATTGTAACTGATGGTGTGTTTAGTATGAGTGGAGAAATTTGTAATCTTCCTGAAATTGTAAGGCTTGCGAAAAAATATGGTGCAAGAGTTATGGTTGATGATGCACATGGTCTTGGCGTTTTGGGTGAATATGGCAGAGGAACAGCCGAATATTTTGGGCTTGAAGATGATGTTGACATTATTATGGGAACTTTTAGCAAAAGTTTGGCATCACTGGGTGGATACATGGTGGCAAATAAAAGAGTTGTTGAGTATGTAAAGCATACATCAAGACCTTATATCTTTAGTGCAAGCATAACACCAGCATCAATTGCTTGTGCAAGAGAGTCATTGAAATTGTTAAAAGAAAATCCTCAACGAGTTAAAGACCTCCAAAATATATCAAATTATATGCGACAAGGCTTGAAAAAACTTGGTGTAAAAATTATTGATAGTTCAACACCAATCATTCCAATTTATGTTTATGATGACGAAAAAGCATTTTTGGCGTGCAAGTTATTGCTTGAAAGGGGAGTTTATGTAAATCCTGTTGTAAGTCCTGCAACCCCTGTTGGTTTTGCACTGTTAAGAACATCATATACAGCAACGCACACAAAAGAACAAATGGATAAAGCAATGGTTGCAATCAAAGAGGTTCTTGATGAACTCAATGTTAAATGACAAATAATTAATCATGAAAAAAGGCGTTACATAATTTGTAACAGCCTTTTTTAAAATTTATAAATATTTCATTATATTTTGTCGGCATATTATATTTTTGGTTCGCAGTTTTGGAAAATTACATTGTCTGCAATTTGCACTGACTTGATGTATTGTTCTTGATTGTTAATTGTCCATGCGAGCAAAGGAATTTCAAGATGTTTAACAAAACGATTTGGCAAATTTCTTAAATCATAACTTACAAAATTTTGTTCGGTTATTTTTCTCATTCCAAGTCGTCTTAATACAAGTTTTTTAAACAAACTGAGTTTTTCGCCTTTGAAGTAGCCTGCAAGTTGTCCACGCCAAACTTTTGGAGCGTTGTTTTTAAACCATTGAAGAGTGTATGGGTTGAAACTTTGAATTGCATATTCGCCATTGTAGTTTTTAAGAATTTCCCAAACTGCTTTTTCAAGTTCGCCAACTTTTTGTTGATTTTTTATTTCAATCAAAAGTGGAGTTCTGCCATCTACAAATTTCAAAACTTCTTCCAGTGTTGGAATTTTTTCGCCAGAAGTGAGCAGAGTTGTTTCATTAAACTCTTCACGAGAAATGTTTTGAATGTATTTGTCCTTTCCGGTCATTCTACTCATTTTGCTGTCGTGAAAAACAACAGGTGTGCCGTCCATAATTGGATTGACATCAAGTTCAATTGCATATCCCTTTTCAATTGCTTTTTCAAATGCACTCAAACTGTTTTCTGGAGATTTTTCATCATGAAGACCTCTGTGTGCAAACATTTTTTGCACAATAAAACTTTGCCAAATATCTTCGTTTTCTTTATGTCCAAAAAATTCTTGTTTTGTTTCTATATTAACCGGTTGTTCAACTTTTTGTTGTTCAATTTTTTTTGTTTGTTTTTTCTTTGTTGCCTTTTTGCTTTTTGCTTGTTCCTTGCTCATTTATGCCTCACTTTAATTTATTTTATCATAAAAAAAACATTCTAGCAAGCAAATGCTGGCACTCAAACTATGGCGTATTTGTTGATATTTTTTTAAATTTTAATTATAATTGATTTGTTACTAGGAGATTTTATGAACAGCAGACAGCAACACATCAGAAATTTTTGCATAATTGCTCACATTGACCACGGCAAAAGCACACTTGCCGATAGGCTTATTGAAGCAACTCACACTGTTGACAAACGAAATATGGAAGAGCAACTTTTGGACAATATGGACCTAGAACGTGAAAGAGGCATAACCATCAAACTAACGCCAACAAAAATGAATTATACCTATGATGGCGAGGACTATGAATTAAATTTGATTGACACACCTGGGCACGTTGACTTTTCTTATGAGGTTTCACGAAGTTTGGCAGCGTGCGAAGGCGCAATTTTGATTGTTGATGCAACGCAAGGAGTGGAAGCCCAAACTCTTGCAAATTTGTATCTTGCTGTAAACAACAATTTGGAAATTTTGCCCGTCATTAACAAAATTGACTTGAAGAGCGCTGATATTGAAGGCACTGAAAAAGAGATTGAAGATGTTATTGGACTTGATGGAAAACACGCACCAAAAATAAGTGCAAAAGAAGGCATAAATATTGGTGAAGTTTTGGAGCGCATCATAACCGACTTTCCACCACCAAATGGCGATGAAGACAAACCACTAAAAGCCTTGATTTTTGATAGTTACTACGATAACTACAAGGGTGCTGTTTGTATGGTTAGAATTAAAGATGGCACTGTTAAAACTGGCGACAAAATAAAGATGTGGACAACAGGCAAACAATATGATGTTGTTGAAGTCGGCTATTTTGAGCCAAACACTGTTTCAACAGATGTTTTGCGTGCTGGCGAAGTTGGCTATATCACAGCAAGCATAAAACAAATTGCCGACACAAAAGTTGGCGATACTATTTACAGAGCCGACCAACCAATTGACAAAGCACTTGCTGGCTATAAAGAAGCCATACCAATGGTGTTTTGCGGAATATTTTTGGAAGATGGCAGTAGATATCAAGAACTCAAAGATGCCCTTGAAAAACTTAAACTTAACGATGCAAGTTTAAGTTATGAACCCGAAACAAGTGAAGCGCTTGGCTTTGGTTTTAGGTGTGGCTTTTTGGGACTTTTGCACATGGAAATCATTGAAGAAAGGCTTGAAAGAGAGTTTAACATAGACATCATTGCCACGGCACCAAGCGTTAAGTATAAAGTGCTTAAAACAGATGGTGAAGTTTTGGAAGTTTCAAACCCAGTAAATTTGCCAAAGGCACAAGAAATTGAAGAGATTGAAGAGCCTTGGTGTGATGTGAACATCTACACGCCACCCGAATATGTTGGCACAATTATGGATTTGTGCATTGAAAAAAGAGGCATTCAAAAAGACCTTAAATATTTGGACGAAAAAAGAGTTAATCTCACTTTTGATATGCCACTTAACGAAATTGTTTATGACTTTTTTGACAGTTTGAAAAGCCGTAGCAAAGGCTATGCAAGTTTGGATTATGAAATTAAAGAATATCGACCAAGTGACCTTGTTAAACTTGACATTTTGCTTAATGGCGACACTTGTGATGCACTTTCAATTATTGTGCACAGAGATAAAGCCTATGCTCGTGGCAGGGCAATAACCGAAAAACTTAAAGAAATTTTGCCACGACAAATGTTTGAAATTCCAATTCAAGCAGCAATTGGCGGAAAAATTATTGCAAGAGAAACCGTAAAGGCACTTAGAAAAGATGTGCTTGCAAAGTGTTATGGTGGAGATATAACACGAAAGAAAAAACTTTTGGAAAAACAGAAAAAAGGCAAAAAGCGTATGAAACAAATTGGAAATGTTCAAATTCCAAGCGAAGCATTCATAACGCTTTTGAAAATGTAAATCAAAAAGGAGAATTTTATGCCAAAATTATATTTTAAATATGGAACAATGGGAAGCAGCAAAACAGCACAAGCACTTATGTGCAAATTTAACTATGAAGAAAGAGGTTTTAAAGTTTTGCTTATGAAAAACTTGGTTGACAAAAGAGATTTGCAAAACGGTAAAGTTGTTGTTAAAAGCAGAATAGGGCTTTTTGCGGAATGTAAAACTTTTGAAAGAGCCACAAACCTTTTTGAAATGGTTAAAAAAGAAGGCTTTTTGAAAAACGATGGTGTTGTTATCGTTGATGAAGCACAATTTTTAACAAAAAAGCAAGTTGAAGAACTAAAAGAAGTTTCAAACTATGTTCCAGTTCTTTGTTATGGCTTGCTTACAAATTTCAAAACAGAATTGTTTGAAGGCTCAAAAAGGCTTGTTGAAATTGCCGATTCATTGCACGAACTTAAATCTGTTTGTAAATGTGGCAAGAAGTCAAATGTAAATGCTCGCCTTGTAAATGGCAAGGTTGTTACTGATGGCAGTGAAATTTTAATTGGTGGCAACGAGTCCTACGAAGCAATGTGTTTTGATTGCTTTAAAAAACTCCAAAAAAACAACAAATAATGAAATGATGTTGTATATTTAAAACTACTTTGCCAAAATATTTTTGGCAATTAAATATTGTTTTTTTAAAAAGAAAAATAGCACTAGGAATTCCTAATGCTATTTTTTATTATTTCAATTTTTTCATTAAGTCTAATATTGTCTGCTTATTGTCACTTGTCAGATTATTGTATAAATCTAAAACATCTTTATCTTCTTTATTAAAATACTCACCCATATAGAAAAAATCTTGTGGAGTAATGTCAACCAAATCGCAAAATTCCAAAAGTGTTTTAACTTTTAACTCTATAGTTTTGTTTTCAATTGTTGACATAAATTGAGGATTGTATCCAAGTTGCAGACTGGTTTCTCTCATGGATAAGTTTGCTTTATTCCTAAAGTAACCTATTCTTGTAACTACATCGTCATAAGTAATTTTTCCCATAATAATTGCTCCTTACATATATTTTAAAACTAGTATGTAAAAAAATTGATTGAGCCATTATTATAAAGTTTAAAAATTTTTGTCAAAATGATTTAACCATTCAACCATTTGTGTTATAATGTTTGTGTGATTAGTATAATTTATGTTAATTATTCTCTCAAAATGCAAGTTTTATACTAACTATTCAAACATTACAATTGTAGTGTTAAAAATATGATAGTGGAGGTGTTTTCAAAAAAATTAGTAATTGTTTTCATTGTCCGATTTTTGGGATAGCAGTTTTGGTATAATTCAATTGAAAGCCAAGAGATATATTTTTTGAAAAATTTCAATAATGCAATTGGCTTTCATACTATTGGGAGGGGAAATATGTAGATGTATAAAATTGAAATGTAAAGTAATCATAAAAAACTAAAACAAAACAAAAAAAATATGTAATTAAAAAGGAGAAATTAAAATGAAATATTCAAATGTTAATGTAGAATTCAAAAAGCCGGAAAATGAAATCAAGGAAGATTTATCACGCAGTGGAGCAAGAAATATAGACATAAGAAGAAATTTTAGTGGCGAGATTGAAGTAAGATATACTATCAAGTGTGCTGACCCTGAAAAAGAGATACAAAGCGTATTGGCTAGTGCTGGTGCAAAAGATGTGCGTTCATCATCAAATTATAATGGTGCAAGATTTGATTATAAACTTGATGATATGGTTGACGAAAGAGAATTTAAAAGAAAAGTATCAGACGAACTCAGAAGATCTGGCTATAGGTCATATTAACCGAATATTACTTTTTACAATATCTAATTAACAAAAAGGTAGATTGATGGAAAAGTATAGTAAATTAAAAGCAATGAATTATTGTCGTAAAAGTGGCGTGGAATTTGTAAATCTATTTAAGCAGTTATTTATTTCAATAAATGAAACAACAAAAAAAGAAATATTAAATAAAATGCAAATAATTTTTGATAAGATAAACAATATCTTTATAACAAATGAAGGACACTTAATTTTCCATTCACAAAAAATGGATTGGTTTTACACTGCAACTTCTTCGTATGACGAGTTATTTGATGATGAAGAGATGAAAATTAAATACGATGAATTTGTTTTGCTTATTGAAACAAACGAAGATGCAAAACTATCTTATAATCAAGTGGCTATAAATAGTTATACCAAGACAAACAATAGCAATTTTGAGAGATATAATAATATTTTGATTTTAGATTTACTAACAATTGGAACAACGTCGAAGTTAAGCAATATTGTAAAATTTGGATATACATTGCTTAATAAAAGGTTAGATATAATTTTAAATGGCGAATTTTATGTTAAACATGACAAAACAGAAATAAGCGAGAAGTTTAAAACTAAACGTAACATAAGTTTAGATGAAATTGAGAATGGACAAGATGAAAATTTTATTTTTTATTTAATTAAGCGACTGGTTACACCAAAAACATTGTTGATTTCATTTAATATTCCTGTTGTAACAAAGTTTTTGAATGATTTTTTAATAAAGCGCCATGAAGAAGATATGATTGATGGTTTGGACACTTTAGATTTGTTAAGCATTTTTAAAACTAACAATAAAAATAAAAAAATATATAGTTTAAAAGGCGCAATAAAATACTACAATATTAATTGTCAATTTTGTAAGACCGATGCTATGATATATTATCTTTTGTTAAATGAAATGACAAAAAGTAATGATGTTGGTTTGTATATAAAACGATTTGATATGGGTTGCTTAACAAATGGAAGATAGTATTAAAATTAAAGGAGATTGGTATGCCAAGTGACAGCAATAAAAAACTTTTAATTTTATATGTTTTGAAAATTTTGCAAGACTATAGTGACGAAAATCATTTATTATCTCAAAATGATATAGCTAGCAAAATAAGCAATCTTTACGGAATGACTTGTGAAAGAAAATCGGTTGCCACAAACATTGATAGTTTGATTGATTTTGGTTATGACATAGTAAAAACAAACAAGGGCTCATATCTTGCAATCAGAGAGTTTGAACCAAGCGAAATAAGATTTTTGGTTGATGCAGTGTTCTCCAGTAAGATATTAACAAGCAATCAAGCAAAAGACTTAGCAATTAGGTTGTCTAAAAATTTAAGTATTTACAAACGCAAAAAATATACATATATCTACAAATCAGATGAAATTTCTAGAACCAATAACAAACAACTTTTTTACAACATAGATATTATAAATGAAGCTATTGAAAGCAACAAACAAATCTCTTTCACTTATAACTATTATGGAATTGACGGAAAACTTACGCCAAGGAATAAGGGAAGAGATTATTTGGTAAATCCATATTTCATGGTAAATAATCAAGGGAAATATTATCTTGTTTGTAATTATGACTATTATGATGAACTTGGCAACTATAAAATTGAACAGATAACAAATATTAAGCTTTTAGATTCACCAATAAAACCAATAAATAAAATTAAAGGTTGCGAAACTAATTTTGATATTTCTAAGTATATAAATGAAAATGTTTATATGTTTTCTAGTAAAGTAATAAATGCAAAAATTAGATTGAAAAGTGGTTTTGATGGCACTTATGTTCACGAATTGTTTGCAAATGCAAAAATAAAAAAGGAAAATGAAACTTTTTATGCCTATGTAAATGCTGATGAAGACTCTATCATTTATTGGTGCATCCAATATGGAGATGTGGTAGAACTGGTTGCACCACAAGAAACTCGCAACAAAATTATAAGTGAATTAAACAGCACATTAAAAAAATATAAAGAGGTATGTAATGGAAGAGAAGAAACAAGTCAAATTTGAAGATGCAATGCAAGAAATTGAAAAGACTATTGAAAACATTTCAACAAAAGTTGAAAAAAAGGAAGAACTTGATGCTAATAAAAATTTGTTTTGCATATTAGGTGTTCAAGATTTTGAAATAAGACATAGTAATTTTTTGGCTTGGATGTTTAGGAACAATAAACAATTTTTTTATGAATTTCTAACCAACAAAAAAATACTAGATTTAAGCGAAGAAAAAGCTAAAAGCATCTGCAATTCATGTGATGTTATTAGAGAATATAACGAAGACACTTTTGGCAGGAGTATTGATCTTGTTATAGATTGCCCAAATGAGAAAATTGTTATTGTAATTGAAAACAAAATATATTCCGATGAAGGTGAAAATCAGTTGTCAGATTACTATTTATTTATTGAGCAAAGCAAAAGGTTTAGTGGATATACAAAAAAATATATCTACTTAACACTAAATGGGGATGTGCCATACTCAGAAGAAGATAGAAAACATTATGTGTCAGTTTCATACAATTCAATATTAGACATTTTGACAAAAATTGATTGTTATAAAAAAAATAAAAAATATAAAGATTATAAAGATATTATAATAGAAGATTACATAGATATTTTAAAGGATAAAACGGTAAAAGTTATGGATAGAGTTAGTGAATATTATAAATTATTTGATAAATATAAAGAAATAATGATAGAAGTTGGTGAATATATACCAAGCATTGAAAAAAGAGCGCAAATTGAAAAAGATGTTATAAACACCACTTGTAATGTTAAATTAAAAAGTGAAAAGGCTAACACATTTGTTGTGTTCTATAATGAAGATGTGCAAAAAATTTGTGCTAAAAACAATTTACCAGAATCATTCTTTGAATTTGGCATTTCAAATGACCCATACACAGCAATGAGTTTTTACTTTACTGTAGAGAAAGACAAAGATGGCAAGTATGTTGATTTTAGTAAAAAATTTAGAGAAAAATTCAATAGAAAAGATAAAAGCAAAAATGGAAATTTTTTAACTTTATATGAAGAAAGAATGATAGTCAGCAACAAAACATCAGGGTTTTTAAAAGAAAGTGAATTCCAAGAGCAAATTAAAGTTGCTTTTGAAAATTTACTAAATAATGCAAAAAGTATTTATAATGAGATAGTTTACTTTATCAAAGAATATTTTGTTACGAAGTAAAGGTATAAATATTTCATTAGATGCTCATTTTGTAAGTAGTTACGCAAACGAAAAAACTTAAATTTGCCTAAATTATTCGAAATTAAAAGGAACTTACCAATACAGGGTTCACCCAATAGGTATTGTTCCTTATTTTTTTGCTTTCAAAACTGCTAGCGTATGATTTTTTATTTGTTATAGTCGGAGGTTTTAATGTAGGTGTCAATTTGTGGAAATTGTTGAATGGTTTGATTTTTGCTTTCGCCAGTAAAATTATTTTGGGGCATGATGGACAAGATTTTTTCAAGCATTGGGTTGTTTGAGTTTTTTAGGAGCATTTTGATTAAATTTGGTTGTTGGGCTTTCATAAAATTTTTTGTTCCTTTGTTTTTGCCTGCCATCATCATTGACATTAGTGAAACAAGCATATCATTTCCGCCACCAAGCATTCCAAAAACTCCACCCACATTTTGACCATTTGGTGTGGGCGTTTTTTGTTCTGCAATGCCAACTTTTGCACCACAATTTATGTTGTCATAGTTTTTTTGCATATTGTCTAGCACTTGGTTTATGCTTGGTGCATTTTCTTTTTTTTGCGAAACACTTTGGCTGTCGATTGCTTTCACTCCGTTTATTGTGACCATATTTGCTCCTTTATATGATTTTTATAGGGCGTTTTGCCAGTTGCATTTTATCAATATTATATATGCTTGCATATAATAATTTAGTTAAACAAAAAGAGGTTGATATGGATTTTAATGAATATTGCAACACAAAAATTGAAGATGATGCTTGCAGAAGAAATAACTTTGGAGGTAACAATCAAGGCTGGAAGAGTAACCAAACAAACAAGACAAAGATCACGGAAACAGCAAACAAAAGCAGTGCAAGTTTAAATGAAGAAGAAATTAAAAAGACCATTGAAAAATATCAAAATTACAGCAGTGAGCAACTTTTGAGCGAACTTTTAAGACAAACAAGCAAACAAAAAGCAGAAGGGAAATATGACGGCAAAAAGATGGAAGATTTTTCAAAACAAATAAGACCTATGCTGTCTGCTGAACAACAAAACAAATTAGATGAAATTTTAAAACTTTTGAGGTAGAAATGTTTTTAAACAAAATTGATAAAAGAATTTTAAAGGTCAACTCGCAGTCTGTTGGTGGAAAGGTTAGTTGCCTTGTCTATGCCAACAACTATGTTTTGGCGAAAAAATATTTAGAAAAAAATGTTTGCAAAAATATGATTGAATACCCATTTATCAAAGCGTTTGGAATTAGGGCAGATGTTCAAAAAATTGAAACAATGGCACAAAAAAGCCAAATTAAATACATTTCAAGTGTGACAAAAGTGTTTGCTCAAATGGACAAAACACGGGAGATTATGAACATAAACAAGGCTCAAAAAACTTTGAGTGGAAAGGGTGTGACAGTTGCCGTTATTGACACAGGACTTTGTGAAAATTTGGACTTTTGTTCTTTTGACAACAGATTGTTGTGTTTTAAAGATTTTGTAAATCACAAAACAACCGCATACGATGACAATGGTCACGGAACTTTTGTGACGGGTTGTATTTGTGGAAATGGTTTTATGAGTGGCAAAAAATATCGTGGCGTTGCACCAGAAGCAAACATAGTTATGTGCAAAGCACTTGACAGCAATGGCGAAACCGGTGCTTTGACAATTTTGGAAGCAATGCAATGGATTTATGACAACAAACAAAAATACAACATCAGAGTTGTTTGTATGAGTTTTGGAAGTCAACCACTTCAAAGTGGCGACCCACTTATGCTTGGTGCAGAAGCCTTGTGGAACAGTGGAATTGTTGTGGTTGCAGCAGCAGGCAACAGTGGGCCAAGTGCAGAAACAATAAAAAGTCCCGGAACAAGTGGCAAAATTATCACGGTTGGCGCACTTGATGATGGTAGAGAAGACGGCAACACAAATTTCAAAAATTACAAAGTTGCGCAATTTTCTAGTCGTGGACCAGCATACCCATATTACAAACCAGATTGCATTGCTTGTGGCGTTGACATAATTTCTACAACTTGCAAAAATTTAGATTTTTACACAAAAATGAGTGGCACAAGTGTTGCCACGCCAATCATTGCGGGAAGTTGTGCTTTGCTTCTTGAAAAAGAGCCAAATCTTTCGCCATTTGCTGTTAAAAACAAACTTACAAAATGTTGCAAAGCAATTTCTGGCAACCGAAATGATGAAGGCTTTGGAATTTTAGATGTAGAGAAGTTTTGTAGATGATATAAACATTTGTATTTTTAAATAATAAGCCGAAACCAAAAGTTAATGTTAAGTTTACATTTCAAATTTATTTATTAATGTTTTTTAAACCATATTTTAACAAAAGTACCCACATTTTAGCGGGAAAACCATCACAATAAATTGTGTTGAAGGAAGCAAGTAGAAACTTCTTCAATCTTGTGATTAGGGGGAACACAAGATGGCCTCCCCGCTAAAATCTGGATACTTTTTTGAGAAAACTTCTCAATATAAAAACTATGTGGCACAAAATTTTAACAAAACAAATTTATGTTTCAACTGCAACTTCAAAATAAATTGTTGCATTGCTGTTTCAATTAACATCAGTAATGAGATAAATTATCAATTAGTTTAATTTGTAATTCTGTTTTTAAATGGTCTTAAAATGAAAACTGCGACTTTTTTGTCTTGTTAAATCTGGTGTTGAAATGTGAATATAACGCACAAAGTGTGGCAATGCTAGAAAAGATAATATAATAGAGATTATATCTCAACAAGAAACTTCCAAAAAGCAAAAACACTGCCACAAGCAAATAGTTTTTTGTGCGTTTTTTGTTAAATACGTTTTGCAAAAAAGCATCAAATTTTTTGTCTTTCTTTTTTTCTTCAATTTCAACTTTTGGTGGGCTAAACCCTAGTGGCAAAAAAATGTTTTTGTATGCCAAATATTCATCTAAAACAACAATTTCTTTTTCTTTAATTAGGCTTGCAATTTTCATTGCAATGGACGAAGCATTTTCACAACAAATAATAAGTTTTTTTAAATTGGTGTTTTTTATCTTTGCAAAACTTTCCAAAATATCTTTGTCAGAAATTGTTTCACTGGTGTAAATCGGTTTAAGCATTGTGTCATTCACAATCAAATGGTCACTTTTTGCAGTTACATCATATTTTTTTGAAAGCAGTTTTTCAAGTTCTGAAATTGTTTCTTTTTTTGTTGAAAGCAAAAAGTGCATTGAAATGTTGTGTGCATTTTCAAGTTCAGTTTCTGAAAGCTGTTGCTTTTCTATTTTTTGCTTTGACAAAAAATAATATAGTCCACACACGCAAAAACTAATAACAAAGGATAGCAAAATTGTCAGTGCAAAGTTGTGCAAAAAAAATCGCACCCAAACAAAGCACATCAAAAACACAAAACTTGTTCCAAACAAAAAATCAAAAATCTTGCTCAATCTTGTCTTTTTCATATCTAAAATTATTGCCAATTTAAAAATGTTTAACAGTTGTTTGCACATTTTGTTTAAAAGATATATAATACATATGTGGATATAATTGAAATAATAAACAAAAAGAAAGATAAAAAAGAGTTGTCAGCAGAAGAGTTGCAATTTTTTGTTGATGGCGTTTGCAGTGGGCTTATAAAGGACTATCAAACAACAAGTTTACTGATGGCAATTTGTTTAAATGGTTTGTCTGACAAAGAAACCTACAACCTAACAATGAGTATGGCAAAAAGTGGCAAGATGCTTGACCTAACTGATGTTGGCGACTGTCTTGACAAACACAGCACAGGTGGTGTTAGTGACACAACAACCCTTGTCATTGTTCCAATTTTGGCAAGCCTTGGCGTTAAGGTCGCAAAGATGAGTGGCAGAAGTTTGGGCTTTACGGGTGGAACTGCCGACAAAATGGAAGTTTTCAGTGGCTATAACACAGAAATTTCAACCGAAAGGTTTAAAGAGTTAATTAAACAAAATGGCGCAAGCATAATTTCGCAAAGCAGTGAATTTGCGCTTGCCGACAAAATAATTTACAAACTCAGAAGTGACAGCGGAACAGTTGAAAGTATGGGGCTTATTGCAAGTAGCATAATGAGTAAAAAAATTGCTTGTGGTGCAAAACTTATCATATTAGATTGCAAATATGGCAGTGGTGCATTTATGAAAACTCTTGCAGACTGCAAAAAACTTGCAAGGCTTATGGTTGAAATTGGCAAGCGTGCAGGAATAAAAGTTTGTGCTGTTTTAAGCAGTATGGAACAGCCACTTACAAAATATGTTGGCAATAATTTTGAAGTTTATAGTGCAATTGAAACTCTTTGCGGGAAGGAAAGCAATTTAAGTGCACTTGCAAAATACATTTGCGTGCAGGCTTTGCTTTTAGACGGCAAGTGTGGTTCAGAAAAAGAAGCACAACAACTTGTTGAAGATGCCATAAAATCAAAAAAAGCACTTGAAAAACTTAAACAAATTGTGTCTGCACAAGGTGGAAGCACAAGCGTGATTGAAAACCCAAATTTATTGCTTAACACAAACAAACAATTTGATGTTTTCAGCAAATCAAGTGGCAAAGTTGTTAAAATAGACACCGAAGAAATTGGCTACATTGGTCACGACCTTCAAAAGAAAAATGGTGTTTTGATTAGGCAAGACAATGTTGGCATCATTTTGAATGTTCAACTTGGCGACACTGTAAAGGCGGGGCAAAAACTTGCAACAATATATTTTAATGACGTTGATGACATCAATGAAATTGCAAGCAAACTTGAAAAGTGTTTCAAACTTGGCACAAAACAAGTAAAACCAAAACTTGTTGATTGCGTTATGGTTTAGATAGGAGAAGATATGGAATACATTTGCAAAAATTTAGATGATACAAAAAAACTTGCAGAAGAATTTGCAAAAACTCTTGTGGGTGGAGAAGTTATAACATTAACCGGTGACCTAGGCGCTGGCAAAACAACATTCACACAGTTTTTGGCAAAAGCCTTTGGCATAAAGGAAGCAGTTACAAGCCCAACTTTCACACTTATGAATCAATATTTAAGTGGCAAACTTAAACTTTATCACTTTGATATGTATCGAATTGATGATATAGATGAAATTTTGGAAACAGGACTAACTGAATATTTTGGTGCAAAAGATGCTGTTTGCCTAATTGAATGGGCAGAAAACATAAAACCACTTTTGCCACAAAAATTGATTAAAATATCAATTGAAAAACTTGGCGAAAATGAAAGAAAATTTATAATTGAAAGGTGAAAGATATGAATATATTGGCAATTAACACAACAAACAAATTTGCCGAAGTTGTTTGCTCAAAAGATGGCAGTGTTGTTCAAAACAAAATTGACAACGCTTTTTCAGAACACGTGATGGCATCACTCACAAAAGCACTTGATGAAAGCAAGTTGGAAATTGGAGATATTGATGTTTTGGGCGTTGTTATTGGCCCGGGGTCATTCACTGGCATAAGAATTGGAATGGCAGTTGTAAAAGGTATTGTTTCAGCACTAAAAACAAAGTGTGTGGCAGTAAACTCATTTGAAATTGTTTCATATAATATAAATAGCAAAAACTTTATTGTTTTGCTTGACAGTGGCAATGCCGAGCACTATTATGCAATTTTTAAAGATGGCGAGATGCAAGAAGTTGGGCACAACAATATTGATGCCATAAAATTGTTTGCAAAAGAAAGACAACTTGACATATATTTTGATGCGCACGAAAGTGATGTTTTTGGGAACATTGATGGACTTATCAAAGTTGATGTTGCGCCAAACAGCCTAATTGAAGTTGCAACAAAAAAAGCAAAAGAAAATCAATTTGCAGATATCAAAACTCTCAGCCCAATTTACATAAAAGTTAGCCAAGCAGAAATGGGGCTTGAACAAAAAATTAAGGAACATGTGCATTACAGAACTGCATTGTTAGCAGATGTAGAGGCACTTTCTGTTATTGATGAGCAGTGCTTTGATGGTTATGAAAAATACAGCAAAGATAGTTTTGCGCAAGAACTTTCACTTGCCGACAGGCACTATATTGTTGCAGTTTTTGACAATCTTGTAATTGGCTATGTTGGCCTTTGGAAAACAGGCGATGACCTAAATCTTTTGAAAATTGCTGTTTTGCCACAATACAGAAGTTTGGGTATTGGCTTCAATCTTATGCAACTTGCCGGCAAATACAGAAGCGAAGAAAAACTTGACAAATACTTTTTGGAAGTTAGAGAACACAACGAAAAAGCAATTAGGCTTTATAAAAAATTTGGATTTAAAACTGCAAACACTCGAGAAAAGTATTATGCCGATGGCGAAAACTGCCTTGTTATGTTTGCAAAATAGGTGTTATGAAAAGAAAATTTAACAATTTAAACATAAATTACAGATATACCTACAACAAGCAAAGGGACAAAGTTGTTTTGCTGCTTCACGGGTGGGGTGGAAGCCTAAATAGTTTTAGGTTTCTTGAAAAATTTTTGATTGAAAATGGCTTTTCTGTCATCGATTTAGACTTTCCCGGTTTTGGTGCAAGTGACTTGCCACCACAAGATTTTGAAATGCAAGACTACTACAAAATTGTTAGTGAACTGCTAGACTATGAAAAGATAGAAAATGTTTTTGTGGTTGCTCACAGTTTTGGCGGAAGAGTGGCAATTTTGCTTTCTGCACTTGAACCAGAGCGTGTAAAAAAACTTGTGCTTTGTGACAGCGCTGGGCTTAAACCAAAATTTAGTCTTTCAAAACAAATTAAAATTTTTAACTACAAAATTGCAAAAAAGTTAAAAAGCATTGGCTTAATTAAGCGAGATTTGATAAACTATGGAAGTGAAGATTACAAAGCACTTCCAGAGCAAATGAAACCAGTTTTTTGCAAAATTGTAAATTCTAATCTTGAAAATTACCTTGGTGACATCACTGCACAAACCCTTTTGGTTTGGGGAACAAACGACAAAGACACACCACTTTATATGGCTAAAAAAATGAACAAAAAAATCAAGGACAGTGCAATTGTAACTTTTGATGGTTGTGGCCACTTTTGCTATTTGGAACAACCGGAAAAATTTGAAATCATCTTGAAAAAATTTTTTGAATAGGAGATGTTATGGAAATATTCAAATGGTCTAACCCAGATTTGTATTTTTTGATTGTAATCAGCATTTTAAACGCTATTATGATGTGCTTTTTGTCATACAAATTTTTGCAAATAATTCAGCTTTCAGACTACAAACTAAATCAATATGGCACTTGGCTTAAAGATACCAAAGCAAAATGGGTCAGCAGAATTGCAATGCTTTGCTTTTTGTCATTTTGTTTTGTTTATGTAACAAATGTTTTGTTCAACAACTTTCAAGACAACAAAATTTTGGGCTATATTGGTCTTATTTTCTATTTTGCTCTTGTTATTGTTTTCATTAAAAAGATGTATCAAATTCCTCAAAAAAAGCCACTAAAACTCACAAAACGAATGTTTAGGCTCTATTTGATTGAATTTTTGCTTTACCTAGCGCTTGATTTTGGACTTTTGGTTGTTTGCCTTGAATACACAAACAATTTCCGTGTTTCAATTGTAACACTCATTCCAATAACAATTCCAATTATGGTTCCACTTGCTTGTGTAATTGCCTATCCAATTGAAAAACTCATAAACGCTTGCTACAAAAAGGCTTGTGCAAACAGACTAAAAAAACGCCCTGACCTAATTAGAATTGGCATTACGGGAAGTTATGGGAAAACCAGCACAAAAATGTATTTAACAAAATTTTTGGAAACAAAATTCAAAGTTTGCGCAACACCATCAAGTTACAACACCCCAATGGGCATAACAAAAGTTGTGCGAACAGAACTTAAACCCGATGACCAAATTTTGATTGCAGAAATGGGCGCAAAGCAGAAGGGTGACATAAAAGAACTTTGCGACTTGGTTAAGCCAGATGCTGGCATAATTACGGCAGTTGGTGAGCAACATATGGACACTTTTAAAACCCTAGACAATGTTTTAAACACCAAATTTGAACTTGCAGAGAGTTTGAAAGAAGATGCATTTTGTGTGTTTAATTGTGCAAGTGAAAACACAAAAAAATTGTATGACAGATGCACATTAAAAAACAAAATTGCTGTTTGTAGCAATGATGGTTTTGTGTTTGCAAAAGATATTGTTGCAACAGAAAATGGGCTTGAATTTAAACTTTGTTACAACAAAAAAGAATATCAAACCAACACATCAATTTTGGGCGAACACAACATTCAAAACATACTTTGTGCAGTTGCACTTGCACTTAAATTTGGCGTGACAATTGAGGAAATTTTAAAGGTTATTCCAACCTTAGAAGCAGTTGAACATCGTTTGCAACTTAAAAAACTTGAAGACAACATTTTGATTATTGATGACAGTTTCAACAGCAACATTCAAGGCACAGCAGTTGCACTTAAAACGCTAAACCTATTTGATGGAAAGCGTAAAATTGTGGTAACTCCGGGGCTTGTTGAACTTGGCAAACGTGAAAATGTTGAAAATTATGAACTTGGCAAGCGTATTGCAAAAGTTGCCGACCTTGTTATCATTGTAAACAAAAATCAATGTGACAGCATAAAAAAAGGTCTGCTAGATGCAGGCTTCAAACCAGAAAACATCTTTTTGCAAGACACCTTGTTTGAAGTTACAGACCTGTTTAAAACCTTGCTTAAAAGTGGAGATGTTGTTTTGCTTGAAAACGACCTTCCAGACAACTATAAATAAAGTGTAGGGCTTATATCAAATAATTTTAAACTATTATAAAAGGGGCTTTGCGTTAAATTGCATTGCTTCTTTTTTATTTGGTTAATCTAAACAATTAAGCAACATTTCATTTTTGCAATAAAACTGTGGCAATATTTTGAGCGTAGTCATATATGAATATATGAAAAATATTATTGTAATTTTTGGTGCAAAAAGCACCGAACACGACATTTCTGTTATAACTGCTTCGCAGGTTTTGAGTGCGCTTGATAGGTCAAAATATAATGTCATTCCGGTTTATATTGACACAAATGGTATTTGGTGGACTGGAAAAAATTTGTTTGACATCAAATTTTTCACACAAAACTCAAAAAAAAGTCTTAAAGAAGTTGCAATTTTGCCAAGCAGTCAGTTTTTGTTTAAAAAACAATTTGGCGTTTTTAAACGTTACAAAAAAATTGATTGCGCAATTGTTTCTTGCCACGGAAAAAATGGCGAAGATGGAACAGTGCAAGGTCTTTTAGAACTTTCTAACATACCATATTCAAGTGCAGGAGTGCTTGCAAGTGCAGTGGGGCTTGACAAAGTTAAAATGAAGCAGTTGTTTGCATATTTTGGCTTTCCGCAAAGCAAATTTTTTGCCATAAATAAAAACCAATATGATGTTGCCGGCATAGATTTGGTGCTTGAAAATTTAGATTTTCCACTCATCGTAAAGCCAAGCAAACTTGGCAGTAGCATTGGCATAAGCATTTGCAAAACGGCAGAAGAACTTAAAGATGCACTAGACCTTGCCTTTATGTTTGATGATGAAGTTGTTGTTGAAAAATTGATTGAAAATTTAAAGGAAGTTAACATTGCAGTGCTTGGAAACGAAAACGAGTGCGAATGTTCAATGACCGAGCAACCAAACAGCAATGGAAAAATGCTTACTTTTGAAAAAAAATATATTGGTTCGTCAAACAAAAAACTAGGCAAAAAAGTTGATGCAAAAGCGAAAGATAATTGTGGGACAAAAAATGGTATGCAAAATTTAGACCGAATTATGCCTGCACAAATTTCAAAAAAAGAGCAAACTCAAATTGAAGCACTTGCAAGGCAAATATTTGTTAATCTTAAATTGAAAGGCGTTGTGCGAATGGATTTTATGATTGACACAAAACAAAAGCAAATTTACATCAACGAAATCAACACAATTCCGGGTAGTTTTGCTTACTATCTTTGGAGTGACAAGTATTCATTCAGTCAACTTTTGGACAAAATTGTTGACTATGCGCTTGATTCTTACAAAGGCGAACAAAAATTGCTTTTAACGTTCAAATCAAATGTTCTCAGTGGCAACTTTAAAACAAAAAAATAATTGTTTTTGTGATTGAATAAAAAAATACACTAAACAATTTTTAATAAATTAAACAAGAGTGTCTATATATTTAACTATTTTATATTTAAAAAAAGCATTTTTACGAAAATCAGTCAAATACCAATGCGTTTTTTTAAACAACTTTTTAGATATTAAATTAGTGCTTTTATTCAAACAATTCTTCATATATCAAATCAGGGCGTTTTCGCTTGTAACTTTCAATGTCGTTCATTTAAACAACTTTTCGCATTTTTAAACAGGGCGTCCAACACTTTAGCGTGGACGCCTTTATTATGTAGCGTTTTGTGCCATTTTGTTTGTAGCATTTTATGACTAAATTTATGAAATATAATTATCGAACAAATGTTTGACAAATATATTTTTTTGAGTTATCATATTCATATGGAACACAGCGTTTGTTTAAGCATAATGTTTGAAATATTGCGTGAGCGACAAACAGCAAAAAACCTTGCAGAAGAATTTGAAATCAGCACAAGAACAGTTTATCGCTACATAGATTATCTTTGTGGAGCAGGCGTGCCAATTGTGTCGGTGCAAGGGCGCTATGGTGGCTTTAAAATTATTGAAAGTTATAGGTTGCGAGAATTCTTTTTAACACGAAATGAAAAGAACTATCTTTTGTCATTGCTGTCAAAACAGCAAGACACAGATGCCAAAACCATTTCACTTAAACTAAAAGCCCTTGCAACACTTTGATGCAAAAAAACAGTGTTTTATATTGCAAAAAACAATATTTTAATGTTTTGATTAAAATCTTGGCGGTAGTAGTTGCTAATCAAAAGATGAATTTAATATTTACAAAAAGGCGTCCACGTTAATGCAATGACGCCTTTAACTAAATTTGTTAAAATGATTTTATTATTTAAAGTCATTAAATTTGTATTTTGCTTTGGTCATATCAATATAAGATGCGACTATTATTGGCTTTATTTCAACACTTTTTCGATTTCTGCAATAATTTTTTGCGTGCCATCGGTGTTTGCAGTTTTCATTGCAAAAATCATTTTTTGTTTGTCTTTTTGCAGTTCTTCAATTTTTTCAAAAAATATCGAAGAGTTGTTTGCAATTTCTTCTTCTGTTAGCATTTTTGCCAAACCATTTTGTGAAAATACTTTTGCGTTTTCAATTTGGTCACCACGAGAACCCTTTGAAAGTGGAATTATCAGCATAGGTTTTTTTAGTGCCAAAAGTTCAAAAATCATATTGCTTCCACCACGTGTTATACAAATGTCGCAGGCAGAGAAATAGTCTTGAATGTTGTCTGCAAATTCAATGGGGTGATAGGCTTTTGTGTGGCTTTTTGTAAGGTTGTTTTTGCCGGTTATGTGTAAAATGTTAAACTCCTTTGCAAGTTTGTCTTGATTTTTTTCAATCAAGTCATTTATATTTTTGCTCCCAAGACTGCCACCAACAATTAGTAGTGTTGGTTTTGCAGAACTCAAACCAAATTGTCTAACAATTTTTTGTGCATTGCCAACATAAATTTCTTGCCTAATGGGGCTTCCGGTGTAAACTCCATTTTTTATGCTTTTTGCAGTGTCTTCAAAACTTGTGCAAATGGTTTTTGCATATTTTTTTGTAATTTTGTTTGCAAGACCCGTTGAATAGTCACTTTCGTGCGCCACAATTGGAATTTTGAGCATATGTCCAGCAATCACAACTGGCACAGAAACAAAACCACCTTTTGAAAATATGACATCAGGGCGTTCCTTTTTTAAAATCTTTTTTGCCTGATAAATACCTTTTGCAAGTTTAAACGGAATGAGTAAATTGCTTAGTGACAAACTGCGCTTTAGTTTGCAAGTTTCAACTTCAAAAAACGGCAAAATGGGGGAGATTAGTTTTTGCTCCATACTATCTTTGCTTCCAATGTATTTGCAGTCATATTTGCCCTTTAACTTTTCAATCAGAGCAATGTTTGGCATGATGTGTCCACCAGTACCACCACCGGTAAATATTATCTTTTTCATATATTATTTATATGTATGAAAACAAAAAATATTATTGAAAAAGGAGTGGTTTTATTTAATGCATAATTATGCAAAAAATATTATAAATATTTGTAATACGCTAATTTTGACAAATCACACTAAACAAAAGCAAAAAAAATTGCATAAATATCAAATTTAATTTGAAAAAACTATTTAACTTATCAAAGTTTTATGTTATACTTATAACGTAAATATTTAGGAGTATTATTTTTTATGGCAGGAAGTTACAATTCAAAAGACATTGTTGTTTTGGAAGGGCTTGATGCAGTTAGAATGCGTCCCGGAATGTATATTGGAACAACAGGTGTAAAGGGTCTTCATCATTTGCTTTGGGAAATTGTTGACAACAGCATTGATGAAGTTTCAAACGGCTACGGCAACAAAATTTGTGTAACACTTCACCCAGATGGCAGTGCAAGTGTTGTTGATAATGGTCGTGGTATGCCGGTTGACATTCATCCAAAACTTAAAATTTCAGGTGTGGAAGTTATTTTTACCGAACTTCATGCAGGTGGCAAATTTGAAAGCCAAAACTATAAATATAGTGGCGGTTTGCATGGCGTTGGTGCAAGTGTTGTAAATGCACTCAGTGAGTGGACAGAAGTTTATGTTGACCGTGAAGGCAAAAGGTATCACATTCGTTTTGAGAGCAAAGAAGTTAATGGACACATCAAAAGTGGAATGACCGTTTCGCCACTTCAAGTTGTTGGCAAAAGTTCAAGCACAGGTTCGCTTGTTAGGTTTTTGCCAGACAAACGAGTTTTTGGAAACGCAACTTTTGACTTCAACACCATTGCTTTAAGGCTTAGAGAACTTGCCTTTTTAAACAAGGGGCTAGAAATTATATTGGTTGATGAAAGAAGAGAAAAACCGGTTGTAAAACAGTTTAAATACACTGGTGGAATTTGCGATTTTGTTAGTTACGTAAACAGCACAAAAACAAAACTTTTTGACAAACCAATTTATGTTTCAGGCAAAAGTGAAAGGGTAGAAGTTGAAGCAGCAATTCAATACACAACAGATTACAGCGACAACTTGCTCAGTTTTGTAAACAACATTCCAACCACAGAGGGTGGAACACACGAAACTGGTTTTAGAAGTGCCTTGACTCGTGTTTTCAATGATGTTGGCAGAAAATTGAATTTCATCAAAGCCAAAGACCAAAATTTGCTTGGCGATGACTATAAAGAAGGTCTTTGTGCAGTGCTTTCAATCAAAATGAGAAATGTTCAGTTTGAAGGTCAAACAAAAGCAAAACTTGGCAACCCAGAAATCAAATCTGAAGTTGAAAACATTATTGTTGAAGACCTAACACGAATTTTGAGCAAAAATGATGCCAAAAAAACACTTGAAGCAATCATAAAAAAGGCGCAAGGTGCAGCAAAAACTCGTGAAGCAACAAAAAGAGCAAAGGAACTTTCTCGTCAAAGAAACAGTGCCGAAAACACAAATATGCTTGGAAAACTCACGCCTTGCACAAGCAAAAATCCAGAACTTACAGAACTATTTATTGTTGAAGGCGACAGTGCCGGTGGAACAGCAAAACTTGGCAGAGATAGATATTTCCAAAGCATTTTGCCACTTAGGGGCAAACCATTAAATGTCGAAAAAAAGCGTTTGGACCAAATTTTGCAAAATGAAGAAATCAAGTCCATAATTGGAAGTCTTGGAACAGGAATTGCCGACAGTTTTGACATTGAAAATTTGAAATATAACAAAGTCATAATTTTGGCAGATGCCGACCAAGATGGTGAACACATAAAAAGCATTTTGCTAACATTCTTTTTCAGATATATGAAAGAGTTGATAACCGAAGGGCATGTTTACGTTGGAATGCCACCACTTTTCAAAATGCAAAAGAAAGATGAAATTCATTATGCCTACACCGATGCCGACTATGCCGAAAAGCAAAAGAAATTTGGCTCAGGTTTTGCAATTCAGCGTTACAAAGGTCTTGGCGAAATGAGTGCCGAGCAACTTTGGGAGACAACAATGAACCCAAAAACAAGATTTTTGGTTAAGGTAACCATTGAAGATGCTGTTGAAGCCGACAAAATGGTAACAACACTTATGGGCGACAATATAGAAGCCAGAAAAGAATACATTCAAGAAAACGCAAACTTTAACAGAGAAGATAAATACGCAAAATTAGTTGGAGATAAAAAATGAGTTTTAATGAAGAAGAACTAATCAACATGGAAGATGCTTCTTTCAATGCAAAAAAAGATGAAGAAAAAGTTGAAGAAAAGGCATCAAAAAAGCCAGCAAAGAAAAAAGTTACAAAAAAAGATTTAGATGAAGCAATGCTTGCCAACGCAAAAAGTAGCAGTGAAGGTCTTGCAAGTGTTGAAACAGAGGGCTATTTTAAAGATGAAAACGGCAACATTCTTAAAAATCTTGAACAAGTTTTGCATGACAGTATGATTCCGTATGCCGAATACGTAATTATGGACAGAGCGTTGCCAAGGGTTGAAGATGGTCTTAAACCAGTTCAAAGACGTGTTTTGTATTCTATGTATGAACTTGGTCTTACGCCAGACAAACCAACCAGAAAATGTGCCAAAATTGTTGGTGATGTTGTTGGACAATATCACCCGCATGGAGATAGTTCTGTCTATGGCACGCTTGTTCGCCTTGCACAAGATTTTAACATGAGAGAAGTGCTTGTTTTTGGACAAGGAAACTTTGGTAGTGTTGATGGCGATGGTCCTGCGGCATATCGTTATACGGAAGCACGACTTGCACCTCTTGCACTTGAAATGCTTAAAGATATAGACAAAAACACTGTGCATTGGAGCAAAAACTATGATGACACTCGTGATGAACCTGACACTTTGCCGTCAAGATTTCCAAATATTCTTGTAAACGGTGCAATGGGCATTGCTGTTGGACTTGCAACAAACATTCCAACACACAATCTTGCCGAGTGTATTGATGCATGTTGTGCACTCATTGACAAACCATCAATGACAACCACTGAACTTATGAAATACATCAAAGGTCCAGATTTTCCAACAGGTGGCATAATTATTGGTGGCGAAGGACTTAAACAAGCCTATGAAACTGGTCGTGGAAAAATTTTAATTCGTGCAAAAACACACATGGAAAAGGAAAAGGACAAAGATGTTATTGTTATTGACGAATTCCCATACCAAGTAAACAAAGCCGAGTGCCTAAAAAAGATTGGAATGCTTAAAGAGAGCAACAAAGATCTTTTGAGTGGCATTGGCGAAATTAGAGATGAAAGTGACCGTCACGGCATAAGAGCAGTTATCTATCTAAAAAAAGATGCCGAACCAGAAAAGATTTTGAACTACTTGTTCAAGAACACCGACCTTCAAATTAGTTATGGCATAAATATGGTTGCAATTGCCGATGCAAAGCCAAGACAAATGGGCATAAAGCAAATTTTGTCATACTATGTTGTCTATCAAAAAGACATCATTTTGCGCCGAACAAAATATGATTTGGAGATGGCAGAAGATAGAGCACATATTTTGGAAGGCTTGTTGATTGCCATAAAAAATATTGATGCAGTTATCAAAATCATCAAAACCAGCAAAAGCACAACCGAAGCAAAACAGCGTTTGCGTGAAAAATTCTTTTTAAGCGACAAACAAGCGCAAGCAATACTTGATATGCGTCTTGCAAGGCTCACAAATTTGGAAGTTAACAAACTTGTTGCCGAACTAAATGACTTAAAAGAAAAAATTGCAAGGTTTAAGCAAATTGTTGGTAGTGTTAAACTTCAATATCAAATTGTAAAAGATGAAATGCAAGCCATAAAACGTGCAAACAAATCACCAAGACTTACAACAGTTTTGAAAGATGAAAAAGCATTTGAAATAAGCGAAGAGCAAGAACTCAAAGCAATAAAAGATGTGTATGTTTGTTACAGCGAAAGGGGAGCGTTGAAAAAGATTTTTGAAAAGAGTTTCAATGTTTCAAGCAGAAGTTGTGCATCAACAAGCACACTCAACGAAGTTCACAAATTTATCATCAAAACGAAAACAGATAGTTCAGTTGTTTTGTTCAGCAATTTGGGCAATTGTTACACAGTGCAAATTGATGACATTTTGGAAGCAAGATGGAAGGACCGTGGCACACTTATGAATGATTTGTTTGGCGACTATGAAAAGCACGAGCAAATTGTTGCAATGTTTGATGCAAAAGCACTAAACGGCAAAACTCTTGTGTTCACAACGCAAAATGGGCTTATTAGAAAGACCAAATTTGATGACATTGCAAGCAAAAAAGCAGTTGTTTCATGCTACAAGGCAAAAGATGATGACAAACTTGTTAATGTTGAAATTTTTGCAAAAGACAGAACTATGTTGTTTGTCACAAAACAGGGCATTGTTTTAAATGCAAATATTTATGATGTTCCAACACAATCAAAAACTTCTGCTGGGGTTAAGGGAATAAATCTTTCACAAGGCGACAGCGTAATTTACACAAGCCTTGTCACAGAAAATGACAGCGTAATTTGTGTTACAAACAAGTGTTACGCCAAGGCAGTTAAAATGACCGAAATAGGCGTTTTGGGCAGAAACAGAAAGGGCGTTAAACTTTTAAGTTTCTCTGCCGACAGTGGCACAGAACTTGTTTATGCTCACAAAAAACTTGCCGAAACTTTTGAAATAATTGCTTTTGATGAAAAGGACAAACCAAGTTTTGTTTCAACCGACAACATTGCAAATGAAAGCAGAACCACAAAAGGCAAATGTTTTGCCGACAAAAAGGGCACAAAGATAAAATCTGCCTACACATATTTGTGGAAAGAATAAATTTGCATAAAAACACAGACGAACAACTTATCTGCAAATAGATGCAAAAAAAATAGCTCATCGCAACACAATGCAACAAAAAACAGAAATGCAATAAAATTGGAGTTTTAAAATCAAAAGAAATATAAAACAGAAAGTCGCAGAGTTTTTCTGCGATTTTTTTTGTTGTTCACAAAATGTTTTTGTTGGCAATTTTTTTGCTTGAACAAGTGTTTCAAATGCTTTTGTGCTGTTGCAAATTGCAAACACACAAAAACCAATTTTTTAAGCAAAATTTAAAAATTTCACAATTTTTTCACAAAAATTTCACATATTTTTCACATATCAAACAAAAAAATAAAAAAAAGTTAAAAATATGGTGAAAAACAATATTTTTTGCTTGATAAATTAAAATTGTTGGGTTAAAATAAAATTGAAGATTTCAATAAATTGTGTCAACAAAATTTGCAAGGTGGGCGAGTGGTTAAAAAGTTGTTTGTCTTTTGCAAAAAATCACATTGCATTTTGCAAAATAAAATGCACAAATGCACAAATGAAAACAATTTGTTGTTAAGTCTTGGTTTGCAATGGCACTTGCTGGCATGTGAACAATCAATTTGCAAAAATTTGGTTTGTTGGCTTGCAAAACAAGGCGTCAAAGCAAAATGACAGCAGCAAAACATTGTTGTGTTGTCAATTTGAAGTGGTCAATGGCAAAAAAGTTATGCACTTTGGCACATTTGCAGTTTGCTTAAAAAAGCAAAAACAAAATCACAAGCAAAAGTTTATGCATTAAAAAAGTTGCAAAACTTGTGTTGGTGCGAGTGGCAAAGTTAAAGGCTTTGTTGCCAATTGTGGTTAAAAACACAATGACCTGCAAAAAAAAGACAATTTAATATTTGTTTTTAAGGGGGCAGTTTTGGTTTAGTGCATATAAACCGAAATTTTTGCTGAAAAGTAGAACTTTAAGGAGAGACGCTTTATGCAAAACGAAAACAAAATGAAAGTAAAATTATCAAATGCAATTAAATTTACACTTGCAATGCTATTGGCATTTGCAATGCTATTTTGTGCATTCTCAATGTTAAGGGGGGGGGTGCACCTTCTAAACATCAAGTTAAGATAGATGACCAAACCACTGCCACAGTTGATGACAATGTTGACGCAGCTGATAATAGCTCTCAAAAATGCAAAATTAAGCTATATTTCAAAACAACCGATAATGAAGATATTGGGGAACTCATTGGTGCGATGGGTTGGAATTTTACTGACCATTATATACAAGGTGCTCTTACAGCAGAGCATTATGATTATAGCAAAGATACTTCTGACTATTTAAAGAAAAATGGCTATGTAGAACTTGATGCTCCTTATGGCTCAACAAAGGGACAAATATATTATGTATTGCATGCGTTTGCTGAAATTGGTCCATTCCAAATTATAGGTTTTTCTAATAGTTCAACCTATTCAGGGTCCAATACTGATAGTGGTTTGTTAGATGCTAGCAATAGGTGTTATATCATGGTTGATAAACTTACTCAAGACGCTACATGGTATTGCTACTATGGTTTTGCTGGTTTTGAAAAGTTTAAAGTTGTGACTAGCACTGGTGGAGGTGTTTCAAAAGCATTTGCATTGGCAACTGACAAATCATTGAACCTAAGTTGTAATAGCAATGATAAAGATGATCCATATAAAGGAGATGAACTCTATTATCAATCAGATGGCATAAAGGTTATATACAAAGCAGTTCCTAGTTATGGGTATAAATTTTATAAGTGGCTTGCTCCGGATTTTATTAAAAGAGATGGGCTAGACAGCCGTGATGTAATTTGGGTAAAACCATTATTTTTAAAAAGCACGTCAGAGACATACACTTTTGCATCATCTGACACTTCAAAAGGAACAGTTTCTACTGCAAGTAAAAGCATCACATACGGAATGTATGATGGAAAATATAATTCCGGCTTAACAACATCTTCAAATCAAGTTAAATGGAACTACTATAGTCAATCAACTGTAGAAAATACAAATTACACTGCAACACACATGACGGCAAATCCAATTTCAGATAGCGTGTATAACGATTTTTGGTCAGGTTTAATTTCAAGTGTTGGTGATAATGTCCCAAGTGCATTGCGAGACAATGCTGCGAATGCTTTTTCGGGCTACAACACAAGTGGTGCTGATACATTGACAAACAGATATTCTTGCGCTTCTGCAAGCGGGTTTGTTGATGACGTTGGCTATTGGTACGGAACATTGTATTTTAATTCAGCATTTCTTAGGTATGATG
>ERZ808245.208-NODE-208-length-33498-cov-7.301947_pt1 | contig 33498 bp, 54 predicted proteins | sample MGYA00521243_ERZ808245 | MGnify/ENA primary metagenome ERZ808245 (study PRJEB31516, sample SAMN03275576) | gut metagenome | biome: mammalia-associated habitat; material: feces | host: Papio cynocephalus | place: Kenya | collected 2012-07-07 ... | reverse complement strand
GTAAAAAATGGTGTAACGTATTATCTCAGCGGCTGTCCGAAGGGCGGCAGTAAGACAACATATTATTTTTGGTTCAGAGGGTATGATGTAGACGTTGGAAATGGCTTAAAAATCGCGCCAACCTATGATTTTTACAACAACTTTGAAATTGTGATTAAACAGGGTGCGGTACTTGATAATCTAATTTTTAAACCGCAGTTTGAAATCGGAGCGGCTGCAACCGAATATGAACCGTACCGCACACCTGCGACCGCAAACATATATCTTGACAAGCCACTGAAAAAGGGTGAGAGCGTCAATTTCGGAACGGACAGGCTGCCCGAATTGCAGTTATTTGAGGGGAGCAATATTGTTACGGCAGATACAGATGTAAAGCCTGAAAAAATAAGTATTGATTATTATACAAAGGAAAGTGATTAATTATGTCAGTTACAACAGCGTGTAAGGATATTTCAGAACTCACACCAAATGCACAAAAAGCTTGTAAAATGTTTTTAGCTGAATGTGAATCACAGGGTTTGAAAGTAAGAATCACAGAAACATATCGCAGTCAAGAACGGCAAAATTACCTCTATGAGCAGGGAAGAACTCGAAATGGTAATGTAGTAACGTGGACTAAACACAGCCGACATACAAGCCGTAGAGCGTGGGACATCTGCAAAAATGTTAAGGGCGAGGAATATTCAGACAAACAATTCTTTGAAAAATGTGGGGAAATTGCAAAAAGTTTAAATATAACATGGGGTGGCACATGGAAACAAGCGGATACCCCACATTTTGAAATATCAGAAAACTGGAATATTAACGAGGGGGACAACGAAATGACACAAGAAGAAAAAGCTAAATTCAACAAATTAGTTGATGAAGTAAACGATTTAAAATCACAAATAAATCATATAAATTCAAAAATGATATATAATTATATCGACAAAAATATGCCCGAATGGGCAATACCTACAATAAAAAAGCTTGTAGATAATGGATTTTTGAATGGTGACGAAAACGGTTTAAATTTAACTGATGAGATGTTAAGGATTTTTGTTGTATTGGATAGAGCAGGAATACTTGACAAATAATTCAAGAGGTGATATAATGGCAAAGAAAAAAGGTCAAAAAAGGGCAAAAACAAAAATAGTCGAATATCACAAAAAAATGCTTAATTTTATTTTAATCAATTCAATCGCTATGATGTGGTGTTCGTATATTTTGGCATGGTTCGGACGTACTGCAATAGCTGAAACATTATCAAAAACAGTTGCAAGTGCAATTGTGGGTGTTGTTATTCCGTATTTTATAACTAAAACAGTTGAAAACGTCAGCAAATACGGCAGTAGATTAAATAACACATCTATTGAATCGGACGAAACAAAAGACACATCATTATATATGTGAATGGGGGTTTTTAAATGAACCAGTTTATTGATTTCATAATCACTTACAAAACAGAAATTTTAAGCTTTATGTTGCTTTTGTTGACTATAATTGTTTTTATATCAAATTTTGCTACGTTGCCTAAAAGTGAAAAACTACAGCAAATACAAGGGTGGCTATTAAGTGCAGTTACTCTTGCGGAAAAAGAGTTCGGAAGCGGAACAGGTAAAATAAAATTGTCTTCAGTTTATGATAAGTTTGTTGAGCGTTTTCCATGGTTCGCTAAAACAATTACTTTTGAAGAATTTGGGAATTATGTAGATATTGCACTCATTGAAATGCGCCGATTATTGGCAACAAACAAGAAAATATCTGACATAGTAGAAAATACAGAGCGTAAGGAGTAGAGCATGGAAAAGTATGTGACACAAGAAGAATGTAAAGAACGCAGAAACAGAATTGCAGAAGATTATGAGATATTAAAACAACGTGTAAACAATCACGGAAAAGAGATTGACACATTGAATGATAAAAATATTCGGGAAGATGAACGCATAAAACACATTGAAAGCACTTTCGGAATATTATCAAAAATAATGATTTCTGTTGTTGCGGCTTTAGCTTTAATAGTGATAAAGGGGGCATTAAATATATGAGTTGTGACCTAAATTGTCAAGAAGTGGCAGAACAAGGAAAAACCAAGGTTGAAGAAAGTCTTGCTATGGAATTATTGAAAAATTGTTCTTCACAGGCTCATCGGTGGTTTATTGCTTTTATTATTGTTTTGTGTATGTGGTTCGGAACTATAGGCGGCTTTATTTGGTTCTTGAATCAATATAATTTTGAAAATAGTACATCTACGGTAATAACGCAAGATGAGGGTAATAATACAATGACAGGTGTTGATATTAATTAATGCAAAGTATAAAAGTAACAAAAAGCCGCAAGATGACAAATAAGAACAGCAAGGCGAAAGGTACATTAGTACGAAAAACAAAAAAGAAAAAGGGGTGATTCCTCTTGTATAAGTTTGATTTCAATCGGACTGAATACGAATATTTAATAAACGAATGTTGCTTTACTGATGATGAGCGTAAAATATTTGATTTAAGACGTAAAGGTAGAAGTGTCACATACATAACGCTTGAATTAAATTTATCAGAAAGTACAATCACCAGAAGAATCAAAAGCATAAACAAGAAAATTTGCAAAGCAATTAAAAAATATTAACAATATCAAAATATCGAAATCACTGCGGCTTCCACCTTTCCTCCACAGTGATTTTTTTATGAATGTTTTTTGACGGTAAACTGATGTTTTTACCGTCTTTTTTAGTGTTACAATATAATCAAGAGGTGAAAGCATGGATAAAGAATTATTAATCAAACGCATTGCTGAACGTTGCGGATTGACACGTTTAGAAGCGTTGCAGAGAATCGAAGCTTCACAATGGAACGGAACATTAAAAGAATTGTTAATAATCGCAGGAATGGAGGATAACAAAGATGTATAATCCATATTTTAACAATCCATACACGCAAAACAATTATAATACACCCTATGGGGCGCAAAATCCTACCTACAATCAAAATTTACCACAAGGTCAACAACTTATAAGGGTAAACGGCTTAGAGGGTGCTAAAGCGTATCAAATGGGCGCAAATAGTACGGTAGCGTTATTCGATAGTAATAACGATATAATGTATGTGAAAAATACAGACGGTGCAGGATTCGGAAGTATAAGGGCATTTAAATTCGTTGAAATGGATTTAAATAACTCTACACCAGTATCAGAATATGCCACAAAAAACGAATTGGAACAGCTTAGACAGGAGGTAAAAAACTATGCCGAGCAGTTTATTTCAAAATCAAAATCAACCAGTAAAACAAAATCCGTTGCAGATGATAGCGGAATTTAAGAAATTTGCAAAGGGTATGACACCGCAACAAGCAGAACAAGAAGTTAATAAGCTTTTGCAATCGGGGCAGATGTCGCAAGCTCAATTTGAGCAATTAAAACAACAGGCACAAAGTTTTCTATCGTTCTTAAAATAATCGGTGCACAGATTATTTTCAGATAAATATTTATTTAATGGAGGTATACAATCATGGATAACTATTCATTATCTGACATTAAAGCCGTAACGGACGGTATGGGTGACAGTTTCGGCGGTTCATGGATTTGGGTTGTTATTATTTTCTTGTTCGCATTTATGAACGGTGGTTTTGGATTCAATCGCAACGGCGAATTGGGAAATTATGCAACTGCCGCAACACAGCAAGAAATTTTGTTCGGTCAGCAGTTCGGACAAATCAATGAAAGATTAACAAATCTTGGTAACGGCATTTGCAGTCTGGGTTACGATATGCAGGGTAATATCGGTCAGCTTGGCAAAGAAATGGCACTTGCACAGAATAACACAAATATGACCGTAATGCAGACAGGAAATAACATTCAATCACAGATTGCAGAATGTTGTTGCACAACACAGAGGGGTCTTGACGCTGTTAATGCAAATATAGACGCTAAATTTGCGGCTCTTGAAAAGTCACAGCTTGAACGGCGTATAGCTGAACAGTCTGCAAGAATTGCAAGCCTTGAAATGGATAACCGCATGGCATATGTAGTAAAATATCCGAACGGATTTACTTATAATGCAGGTTCTTCACCTTTCTGCGGTTGTAACACTTGCGGTTGCACTACATTTACAAATGTATAATCATTTTCGTAACGTCACGAAATAGATACGGCACTTTGCCGAGGTAACAAAAGGCGGCAGGGGTGCAATGTCATTCTTGCCGCTTTATTATTTAAAAATGGAGGTTTTCAAAATGTCAAAATCATTAGGTTATTACACATACACAGGAGTTCAAGAAGTGGCGGCAGGAAATATTATGCCACTTACAAACACAATCAGACAATTCGGTAATTGCATAAGGTTACGCAATAATGCGGTTGTTATCCGTAACGCTTGCAGTTGCAACGGAGTTGATAAAGCCGCAGGATATTACACCGTTTCGATAAATGTAACCGAAACAGCAAGTGCAGAGGGAACGGCAACAATATCGCTGTATCAAGACGGACAATTAGTCCCTGGCGCAGTACAGACAGTAACAGCGGCGGCTGACGGTATTATTCATTTTTCATTCACTGCTCCAGTAAGAGTGTTCTGTGGACAGTCTGAAAGCGTATTGACTATTTATTCAAATGGTCAGAACGTAAACACAATGAATGTTGCAATTGAGGTTGTAAAAGAATGAACGAGCAAAAACAATTAGATTTTTTGGACGTTTTATCAATAATTTCATTTGTTTTACAAATTGAAACGTTAGGAAATACGTTTACAATTGAAGATATTCAGAAAGATAATGACCGAATAATGCAAGAATTACATGGTCATTTGGAAGAACAAGACCGCAAAATTAATATGATTCTGGAGGTGTTAAATAATGGAAAAATTCGATAAAAGAATTGAACGCGTCAAAGACGAACTATCGGACGCTATTGAATATGCTGAAATGTATATCGGCGAAAAGATGAAAGGCAATGCAAATAAAGCCGCAAAGTTCAAAGAAATGGCAATGAACGAACATAATCATGCGCAAAATTGGTATACATGGACGGAAGATTATGCAGGCGAACTCGAAAAAATTATGCCTTTGACTGCTGATGATGTAGAGGAATGGGACAAATGCAAAAAGATGTTTGCAGAAAAAAGCGCAATCATCAAATATATGCTTGACAGGTGATAACATGACAAATGCTGAAAAATTACAAGATATACAACAGGAAATTGACAAGCTTTTAAGCGTTGATAAAATCAGCATGGATATATGTCAACGGTTAACATATCTAAGAGGGGCAAAATGTTCTTTAGAAAGTTTTGATAATAAAAGCAATATAAACACTCAATTAATGAGTAAAAATGATTCTGAAGCAAAATTAAGACCGTCAGAGGATGAATTAAAAGATGTCTCTCCGTCACTAAATGCATTTATCGAAAATCATACAACTGAAAACTTGCAAAAGCTGTGTCTTGAATTGCAAGAATTTTGTCAATCTGTATATGCATTAACAAAAAATGATGATGAAAGAAAAATTTATTTTAAAATGCTTGACAATTTGCGTTATATGTGATATACTTTATACTGTAATTTGTATATAGTTCATATTGTAGTTACTTCTTTAAGACATTGGTATTTCATTTGTAACATTTCTTCCAGAGAGAACAGCGGAAAATATCCGCTGTTTTTTCTTGACATTTTTGCAAAAATATGATAAGATATAGCTGTGTTTCATAATTTGTATTGTCCTTTCTAAAAAGGCTACGGAAAAAATTCCGTAGTTTTTTTATTTTTTTTGAAAAAAGTATTGACAAATGTGTTAAAATGTGTTAAAATGTATTCATAAAACAAGGGAGTGATACAAAATGAAAATGACAAAATTATTAGCAATAGGGATTTGTGCAACGGCTGTAACATGGTTAGCGGTTGATTTTTGCAAATATCCCGAGGTTTATTTGCCGACATGGAAAAAGCAACTTAAAGATGAAATTATTGAGGGTAAAACCGATTCAATTAATCTATATGAAAGTGTTTATGTTGACAATAATAAAGACCTTTTCAAAGATGATTTTGCTATAAGGGAAACATATCAACCAGAACCAGAATTAATTGTATGTGAACCGCCAGTATTTGAGGATAAAGGTGACAAAATCAGCCTTGGAGTTTACAAAGTGACTGCATACTGTTCATGCAAAAGTTGTTCGGGGGAATGGGGGAATCTTACAGCAACAGGAAAGAGAGCGAAAAGCAATCATACAGTTGCGGCTGATACAAATTATTTGCCGTATGGTACAAAAATTATAATTGACGGTATTACATATACTGTTGAGGACTGCGGGGGGGGTGTAAAAGGCAGACACATAGATATATATTTTGATACGCACTCCGAGGTGAAAAAGTTCGGGAAACAATTCAAAGAAGTTTATATTGACAAAGGGGAAAAAAATGAGCAGTAATGAATTTTCAAAAAGACTAAAGAGAATAAGAGCAATAAATACTACTGGTAAAACGTTGTCACAAGTGAAAATGTCAAAGCTTTTAGGGGTAAACCTTGCCACATATAGGCATTGGGAATGGGGATATAATTATCCAAGGGTTGAAAATAAAATCATGGTAGAGGAAAAATTAAAAAAATTAGAAGTGGAGGAATAACAAAATGTACAAATGTAATCAATGTGCAAAAGTATTTGAAGAACCGAGAAAGGAATCCGAAAACATGGGCGAATATTGGGGTTCGCCTGCAATAGAAAATAGACGAGTTTGCCCATGCTGTGGTAGTGGTGACTTTGGGGAAGCCACAAAATGCAAAATCTGCAGTGAATATTACACTGAATCCGAATTGCATTATAATGATGTATGTGAAGACTGTATAAAAGACGTATTAAAAAGATTCAACGATTTAATTGAAAGTAATTTTGACGGAATCGAAAGACAAATTTTAAATGATGAGGTGGACGAAATATGAAATTCAGAGATTTAAGAGCAGATGAGATTGATGTCAGAATAGCAATGTGCAAAGAAAAAGGTTGTAGCCTATTGTTATATAAGGACGCGCGTTGCGATATGAATATTCTTGATGAAACCGTTGGTGCTGAAAATTGGCAAAGAGAACATTACGAATGTAAAGGTAATTTATTCTGCCGTTTAGGTATAAAATGCGGCGATGAATGGATTTATAAATCAGACTGCGGAAAAGAAAGCAACACAGAAGCGGAAAAGGGTGAGGCAAGTGACAGTTTTAAGCGAGCCGCATTTAATTGGGGATTGGGCAGAGAATTATATACATCGCCTTTTATATGGGTTATGAATGATAAGTGCAAGATTTATGATACAGGCAGAAAAGATAAATTTAATAAACCTGTTTTTGCTTGCAGTGATAAATTTGTTGTTGAAAAAATAATCATTCAGAACAAAAAAATTGTTGCGTTATCAATATTCAACGAAACACAAGGAAAAAGAGCTTTTATATATCAAGACAAGAATTGGAAACCGGAGGAATAAAACATGAATAAAGTAATTTTAAAAGGCAGATTGACGGCAGATGTCGAATACAAAGTAACACAAACAGCTACAAAATACGCAGCTTTTTCGGTTGCTGTACCGAGAAGATTCTCAAAGAATAACGAAACAGATTTCATTAACTGTAAAGCCTTTGACAAAACAGCAGATTTTATATCTAAATATTTTCAAAAGGGGCAGGAAATATTAATCTGTGGAGAAATCAGAGTAAACAAATGGACTGATAATAACGGCAATAATAGATATTCAACCGAAGTGCTTGCGAATGAAGTTGATTTTTGCGGTTCAAAACAAGATAATTCAACTCAAAATGCACCGCAAGAACCTGCTAAAACTGAAAATAAAACCGATGAAGCTATGAATTTCTTTGATAACATGAGCGATAACTTTGACGATTTACCCGATTTTATGAGGTGATAAGATGAAAAATTATAAACAAATTTATGCAATAAACCAAAAACAACAGCAAAGGATTTTAAACATTTGCCCGAAAATTACAGAACAAAGCGGAATTTATATATTTTATCGTCAAGATGAATATAAAATAAATCATTGTTATGTAGGTCAAGCTAAAAACCTTTTACAAAGAACCGCACAACATTTGAATGAATATGACCGAATCGGCTTATCACTTAAAAAGCGCGGATTTTATACCGAGGATAACATACACGGTTGGAAATTAATATTTAAAGAATATCCAATTGACGTTTTAGACCAAGCTGAAAGGTTGACAATAATACAAATGGCAAATCAAGGGTATCAGCTTTATAATGTCACGATAGGCGGTCAGAATGAGGGCAAAAACTCATTTGACGGAAAAACCAAAAGCGGCAAAAATTATCATGACGGCTTGAAACAAGGATATGCAAATGCCCAAAAAGAGGTTGCAAATCTGTTTGAAAAGCATTTGAATTATAGCAAAAAGAGCGATAAGCCTAACAAAAATCAAGAAAAAGCAATTCAAAAATTTGCGGATTTTTTAAGCAAAACAGTTGACTAATTTGTGATTTTGTGGTATAATAATATTAATGGTTGTTATTCAAGTTGCAGTTGAATAACACCGTATATTTGAATAACAACCAATTTTTTCCACGTATTCAAGTACTGCAACTGCTTGAACGCGTGGAATTTTATTTTACAAAGGAGTACACAAAAATGGAAGTTAAATGGATAAAAATTTGTACAGATATTTTCGATGATGAAAAAATAGCATTAATTGATTCAATGCCCGACAGTGATTCAATTCTTGTGATATGGTTTAAACTGCTTTGTATGGCAGGAAAGCAAAACAACGGTGGTGTGTTCATGCTTAACAATAAAATCGCATATAATGATGAAATGCTTGCAACAATATTTCGCAGACCGCTAAATGTTGTACGGCTTGCATTATCAACTTTCGAGAAATTTGGAATGGTTGAAATAGTTGATAATGTTTATACAATACCAAACTGGAACAAACATCAAAATTTAGACAAACTCGAACATGAAAAAGAAAAAACACGCAAAAGGGTATCCGATTACAGGCAAAAACAGAAGTTATTAGCACAATCAAAAGATGATGAAAATATATGTAACGGTTACAGTAACGTTACAGTAACGGAATGTAACGGTTACAGTAACGTTACAGTAACGGAATGTAACGCTACAGATAAGAATAAGATAAGAGAAGATAAGAATAGAATATTATATCAACAAATCATAGATTTGTTTCATGAAACTTGCGTTTCATTCTCAAAAATAACCGCATTATCCGAAAAACGAAAAAAGATGATTAATGCAAGATTGAATACATATGGAATTGAAAAAATAACGGAAGTGTTTAATAAAGCTGAAAGCAGTGATTTTCTTAAGGGTAAAAACAATCGTGATTGGAAAGCAAATTTTGACTGGATAATGAACGATACAAATTTTGCAAAAATTCTTGACGGAAATTACGATAACAAAACATCACAAACAGTAAGCGAAGACAGACTATATCAAGACAATTTTAATCATAAAATGCTTGAAACATTAACAAGAAAGAGGAATTTTAAATGAATACTATGCAAAGAAAACTTAAAGAACAAAGATACTTAAAACGGCAGGAACAAAAACTCAAAGATATTGGCACATTATCGGCAATAAATATATTACAAGTAATTCCGATTTATATGTTAGCGACTGAGTACGGTTTTGGAAACATAAGACTTGAAAAGTTTTTGACAAGATTGTATGACCTTGTTGAACAAGTTGCAAGAGATACAACAATTCTCAATAAAATGACAAATGTTTTAGAATGTGACAAGGGCATACGGATTGATTTTAAACCCGATAGCAACAGAGCAGAAAATATCTGGAAAGATAAAAACGATACAAGAAAGGTAATAAGAGGTGCAAAAAGATGTTCAAATACAGAGAAAAAGACAATAAAGAAGTAAAAAAAATAGAGATTGTGACAGATAATCAAACGCTTATTGATGTAATTATTACATTGTGTAAAAACCTTAACAAAGCCGAACAATATGACAATTTGATGAATGGAAGAATCGGGCGGTCAGATAATCAGAACATATGTTTGTGTGAAGAATACAGTCCCGAAGAAGTGTTTGACATTATTTACAGAAATCAGCATACAAAGCAAAAGGCGGTTATATTGTTATCTGACTTTTTGAGCATTGACAGAAAATCGGCTTCTAAAATGTATGATACGGAATATTTAATATATAAAAAAAGACGTTTGACAAACTGTGTATAATGTGATATACTGATAAAAGGAGTGATAATATATGCGAATTGAATATTTAAAAATATCAAGCATAAAACCATATGAAAAAAATACACGCAAGCATACTGATAGAGATGTTGGCGAAATTGTAAAAAGTATTGAAAAATTTGGATTTAATGACCCAATTGGAATCTGGGGCAATGAAAATATAATTGTCGAGGGGCATGGCAGGTATCAAGCTGCCAAAAAAATAGGATTAAAAGAAATACCGTGTATAAGGCTTGACAATTTAACGGATGAACAACGCAGAGCATATGCGATTGCTCACAATGCAACCGCAGAGTTGTCTGAATTTGATTTTGATAATTTGGCTGACGAATTGGCAGATATTGATTTAAATGATTTCAATTTTGATTTTGAATTGCCTAATGTTGAGGAAACAGCAACATACGAAAACCGAATGAAAGAATTTCAAAAACGAATGGACGATAATAAACTTTCAGAAGATGATGAGGAATATCAACAGTTTTTAGAAAAATTTCAACCAAAGAAAACAACAGATGATTGTTATACACCCCCATGTGTATATGAAGCAGTTGCCGATTATGTTGCTGAACATTATGGTTTGAACAAAAATAATTTTGTCCGTCCGTTTGTGCCAAATGGAAATTATCAATCTGAAATTTATAAGGAATCGGATATTGTTGTAGACAACCCGCCATTTTCTATTATGACTGAAATTTTAGATTTTTATAATGAACATGGTATTAAATACTTTTTATTTGCACCACACTTGACCTTATTTTCGGGAAATAGAAATTGCGCATATATCATTGTCGGAATTACTATAACTTATGAAAATGGGGCAAAAGTTAATACTTCTTTTATAACGAATTTGGAAGATTGTGCTTTTCGCTCTGCTCCTAAATTATATAAAGCAATAAAGAATGCAAATTCTGAAAATTTAAAACAAACATCAAAATCTATACCAGTATATGAATATCCTCTTAACGTGGTAACATCGACTATGGTTGTTCCGTATTCTCGATTAGGAATAGAATTTAAAGTAAATAAAAATGAATGCCAATTTATAAGACAACTGGATAATCAAAAGGAAATCGGCAAGGCATTGTTTGGGGGTGGATTTTTAATATCTGATTCAAAAAAAGATGAACGTATCGAAAAAGAAAGAGAAAAAGAAAGAGAAAGAGAAAAAGAAAGAGAAAGAGAAAGAGAAAAAGAAAGAGAAAGAGAAAGAGAAAAAGAAACGTCGGAATTATCTCAAAGAGAAATTAATATAATTAAAACATTAAAGTGAGTTGGTGATTAATGGCTAATGAAAAAAATTTAATACCATTAAGTGAACGAACAAAGGGAGAACAAAGAGAAATTTGCGCCAAAGGTGGTAAACGTTCGCAAGAGGTTCAACGAGAAAAAAAGACAATCCAAAAGATTTTAAATGAGTTTTTAAACACAAAGTGTTCTGATAGTAACCAGTTCGTTCGAATAGCGGCAAAATTGGGCATAGAAAGCGAAAAGAGCATAAAAGAGTTATTGACATACCTTGCAATTATAAACACGGCTAAAAACGCAAATTTGGACGAATTAAGCAAACTCACAAAATTAATTGGCGAAATGCCCGAAGCAAACGACAACAACGAAGATGTCAAGGAAACATTAATCAAGATTAAGGAGTGCGCACATGAACAAGCAAATATCAATCAGTAATAAACAGGCGCAATATATCCGAGAAGCTAATCACCGTTGGAATATAAAAATGGGTGCAACGCAAAGCGGAAAAACTTATCTTGATACACTTTATTTAATACCCGAAAGGATATTAGAACGCAAAGAAAAAGACGGTTTGAATTTTATTGTCGGAGTAACGAAAGAAACAATCGAACGAAATGTATTGTCAAAAATGCGTGTTATTTGGGGGACTGATAAAGTCAGCGAGATTAACAGCAAGAACAGAGCAAACATATTCGGCGAGATGGTTTATTGTATAGGCGCAAAAGATAAGGGGCAAGCGGCGGCTTTTCGTGGAGCAACGGCAAAATATTTGTACATTGATGAGTTCCCCGACATTTCAGAAGATGTATTCAGTATATTTTCATCACGTTTGTCAATGCCTTATTCATGCGCCGATATGACAGGCAACCCGAAAGACCCTCAACATTGGAGCGAGGAATTTTTAAAAAAAGACATTGACATTTATTTTCAGAGGTATTCACTGTATGACAATCCATTTTTAACAATTGACACGATAAAGAACATTGAGCGAGATTATAACGGAACTGTATATTTCGACCGCTATGTTCTGGGATTGCCGAAACGAGCCGAGGGCATTGTGTTTCAAGACTTTGCAGAAAACACGCAAAAATATTTTGTTAATGAATTGCCGAATCGTTTTAAGTGGTGCGGTGTTGGCTATGACTTAGGCGGTAATAAATCAAATTATGCGCTTGTCGCTTCTGCTATGGGTTATGATAATGTTTTGTATGTGCTTAAAGCTAAAGAAATTCTACCGCAGGAATTGAGGATTGAGGACGTAGAAAAGGCGGCACAGGATTTCATAACAGAAACAGAAAAGCAATTTAATGTGAAAGTACGTTATTGTTATGTTGATGATAACTATTATACAACGATTAACGGTTTGAACGATTGGCGATATATTTTTGATACGGCGGCGGCAATTAAAAGTCGTATGCCGTTAGAAGATAGACCGCTCATGTTATCTAAGTTAATGGCGCAAAACAGATTCAAAATCAATTCAATCGGGTGTGAGCCTTTAATATTTCAGTTGCAAAATGCCGTATTTGATGACCGCTCCGAAAAGGCTGTTATTTGTGATGACGGCAGTATGAACATTGATGAAATAGACGCTTTTTTTTATTCGATTGCTGATGAATATAATTATATTGTGTAGGGGGTTTTTAAATGTTTGAAAATATTTCTAATTTTTGGAGAGTGTTCTGGGAAAGCATAAAAAATGCATATACTGAAACATACAAAAAGCAAGAAAAAACAAATGTACAAGATTTTGAGGATATTGTTAAAAGAAATTATGCGGCACAAATGGCAAACGCATTATCAAATTTGGTAAATACCGAAGCTACATTTCAATTGGTGAGTGATAGCGAAATAACAGAGCCGTTGCAGAGATTAAAAACAGACCTCGAAAACAGGCGATATGAAATAACCATGCAGATGTTAGGAAACGGCGGTTATTTTGGATTCCCAGAAATATCTGATACAGGTGCAGTTAATCACACTTTTGTACCTCAAAAAGACGTTTTAATTGTTAAGACAATCGGCAATGTTATTTATGATATTTACGGAATTATAAATACTGTAACATTGAAAAACGGTAAGATTTATAAGCTTGTGCGACATCACAGAGTTGAACCTCAAACAGGGGACTTGACTATTGACTATGATATTCGGGACGGTGACGGAAACAGAACCGCATATGAACCGTGGCAAGAATACACAGAGCAACAATTAATTTATCCAAAGGCGAATCACATCGGAATATCTTATTACAAATCACCTGTTGACAGTAGAGGACTTTCGCCGATATATGGTGTACCGATAAATTTCTCATGTGCGGAAGTGGAAAAAGATATTGTCGAATTTGAAAAGCGTTATAAGACTGAATTTAAAAATGCAGACAGCAAAGTGTTTGCAGACCCCCGTATACTTGTTGAGGATTCGGAAACAAAACAATACAATATACCCGAAAATATCTTTCCTATGCGTACAATGGCAGGAGTTGGGAATGGTTTAAGCATTTACAATCCGAACATCAGACAGACGGAATATGCGGCAATACTTGAAAAGTTGTATATCGACTATGAGAAAACAGTAGGCACAAACAGAGGTGTGTTATCTGATTTTGAATATTCAGCAAACGCAACAAAAGATGAAGTAAGGCGCGCAAACGCTGACACAATTGCATTGCTCGAAAAAATAAGAAATGCACTTCATATCGGCAACGAGGAAATGCTTAAGGCTGACAGCTTATATCTGGGTATCCCATTCGATTACTGGACGTATAAATCCGAATGGTACGACCCTTTTGAAAACCCCGATACACAATGGCAAAGGTTAACAGACGCTGTTAATAATAAATCTGCGGAGCGTTCAGACCTTGTCAAATGGTTATTCCCGACTTTAAATGATGATGAAGTAGCTGAAAAAATGGCAAGGATAGATGAATCCGAAGCACAAAGCATAAATAAAAGCATAGAGAGTATGCTTAATCTGTAAATTTAAAAAGTGGTTATTGTGTTATATGCAACGACCACTTTTTTGCAATTAAAATTGAAAGGGTGTAAAAAATGCCACAAATAAATGCTGAAGAATTAGAAAAAGCTGCCGAAAAAATATTTTTGCGTGGTAATTATTTTAACGATTACACGCTTAAAAAGATAGCCGAACGCATAAAGAAAACAGGACGGTTAAACACATCAGACCAACAAGCATTAAAAAATATAGCTGATATTTCGGGTGATATGGAAGATATAACAAAAAAACTTGCAGAACTGACCGAAAAGAATGTTGCAGATATTGAAAAAATATATACGCAAGTAATAACAGACGGAGTTAATACATACAAACCACTTTTTGATTTTAAAAATATGACATTTGTTCCGTTTGTGCAAAACGATTTTGCAAAAGCTATTGTTATGAATTGGTATAAAAAGACTTCCGCTGAAATGGTAAATTTAAGCCGTACAAAAGCAATCGGATTTACTGACGGCAGTGGAAAATTTACACCGTTAAGAGGGGCATATCAAAAGGCAATAGACGAAGCTGTCACAGCCATAACAACCGGTACAACAGATTTCAATACTGCTATGAGGGAAACAATAAAACGATTAGGCGGTAGTGGTGTAGTAACTAATTATGGTAGCGGAGTGACACGTTCTTTAAATTCTGCAATACGGCAAAATATCCTTTACGGCGCGAAACAGGCGGCACAAGCTTATGATGAATACGTCGGCGAACAATTAGGTCTTGACGGTTTTGAAGTGGACGCTCATGCAGGGTGCAGACCGTCACATATATTTATGCAAGGCAAAATGTACTCTTATAACGGTAAAAAGACAATTAACGGTGTTACATATGAGGACGGTACGGAAGCACTCGAACGGCTTGATGATTATAATTGTCAGCATTACAAAACTGATGTGCTTTTAGGTGTATCAAAGCCGAGATATACACAAGAAGAACTGCAACGCATTTACAAAGAAACTACCGAATCGATTGAATACAACGGTCAAGAAAAAACATTGTATGAATGGAAACAAAAACAGCGTGAACTCGAAAGAAAAGTGCGCACTTGCAATATTCAAGCAAATACATTTGAAACAGCAGGGGATAAGATAACCGCCAAAGAATACAAAACAGCCGCAAAAGCATACCGAAAAGAATATAAACAAATGAGCGAAGATATTAACGGTTTATATCAGCGTCCGGAACGCATGAGAACATATTTTTAAAAAATATTAAATTTACTCTTGACTTTTATAGAAAAGTATGGTATTATTAAGTTAATGGTAAAGGAGAAATTCAATAGAATTTCAGTAGGAACAGCACTGCAATGCTGTTCTTTTTTCTTGCGTTTTTTGTTTATAAGCAGTTAATAATTTAACTGCTTTTTTGTTGTAGAAAAAAATAATTGAAAAATTTTTAAAAAAGTATTGACAAATATATAAAAGTATGTTAAAATATATACATAAGATAAAGAAAGGGGTTACAAAAATGAGAAAATATTTTGCAGACGGCAAACAAATAACTGAAAAAGAAGCGGAACAAATTAAATTACAAAACAATCAGTTTTTGAAAAGCTCAAATATATCTGATTGGGAAAAATGCAAATTCTTAGTAGTTATAGACTGATAACTGTTTAGAATGAAAGAGGGTGAATAAATGAAAAAACGATTTTGTATAACTGTTGAGCCTTTGTTATATGCCAAAGTAAAGGCACAAGCAGAAAAAGAGCATAGAAAGATTGCAACAATAATCGAATTGGCATTGATTGAGTATTTAAAGAAACAAGATGATTAAAAAGAAAAGGAGCAAAAAATCATGAAAAATTATGTAGGTAAAAAGGTATTGGTAAGAGGTATTCAAAGCGGAGTTTATTTTGGCGAATTGGTTTCGCAGGATAAACAAGAGGTCGAGATGAAAAACGTTCGTAATCTGTGGCGGTGGAACGGTGCGAACACATTGCTTGATTTGGCAGAAAACGGGGTGAAAAAAACAAATGATTGCAGATTCTCAAATAAAGTTGAGAACATTGTCTTAACAGATGTATGTGAAATTGTACCGTGCTCGGATAAGGCTATTAAAAATATAGAGGGTGTGGCAGAATGGATATATTAAAAATCGAAAAGTTTTTGACTGTAAATAGTGGCTACGGCAACGTCTACGGCGACGGCGACGGCTACGGCAACGGCCGTGGCGACGGCAACGGCGACGGCAACGGCGACGGCTGCGGCAACGGCTGCGGCTACGACGGCTACGGCAACGGCTACGGCGACGGCAACGGCTGCGGCGACGGCGACGGCAACGGCTACGGCTGCGGCGACGGCTACGGCTGCGGCGACGGCAACGGCTGCGGCTACGGCTACGGCAACGGCTACGGCTACGGCTACGGCAACGGCATAAAGAACATAAACGGTTATAAAGTTTATAATGTTGATAATACACCGACTATACTTACGCATATTCACAGCAACGTTGCAAAAGGGTATATTTTAGAGCACAATGTTATTTTAAAACCTTGCTACATAGTAAAGGGCAACGGATATTTTGCACACGGCGAAACACTGCAAGAAGCACAAGACGCACTTGAAGAAAAAATCATTGATGAAATGGACGTTGAAGAAAAGATAGAACTTTTCAAAGAGAAATTTCCCGATGTCAATAAAAAATATGCGGTAAAAGACTTTTACCAATGGCATCACAATTTGACAGGAAGCTGTGAAATGGGGCGCAAATCCTTTGCAAACAGTCACAATATAGATATTGACAATGACATGATGACCGTCAAGGAATTTATAAGTCTGACAGAAAATGCTTATTGCGGTGAGATTATCAAAGAGTTAAAGGAGAGTTACGAAAAATGAAAGAAAAAGCTACGATATTTGATTATGCGAGAATGTGCGAGGACGTAAAAACTTGTAGTGTTTGTCCATTGGGATTTGGTGATAAAGTAGGAGGTATACCTTGTGACCTTTTGATAAGGGCAGACACCGACAAAGCAAACGAAATCATTTTAAACTGGTGCAAAGAACACCCTGTTGAAACTCGGCAGGATAGGTTTTTGAAGATGTTCCCGAATGCACCGAAAATGGGTAACGGATTGTTGGAAATTTGCCCCAGACGTATTGATACAAAATACGAAGTGGATAGTTGCGGCAGACTGTGTGATGAATGTTACAAAGCTTACTGGCTTGCGGAGGTGGAAGAAAATGAATGAGAGAGAAAGATTGATTGAGTTGATACAAAAATCCGTTGACGGTTGTGCAAGAAACTGGGCGGAAAAGATTGCTGACCACTTGCTTGAAAATGGTGTGATTGTGCCGCCTGTTAAGGTTGGCAATACAGTATTTGGAATATCAAGAGGTGCTATTGTACCTATCAGTATTGACAGAATACAACACAGTAGCAGAGGAACAGATATTCTCGGAAGAAACGAACGGTATTTTGGCAACGGAACTATTACGCTTCACCCGGATAATGAGTTTGGGATTGAATGGTACAAAACCAAAGAAGAAGCAGAGAAAGCACTGAAAGGCGGTGCAACAAATGAATGAGAGATATTTATTCAGAGGGAAAGGCAGAGATTATAACGGGAGCGAGTTTTGGGTAACGGGATATTTACATAAAACACGGACAAAAACGCTTATTCAACCGACAGACCTATTTCCGAGTGAAGTTATCCCCGAAACAGTCGGACAATGCACAGGCTTGAAAGACAAGAACGGCAAGCTGATATTTGAGGGTGATGTTGTTAAATTGACTGATACTACGCATAATCAAGAGTGGAAAGCGTATGTGGTATTCGGGAATCCATACGGTACATATAACTGGGGTTGGAATTTGATGTATATCGGCAAAGAACCGGAAGTTAATACTGATATATTGCTTTGGATTGAAATGCAAGAAGCAGGTGTATATTGTGAAGTAATCGGCAATATCCACGACAACCCCAATTTATGCAGAATTGAACATGACAGTCTGTGTGAAACGAAAAACTATAAGGCAGGTGATGAGGAATGAACGAAATACAAAAAAGAGAATATCAAAAAATTAGTGAAATTAAAGAACTTACTCCCGAAGTTGTAGAATATTTTTTCGCCAACAAAAGATATTTTAGGTGCTTTAGGGATATGGAGCGTGCCGAGAAAATATGCAGAATGAGATTACAGGGCAAAACATACAAGGAAATTGCAAACGTTATCGGAAAATCAGCGGGCATTCCGAGAGCAACTATACATAAGGTATTAAGATGTTACAAAAGCGCTAAATTCAGAGAATTATCAAAAATAAAGCCGAGCAACAAAGAACGCATACAAAGCATGAGTACAAGGGAATTGGCAGAGTTTTTATTGAGAGCCGATATTATATGTTTTGAAACCTGCGAAAATGCGGGTGATATGCATGAATGCCCTTTTTACGATAATGACGATGTTCCGATAGAAAGATGTATGCAGTGTTATATGGAATATCTTGAAAGTGAGAGTGATACAAAATGACAGATGAACAGATTATAAAAGCAGTGGACGTGTGCAGAAATCCCGACACGTGCAGGGGTTGTCCTTACCACGAATTATATACGGCAAGGTGTGTTATTATGCTGATGAAAGATGTTTTTGACCTTATCAACCGCCAAAAGGCAGAGATTGAGAGGTTGAAAAAGAAAAACGAAAAATATATAAACCGTATCGAAAAAGATATAGTATTGCCGACAATTTTCGGAGAGCAGGCAAAAATTGAAGCGATAAAAGAGTTTGCGGAGCGGTTAAAAGAAAGTGCGGACAATGACGGTTGCGGAGAGGATTTTGTGCTTGTATCGGATATTGACATACTTTTAAAAGAAATGACGGAGGCGCAGGAATGAAGAAATATGTTGATGTGGAAAAGTTAAAAAATGAAATTTGCAAAAACAAAATTATGTCAAGGGAACTTATTGCACAACGGATTTTACATATCATTGATGAACAGCCTGCCGCCGATGTTGCGGAAATAGTTCGGTGCAAGGATTGTAAGCATTTCTATGAAAGAGAGGGTAAATGTTACGGACAAGACATCAGAGCAGAAGAAGGTCATGATTGTTACAAAAACGATGATGATTTCTGTAGCTGTGGTGAAAGGAAATGAAGGTGATGCAGGAATGACAAAAGATGAATTTATCGCACAATGTTCACTACGTGGAATATGCTCAAAAAAGTTTGCGCTGTCACGCACAAAGAAAGACAGTGAAGACAAGGAATACACCGAACGTGACATAGAGGAAATGTCAAGAAAAAAGGATATTTCGGAATACTTTGAAAAGCGCAGGGACTTAAAGTTTTATCAGGGTGCATTATCTACAAAGCGATTGAAAAACAGGTCTGCACCGAATTATATGAGATAAGGAGCGTTGAAAGATGAATATAATTTTAGATGAAAATGCAATAATGCCAAACAAGGCGCATGAATCAGACGGCGGTTACGATTTGTATTCAAGAGAATCAAAAACAATTTTCGCAAGAGATTCGGCAATATTCGATACTGGTGTACATATTCAATTACCAAAAGGAACTGTAGGATTTCTGAAAAGCAAAAGCGGTTTAAATGTTAAATATGGAATTGTTTCAGAGGGTGTAATTGATAGCGGTTATACTGGTAGTATAATTGCAAAATTATATAATAACAGTGATAACGATTACGAGGTAAAAAAAGGGGACAAAATAACGCAACTTGTTATATTGCCTTTTATATCACCCGAATTAAATATTGTTTCGGGGTTTGAAGAAACAAGTCGAGGAGATAACGGTTTTGGGAGTTCGGGACGTAAAAAAAAGGATAAAAAAAGTATTGACAAAATATTATGTGTGTGATAGAATTAGGTTGTAATTAAGATATTACAACCTTTTTTATTTACTTAGCGGAAAGTATAAAACCGCCAATCCAAACCGCCGAAATTGCGGTATATAAGACATTTTAGGAGGGTCACAGAATGGTAAACATTCACGAAATATTAAGAAACATAGGTATCGAAATCCCCGAAGATAAAAAAGTGGAGTTCGATAAGGCAATCACAGAAAACTATAAAACCGTTGCCGAAGTAAAGAAAATCAACGACAAGCTTGATATTGCCAACAATGATTTGATTCAGACAAAAGACACATTGCAAAAGATGTCAACTGAATTTGAAACATTTAAGCAAAATTCATCATCAGCCGAAGATTTTAAAAGCAAGTATGAAACGCTTTTAAAAGACAACGAGGAAAAGGAAAAAATACGTCAAGCCGAAGAACTCAAAAAGAAAGAGCGAGCAGAGTTTGACAGCTATTTTACTGAAAAAGAAAAAGAATGGGCGAATCCTTTAATTGCTGACGGATATTTCAGCAAGTACAGAGAAGCAAAAAGGGCAGAAGAAAACAAAAATAAGATGTCGGCAGATATTATCTATTCACTTGTGAAAGATGATTCTACAGCGTTTAAAACTCCTGCAAGTAACAGCTTTTTAAAAGGAAAAGACCCGAACTCAAATACTGATGATGAAATCGCAAAGGCAAAGGCGGTAATGGGTATTAAATAAAAAGCGAGGTATATTATGGCAAATTCAATTACCACATTTAAAAAGTATATTGACCTCTTAGATGAGGTTTACAAACAGCAGGCAAAGACAGCAATTCTTGACGGTGATAACTCACTGGTTCAAGCAGGGTCAAACACTCACGAAATCGTTATCCCTAAAATCTCAATGGACGGTTTGGGCGATTATTCCAGAAACGGCGGTTACGTTGACGGCGATGTAACATTGACAAATGAAACAGTTGCTTTTAATTATGACCGTGGCAGAGCGTTTACGGTGGACGCTATGGACAACGAAGAAACAGCAGGTGTAGCATTTGGAAAGCTTGCGAGCGAGTTCATCAGAACGAAAGTAGTTCCCGAAATGGACGCGTTCAGATTTGCACAGTATGCAGGAACAACAGGAATTTCAAAGGTATCAGTAGGTGCAACATTGTCGACTGGTGCTGATGTTATTGCGGCTTTGAGAGCAGGAACAACCAAAATGGACGAAGATGAAGTTCCAATGGAAGATAGACATTTGTTTATCACTCCGACACTTTATGGGCTCATTCAAGACCTTGACACCACAAAGAGCAAAGAAGTGTTGAACAGATTCGCTGATGTAACACTTGTTCCGCAGTCGAGATTCTATACTGCAATTGACTTGTATGACGGTAAGACAGATAACAGCGGTTCAAGCGGTGCAAATGAAAAGCCTGGTGGATATGTTAAGGCAACGGCAGGAAAAGATATTAACTTCATGATTATTCATAAACCTGCATTGCTCCAGTACACAAAGCACACTGTTTCAAAGGTAATCACACCCGATGAGAACCAGACGGCAGACGCGTATAAATTCCCCTACCGTGCGTATGGATTGGCTGATGTTTATGAAAACAAAGTTGCAGGAATCTATTTGCACAACAAAGCATAAGGCGGTGTTATCGTGAGAACAATCGGACTTGAAATTAAAGAAAATCCGAAAAAGGCTGAGCAAGAAAAGCCGAAATCCGAAAAGGAAACAAAGAAAAACGATAAAAAGTGATTTGAAAGGCGGTTTTTGATAATGTATTTAACATATGACGAATTTGTGAATATGGGCGGTACACTTGATAAAACCGCCTTTAATCAATTAAGCCGAAAATCCGAATATTTAATAAATGCACAGGGTAACGGCAAAACAGGCGAAAGAATAAATCAGTTATCACCATTGCCGCAAGCCGTAAAAGATTGCACTTTTGACTTGATAATGCATTTATCTGAAAATAAGTTTGACGGCTCAAAAGTTCAAAGCGAGAGTCAAAGTTTAGGCGGGCAAAGTGAAAGTTTTTCATATGCAACACTGAATAAATCCGAAGCAACAGAGGAAACAAATAACATAATATTTGATTATCTGTATTCGGTAAAAATTGACGGTATATCTATTTTGTATTTGGGGGCGAATGTATGAGCCTTAGCCGATTAAAAGATAAAACTTTTACGATTATAAATCGAATACCAACATCAGCTACAAATGCGCAAATTATAGCCTACAAAAAGCACGTTTTGAAAGGCTGTGACGTTCAAACAGGTTTTTATGATAAAACAAGTGGCACAATGATTTACAAGGCTAACACATGGACTGCGTGGTTAAGTGATTGGAAAAATTACAGAGTGCCGTCATGGCTTGAAAACGGCTATTACAGCATGGCAAGTGATATAAAAGATGATTTTTACACTGCCAACAATGGCGATTTGCTGATATTTGCAGATATTCCCGATATTGTGCCAAAAACAACGCAAGAATTTCAAGCATTGGTAACAAAATACAAGGATTTAGGCGGCTTAATAACGTCCGCAAATGCTTATATCAATTATCATGATAAAGAACAGAAAAAACCATGGAAAATTAATCATATTGAATTGATAAAGGGGTGATTAAATGGCTTATAATCAATACGAATTCAAAGAAGTGTTGGAGTTTTGCCAATCATGCCCTTATCTTTCACAACTATGGGCAGTATCTCAGAACCTCAATAACGGCGATAATTCGCTTGAATTGACAGATACAACAAACTTGTTGACCGAAATAGCAGAACCTTATGTAGACGGCAAAACAAGGCTTATATTTGAACCAGTTTATCCGTATCATAGCACATATTATTTATCATTGTATCGGATTTTATATCCTAATGATAATACAACGAATGTTGATATATTGTCAACAATGGACGAAGTTTGCAAATGGTTTTTTGAAGCACAGGAAAATAAAGTTGTTCCAGATTTATCTACAGAAAAATGTATTAAATTGGAACTGCTGACACCGAGGGCAATACGCAGAATGTCATATGAGGACGAAAGCGGTCAGACGATTCAAGACTATTATATTGCTTTTAGAATTCACAAAATAAATCCTTGCAAATCGGATATGATGATAATATGAGCGGTGTAAGTGTAAGTGTAAAAACAGATATAAAACCTGCTATGAAAGTTTTGGGCGGTGATAAATTGGGTTTATTTGCCGCCAAAGAGTTTAAAAGGCTTGTAGATGATTATGTTCCAATGGATAGCGGACAACTTGCAGGAAGCGTAAATTTGAAGCCGTGGGAGTTTGAATATTTTGCGCCGTATGCCGCTGTTGTATATAATGGCGGTCGTGGCGGTAAAGCAAATTTCAAAAAAGACAGGCACGCAAAGGCAAGCAAAGAGTGGGACAAAGCCGCTATAAGGGACGGCAAAGACAAAGAATTCAATTCATCTATGCAGGGGTGGATTGATAGTAATTTATAACGGAGGTAGAAAAAATGGCATTAGTATTAAGAGCAGACCGTAAAATGTTTTACGGTGTAAAAGGTAGTACAAGTGAAGTGACCTACACAAGAATGAAAGGTTTCACAAGTTTGACAGAAAGCAAGAACCCAATAGAATATACACGTCATTATGTTGATGAGCCGTTTGAAACAACGGACGTTACGGGAATGTCAAGTTCTTATGATTTCAACTTTGATATGTTAGACCCGAACGCAGTTTTGACCGACATGGCAAAAATAATTGACGGCGAAGAATTGGGTACGGACGCAGTTAGAAGTTTCGTATCTGTTGATTTTAATAAACCGATTTCGGGGTCACAAGGAGCATTTGAAGCCGTCAAACGTGATTATGCAATTATCGGTGACAGTATAGGTGACGGCACGGACGCACTTACTTATTCGGGTACTTTAAGAGTACAGTCAACGAGAATTGAGGGCAAAGCGACAATTGCAACACCGACAGGCGGCGACAAAGATACAGTTGAAACAATAACCTTTGAAGCAAATTCGGACTGACAACACTCTCGTCTATAATCAACGAGAGTGGCAAAAAAATAAATGATTTTATAGAAAATTCAGAAAATGACATATTGCAAGAGGAGGAAACATAATGTCAAAAGATATTATTAAAATTGATAAAGAAGAATTTAATCAAGAAAAAGCAATTGAGTTAGACGGCGAAATCTTTGATTTGCCAGTAAGAACAAAGGATTTGCACGAAAAAATTGTTGAACTCGAAAGCAAACGGCAAAAAATGAAAGAATTTGACTTTTACAATGAAATATTTGTAGTAATTTTCGGAAAAACAAATGCAAAAAAAATTGTAAAAGACAATTCTAATCTTGATTATTTATCTAAAATTTATCGTGTTTCAACTGAATTGATTTATGCGGATAAGTTTGAAGCTGAACGAGAAGAAATGGAAAAGCAGATTAACTCCGTTTCGCCTATGTTGGATAAGTTGAGCGAAGCAAAGCCGTATATTGAACGTGTCAAATAATGAATTTACTGATTGAAAATGCCCCCAACTATATTATTGTTGGGGGTAAAAAAATAAAAATAAAGACAGATTTTGCCTTGTGGGTAAAATTTATAATATCATGTCAGAATAATGACAAGGAAAAGTTATATAATTCGATATGCGAAATATTTAATAACGAGATTCCCGAAGATGTGAACGAATGTTTTGAACAGTGTCAAAAATGGTTGTTCCCCGATGAAAAAAAACAAACGTCAGCTACAGAAAAAACAAATAATAATCATCAAAAACCGTTTGATTTTGATATGGACGGCAGTGTTATTTATTGCGAATTGTGGGAGTACTTCCCAAATCTTATGCAACGAGGTATTTCTTTTCATGAGGGAATGGAACTCATTCAAATTTTAATGATGAATGATAAAACAGTGTTATGGCACAGGGCATTTGCACGATGTGGCGAATTAAGTAAACTGGATAAAGAACAGCGCAAATATTGGCAAAAACAGCGTGCATTATATTCGATTAAAAATAAAAATTCTGATATTGATAGTGTGATGTGTGGCGATTTCTGGTAAAATGTTAGGACGGTGATTAAATGGCAAGCGGCGGCAAAGTTGTTGTAAAGATAGACGGTGACACAGGTGGATTTAAAAATGCAATGGGTAAGGTTGGCGGAATTGCAAAGTCAGCCGCTGTTGGTTTGGGTAAAGGTTTTGCAACTGCCGCAGTAGCAGGAACAGCCGCCGTTGCAGGTTTGACAACCTCTGCCGTAAAAGCGTATGGGAATTATGAGCAATTGGTCGGTGGTATAGAAACATTATTCGGTAACGGTGGTAAGTCGTTGGAAGAATATGCAAGTAGCACTGGAAAAAGTGTTAGTCAAGCAAGTGCAGAATACAATAAATTAACGGCAGTGCAAGAAGCTATGGTTGCAAAGGCACAAGGAGCATACGCTACGGCGCAAATGTCCGCAAATGATTATATGCAAACCGCAACAAGCTTTGCGGCTTCTCTTGTTTCATCTTTGGGTGGTGACACAGAAAAAGCGGCGCAATATGCCGATAGGGCAATTGTTGATATGGCTGACAATGCAAATAAAATGGGTACGAATATACAAGATATTCAAAACGCATATCAAGGTTTTGCGAAACAAAACTATACCATGCTTGACAACCTCAAACTAGGTTATGGTGGAACACAAACCGAAATGCAAAGACTTATTGCAGACGCTTCTAAAATGACTGAGGTACAAAAACAGTTGGGTATAACTGTAGATTCGTCAAGTATGTCATTTGACAATATAGTAAATGCGATTCATGTAATGCAAACTTCAATGGGAATTGCAGGAACTTCAATTGATGAAGCAAAAACAACAATACAAGGTTCTTTGGGAATGGTAAAAGCTTCGTGGGCGAATTTATTGGTTGCTTTAGCAGACCCAGAGGGAAATGTTGAACAGGCAATGCAAAACCTCACCACATCTATTGAAACTTTTGGACATAATTTACTCCCAGTAATTCAACGAGTTTTATCAAACTTGCCAAGCATGATTTCAACTTTGGGCACACAAATAGTGGGTGCTTTGCCAGGGTTAACAAGTACTGTTTTACCAGCCTTGACTAATGCCGTAAATTCATTAATAACTGCTGTTGTAAATATGTTGCCCCAACTTGTAACGGCGATTGTTTCGATTGCTCCTCAAATAGTAGAGGGCGCAACTTCTATATTTAACACAGTGATATCTTCTCTACCAACACTTATGGAAACATTGGTTACAAGTCTTATATCACTCGCTCCTACATTGGAGGAGGGATTGATGAGCATGACTACCGCTCTGTGGGATAACTTGCCACAAATGATACAACCAATAATAGACCACTTACCCGAAATGATTGATACTATAATAACAGTACTCACATCAGAACTCACAAACGGGTTGCCTATCGTGATTGAGGGATTGGGTTCTTTAGCCGCCGCACTTGTAGAAGCATTGCCCACAATTATTTCATCTTTGATTGAAGCAATACCAAAAATTATTGAGAGCCTTGTGCAAGCAATACAGACAAATTCATGGGCGATTGTAGAAGCGGTAAATGAGATTTTCTATGCAATTTTGGATGCAATTGGTAGTATGTTTGGCGCTGATAATTTAGGGCAAAAAATAAAAGGTGGCTTAGACAGAATTGTAACGCATTTTAATAATCTCAAAGCAAAAGTTACACCCGTGTTTCAAGATATTTCCAATATCGCAAATGATAATTCTAAAACCATTCCCGAGAAATTTAAAGGAATTGCTCAAAGAATAGGTGAAGCCTTTGCGCCAGCTGCCGAAAAGGTAAAAAGCAAATTTGAAGAGATAAAAGCGAACAGCGGAACAACAGCAGATAATATAAAATCTCACTTTTCTACCGCATGGGACGGCATAAAAAATTCGTTTTCAAATGTAGGTAGTTTCTTTTCAAATACGTTTTCACAGGCGGCGAGTGGTGTTCAATCTGCATGGAGTGGAATATCATCATTCTTTTCAAATATATGGGGAGGAATAAGTTCGGTTTTCTCTAATGTGGGCTCTTGGTTCTCAAATATGTTCACTCAAGCGGCAAATGGTATAAAAAATGCATTTAGTTCGATTGGCTCATTCTTTAGTAGCTTATGGGGTAAAATAAAAGGTGCATTTAATTTTTCCGAAATGTCACAAATCGGTCAAAACTTAGTAAGAGGTTTAGCGAATGGTATTAATGCTGCTACTGGTTGGCTCATGGGTTTGGTAAAATCTTTTTGCGGTAAGATTGTCGGAACAGTAAAAAAAATTTTGGGTATTCATTCGCCGTCAAAAGTATTTCGTGATGAAGTCGGCAAAATGATTGTGTTGGGTATTGCTGAGGGTATTGAGGATAATCGAACAGAAGTTCAAAAAGTCATGGATTCTTTTAGTGAGGATTTGCTCGATATTGAAAAGAAATATGAAACAGAAAGCAAGCGACTAGAAAATGACTCTACTGAAAGTTCAAAAAAGTACTTGGAGAACCTCAAAGAAACGGCAGAAAAAGAGCGCGAATTATATGACGCACGTCAAAAAGATATACAGAATTTAAAACAGAATATTCTAAACACTTATAAAGAAATGACGACAGCGGCATTCGATAGCATTGAAGATATTGAAAAGTTACAAGAAAACATGGCAGATAAACTCAAAGATTACGGAGATTTGGTTGAAACTGACATCACTGTTTTCTTTAATGACAAACCATTGACAAAGGAAGTATTAGGGGATTTGTCTGCGCAGACTGACAAGCTCAAAGAATATGAAAAAGTATTGTTAGATGTCAAAAATAGGGGCAAACTCCCTGAGGGATTTTTTGACATAATGCGAGGTATGTCGGTCGAAGAAGGCTTGAAGTTTGGTAAATTATTATTGAGTGCTTCTGATGAGGAATTTAATAAATATATTTCGGATTGGCAAGAAAAACAGGAAACAGCTGAGCGAATTTCAAAAGCGTTTTACAGAGATGAAAGCGAAGCGGCAGCTGATGAGTTGGTAAAAACCTTTTCACAAATGCCTAAAGAGTTTTTTGACCTTGGCGAGGATAGCATTGAAGCTTTTGGTGATGGATTCATGAACAATCTTACAGAAACAATGCAAAAGGTAGCGGAAAAAATAAATATTACTTTGGGTTCTTTGTTCCCACAGGTTGCATACCCCGAGGGCAGTCCGCTAAAAAGCTATGCTGATAACCGTGTAATTAATATTTACGGCTCAAAGAAATCTACAAGGGAAGTAATTGAAGCATACAACCAAAACGAAATTTATACAAAGCATACAAGAGGTTGGTAATATGGAATTTAAAGTTAAGTTCAAAATCGAATATAAAAATGAAATCGGGAAAATCGTTTTCAGTGGTGGCGAGGGGGGGAACGTTAAGGTTATGTCTGTGAGCGGTTTAGGATTGCCTGCAAAAGATTATACAACGATAGAATACGCTTCTGAAAACGGTATTACACAAATAGGTGAAAAAGATTTACAACGCACAATAACAATATCTGGTGAATTGGTTAATGGCACAAGACAAGATAAAAATTACATAGACAATGTACTACACGAAAGTGGCGAACTTTACTGTTTTTTTGATGATGAGCGCAGAAAAATAAAATGCAAAGTCGTTAAACCTCCCGAATTTTCGCATGAGGGTGCTTGTTTTTGGTCATTTACAATACAATTTCAAGCAGATTATCCATATTTTACGGATTTTTCCGAAACAGAAGTGACAATTTATTCACAGAAAAATCTTGTAACTGATACGTTCACACTACCGTGTGTATTTACAGAACGTTTGAACCATGCTATAATATTAAATGAGGGCGGCAAGTATGTATATCCGACAATAAAAGTTTATGCAATTGGAGAAGCCGAGAAACCCTCGAATACTATAACGATTTCAAACAATACAATCAACTCGGCTATTAAAATAAATTATGTTATGTCAGATAGTGAAACAATGACAATTAATTTAAAAAGCAGGACGATAACGAGTGACAAGAATGGAATTATTACAGACAATATAAGTGATGATACAATATTGTCAAACTTTTTCCTCGTAGCAGGAAAAAATGATGTATCATTCTCTACGCTTGACACAACTCAACGAATAAATGCCGTAATTGTATATACACCAGAATATTATAGTTGCGAGGTTTAAAAAATGGATATAAGATTTTATGATTTGAATTTGAATTTAATACATATTCTCCCACCCTCATCGGGGGTGGCAGGGTATGTAAGTATGAATTGTAAAATAGAATTTCAAGGCGACGGTTCTTTTGAATTGTCATTCTGGGATGATAATCTTGTGAATATAATAAAAAATCACCCCGAGGGTATAATCTTAAAATGGGGAATTTTTGAGGGCATTTCAACTGATTATTCTTTGACAGAAGATGAAAAAAAGTTGTTTGGAAAACATTTAAACAATTTGCTTGTAAAGTCTGCAATACCGCCGTCAGATTTGAGTGGAAACGTTCAAACACTTGTATATAAGATAATATCCGATAATTACGATTGGATTGAAACAGCAGAAACGCAAACAGGCTTTGAAAATGTTACATATAAAACGGATAAATATACGGCAGGTAACACTTTTGTATCAAACTTATGCGCAAGAGGATTTTCGGGATATTATTTATATCTTGATATACCGAATAAAAAATATAAATTCAAGATATTAAAAACCGTTGACAGGAATTTTATATTTTCAGAAAGCAATTTAAATGCATATGAAATTCAAGAGGATTTTGACGGTAAAAATATAGCTTTTGGTGGTTGGTATGAAAAACAAAATTACGATTCAGAGGGCAAAAAAAAAGACACAACATGGACGTATATTAAAACCGAAACAAAACAGGGAGTTTATAAACAAGACGTAATTTTGAAAGCTACTGACCCGACAGAAGCCGAAAAAGAATTAAAAACACATATTGCAGATTATACGGTATCATTAAAAACAAAAAATGTTAAATATGGCACTGATTATAATTTGGGCGAGAAAGTCAGATTGCAACATGACGGCATAACTACTAAAAAATATATAACAGGTGTTGAACTTTGGCACGAAAACACAGAAAACGGCGAACAGCCTATTTTAGGCGAATTAAAGGAGGTAAAAGAAAATGGCTGATACTTTTTTAGACAATCAGACGGTCACCGCAGACGATTTAAACAGTATTGCTATTGATTTAGGGGTTGCTGATTATTCACGCTTCCCCGAAACACCGCCACAAAGTGCAGTATCTGCACTTAATCAGATTACTTCTGATATAGTTGGGAAAGGTGTATTGTCAATACTGAATAAATGTAATGTGACAGTATCTGAAAATGTTGCTACTATTAATACTGGGGTTATTGTATTTGAAAATGGGGCAAAAAAGAGGATAACAACAGCACGAAATATTGATTTAATAAGCGGTGTTGATAATTATATTTATGCTTTGAATGACATTGCAAATAATACAATAAAACTGGTTATAAGTAAGGTATTGCCAACCACGGGGGATTTTGTAAACATTGCAAAAATTACTGCTGATAAAACGGTTGTACCAATGCGAGATTGGAGTAAATCAAAAGTAGATTTACCTGCAAAACAGAGATATTATAGAAATGGAATAACTGATTATATTCACACGAATTACACAGCTAACATAGTAATGCCAGCCGACATTGATGTAGGTTTTACTGCTTTTAGTAGTGTTTTTATAGTATCACAAAGAGGTGGAATATCAGAAGAACTAAAAATAATTCTGTGGGATTTAAAAGAGGGCGAAGAGACAAATATAGGTGGTGGGAGTGCTATAAGTGGTACAGTTACTCGAGAGGGTTCAATACTACATTTCAAACCGCCAAAAGGTTGGGACAAATCAAATTATATTAAAGCAATACTTGCATTTTAAAAGAGGAGGGCAAAATATGGCAAACATTATTCCGAGAGGTATTCAGCACACAATCGGAACGACATTTGATGTATATGTATCAACAGCGAACCCCGAAAATGGGGATACATTACAGTTTATCGTTTCAGAAAATGAAAAAAGTACACCGATAATAAATAAAACTTATGATTTTACAACAGACAGAATACAATTAATTTTATCCGAATCGGATTTGGAAAAATTAACTTTAGGCAATTATATTTATAAGCTTGTTTATCAAAAAAGCGGTATAATTAAGTGTGTAAAATCGGGGGATTTTGATGTGATTTGGGGGTGCGGTTGCAATGGCTGATATTGTTGTAAGTGTAGGAAGTTCACCAGTTGTTAATACAATGAATGGTGACGAATATCAAATTTATAAAATACTTGAAAACATCGAAAATCAACTTTCAACCAAAGTTGACAAAGTCACAGGTAAAGACCTAAGTAGTAATGATTATACTACAGCCGAAAAAAATAAATTATCTGAACTGCCGAGCAAAACCGAATTGGATAATGATTTGAGCGGCAAAGAAGATTCATCCAACAAAATAACCGCCCTTGACGAAACCAGCACTGACGAGCAATATCCGAGTGCTAAGGCGGTTTATGATGAGTTGGTTAAGAAAGCGGATATGCAAACTCAAAATGGTGGAGTTCATGTAGGCGGTGGAATTGATGGTCTTGTATTGGGATATGGTGTTGGGATTGGTTATAATGTGTATGTGGGCGGTGATAATGGTTGTGCCATCGGAAAATATACTTCCGTAAGTGAGGACGGTTGTGCCATCGGGGGAGGCGCTATGGCATTTGGCGGTTGCGCCATCGGGAAAGGTGCATTTACAGGTGATGGGTTTGCAGGCGGAAGAAATGCTGAAACCGTAGCGACAATAGGTCGCCCAATTGACGCAATCCAACTTGGCACAGGAACTAACCCGAACGAGAAAACTCTGCAAGTATATGATTATCAGCTAATGGGCGCAGACGGTCACATTCCGAATGACAGAATGCCTACAAAGGCAGACAAAACAACAGTAACAACAAGCACCGAAACAACAGCGAGCATAACGCTTGCGGACAACAGGGAGTTTGTTTTTACATCGGACGTCAGCAAACTGAAAATAGAATTCGATTATTCTGCAAACACTCTTATTTCATCGGTAGTATTTAATACCGGGGAAACTGCGCCCGAAGTAATTCTTCCGGCAAAATCCATATACTACATCGGCACAAGCTGCGGCGGTTATAACAGCTTTACCCCTGTCGCAAACAGACATTATACCATGATATTTACATATGATTCCAATCAGGCGATATGCTATGTCAGCGCAATACCTGTCAGTCAGGTTGTATTATTTTCGGCGGCAGATACAAATGAAGTAACCGTTGCAAATAATGAAACAGTTGCGGAAGAACCCGAAAGCGTAACGGAAACGTCCGAAAGCGCAGAGGAAGAAACCGAACCGAATGAGGTGATTTAATGAACTATTTACAAAAAAAGAAACAGGCAATAATCATGCTGTTGGCGGCGCAGATTATCAAGACGGCAGAGGGTTATCCCGTTACGGTTAATGACTGTGAGAGCGGTGCGGCGGTTGATTATACCGTTTGGGGAAATACCGTACCGGTGAAAAATTTGATTCCATATCCCTACTACCAGACCACAAGAACATCGAACGGAATTACTTTTACCGATAACGGTGACGGAAGTATTACCGTAAACGGCACGGCAACAGCCCAAACTCAATTCTTTATCAATACCTCGATAATAGATTTTGTCGACAAAACAAAGGTTTATGTTTTGTCGGGCGGAAAAGATTCAAATGTTGTGTTACGATTGGATTTCGTCAAAGAGAAAACATGGAAAAAGCTGATTGATACGGGGGCTGACGGAAAGGCAATCATAGATTTTACCAAAATAAATGTTGAATATGACAGGCTGAATGTAAGCTTGATTGTGAAAGCAAATGCAGTTTGCGACAACATCACAATCAAGCCGCAGCTTGAACTCGGCGAAACTGCAACCGAATACGAACTGTACACGGAGAACTATGTCGGTGACAGATTCCTTGCGTCAGACAGCACATACAAATACAAAATTCCGCTTGTGAACTCATCAAAAAATCTCATATCTTATCCGTATATCAACACAACAAAGACGGTTAACGGTATTACATTTACCGACAACGGTGACGGAACAGTCACGGCAAACGGAACAGCCACAGGCGAAGCGGTATTCAAAATGTCATACTTTACTGTAAAAAATGGTGTAACGTATTATCTCAGCGGCTGTCCGAAGGGCGGCAGTAAGA
>ERZ808245.205-NODE-205-length-33636-cov-5.569757_pt1 | contig 33636 bp, 27 predicted proteins | sample MGYA00521243_ERZ808245 | MGnify/ENA primary metagenome ERZ808245 (study PRJEB31516, sample SAMN03275576) | gut metagenome | biome: mammalia-associated habitat; material: feces | host: Papio cynocephalus | place: Kenya | collected 2012-07-07 ... | reverse complement strand
TGGGCGGAGATCACGGACGATTCCGGGCACGGTCTGCGCGTGAGTCGCGACGAGGCCGGCACCGGCAAGCCATTCGCGATGAGCCTGTTGCCGTATTCGAGCGCGATGCTCGAAGAGGCGCTGCACCAGGACGAACTGCCCGAACCGAAGCACATGTTCCTCCGCGTGCTCGCCGCGCAGATGGGCGTCGGCGGAGACGACTCCTGGATGTCGCCGGTGCACGCGCAGTACCAGCTGCCGGCAGACCGGCCACTCAGCCTCGATGTGGACCTCGAGCTGTTCTGAGTGGACGTCGTCTGAATCCGCATAGGCGGAATACGGGGCGTATGTAATGGGCGTCGCCGCGGTGTTTCACGTGAAACACCGCGGCGACATTTTCATCCTCAGGATCACCGCTTCGGTTCCCGCTCTGCCAACCAGTCCAATGCGCATACCCGCCGAATACCGTCATATAACGTGGCGCGTTCGCCATCCAACGTGATAAGCGTTTTGGGATAATTGTCCCTCAGCGGCCGAAAGGAGGACAGCTCGCGCTCCACATATCCATCAGCGTGGATTTGCCGCATCGGCGCACGCCGGTGATGACTTTAATGATGGGCTTGTCACGCCATGCGAACAGCTTTCGCGAATATTCCGGACGCTCGAAAAAGAGGTTCATGGACGGATTGCACCCATGAACCTCGTCAGCTGCACTCGGTAATCAAACCTCAATCGGCGATGCGCGCGGAAACCACTTCTCCGGAGACGACCGGGTAGAAGGTGATGCTGTCGATTGCGGGAGCGACGCCCCAAGACACCGCGCCGGCACCGGTACCGGCCGGATCCCAGTTGCCCAGCACCAACGCGCCGCCATCCGTGGTCAGTTCCAACGAACGGTTCAGGAAGTTGGAATCCGAGTAAGTGTAGCGGAACGCGCCACGGGCGAGCTCCTTGCCGTCCGCGGAACCGGCACGCACCTGCAATCCCAGATCGACGATCTGCGGATTGTAATCATGCCTTCCAATGAACGCATCATTCGAGAACGACACCACCACGTTGTACGTTCCGGCCGGAACCTTGCCGGCCGGAATCGTCAACGTGCCCTTGTTGTCGCTGATGACGCTTGGCGTGTTGTTCTTGTCGAGCGTGACGACTCGGGTGCGGTCGCCCATGCCATCGGCGCCGGATTCCGTGGTCTCGAACTGGTTGCCCAATCCGGTGACCCACTTGGATTCCGAAGCGTTCGTCGTACCGCTCGCGTTCACGACTTTCGCGCCGCCGCCCAGTTGCAGGGATTCGGCTTCCAGACGAACGGAACCGGCATCGGCCTTGGCATTGCGCGCGGTGGATACCTCACGTACACGGATGCCTTCGGCGCCCGTAAGCGCGATCTTGTTCACGCCTTCGCTCATCGCCACGGTGACGGTCGAGGATTGCAGGCCATCGTATGCCGCGGTGATCGTCGAAACGGATTGGCCGTTCACCTGCAGGTCCATCTTCGAGCCCTTTGCGGCGTGGTAGACGATGGTGAGGTTCTGATAGCCGGCGTTCCAGATGTTTGCGAACATGCTGGCCGTGCCGCCCGCGAGATCGGCGAATCCACTCGTGCCCGTCTCATAGGAGAGTCGCGCGCCGCCGTCAAGACGGAACTGCGTGGCCGGATACGTCACCGCGTCCTCGCCCTTGGCACTGGACACCTGATAGAGCAGGAACTTGTCGAGCGTGTTGTCCATTGAAGAGCCTTGGAGCTGAATCTTGTGCTCTCCCTTGGTGAGCTGCAATTCCACCTCGCCGCTTCCGCGGTACAGCCATTTCGCGGCTGATTTCATCGCGAGTTCGGCGCCGAATGTGATGGTTCCGGCGTTCTTGCCGTCCACGGCGACGCCATTCGTGCCGGGGAATCCCACGTTGCCGCTGATGACTTGGAAGCGGTACGTTCCGTCTTCCGGTACGTTCACCGTCCATGTCGCGGTGGCGCCCTTTTTGAAGTTGCCCACATCACCGTTGCCGGATGTCATGAAGTAGCTCCATCCATCGCCCCATGGCGTCTTGGTGTATGCCTGGGCACCACCGGCGAGCGCGGTGTCTTCGGCTTCGGTCACCTGCATCCATCGTCCTGTGGACGCATCGTCCTTGCTGATCTGGCGATCCTGATGCGGCGTCACCACGAGCTGGTAGCTGGCATAGCGGTCGATGCTGGTCGTGGTCACGTCGAGCGTGCCGTTCTCCACATCGACTCCGGACAGCACATTGACCACGCGAGGCGTGGCAGCCACACCATCGGGCGCCGTAAACGCGTTCTCGCGCACTTCTACATCGACCTTGCCGTCCAGACCGACCTTGTCGAGACCGGTCAGGTGCACATTGACCGGAATATTCGCGCCATCGTTCTTGACCGCGTCGGCATTGTTATCGTTTGCACCGCCATACAGCACCGTGGCCTTTTTATTGGTTGTGTCGATGGCTGCGATGCCCTGCAGACTATCGGCCTTGTTCTCGCTGGGAGGCGTCACCTTGACCGTGCGCTGGCCGCGCAGGTCTCCATACCATTTGAACTGCCACCACCCGGCGTTCGCCGAATTGGCGCGCGCCATGTTGTCAGACAGGTTGCCGGCGTAGTTCCAATATGCGGTTTCCGCCTGCACTTTGGTGTCTTCGAACATGGATTGCCATTGGATAAGCTGCCCCGGAACGCTCATGTCGCGCAGCTCGCCGTATTCGGTGATGTTGATGCGCAACGGATCGACGCCATACTTCTTTTCCAAAGCACGGTAGGCGTCGTAATGGGATTGGTAGTTCTTAAGGCTGTCTTTGCCCAGTTCATGCCATACGAAGATATCGGGCAATGTGCCGTTTTCCTTCGTATGCTTCAGGAACGCGTCACTGCGGTTCTGCCGCCATGATGAATCTCCAGGACCCGCGATGATGGCATGGTCCGCGAAAACGGCGCCATGCACGTTCGCCTTGCCATCCGTCTTGTTCTTGTACTGGTTCCAGATCTTCTGGATGAGACGGTACATGTTGTCCCAGTCGGTCAGGAACGTGTCCTTGAACAAATCGGCCTCGGCATCGTCATCGGTATGGTACCAGTTGCCGCCGTCCGGCTCATTGAACGGGATGAAGATGTATTGGTTGGGGTATCGGGTACCGGCCAGAACTTTGTTGACGACGATCTCGACGATTTCCGCGTAATCCCAACGACCATCCGGCTTTTCCCCATAGGAGCCGTACTCGCTATCATCCACCGGAACATCGAGCCTGTATGCGCGGTCGTCGCCCGGACGCTGGCTGTTGTTGTAATACCAGTCCGGATAGTAGTCCTGTATGTACACGGCAAGTTCATTGCCGCCATTCGCGAAAAACTGATTTTCCAAGGCCAATGCGTCGCCGCTTGGATGCTGCGTGCCGGTAGGCGGCTTCTGCGAGGAATTCTCGATGCGCGCGCCATCCAACACCGCGTCGGTCGGCGAACCGTTATCCCCCAAGCCATACAAAGTTCCGGACGCGCCGCCCAGAAAATCTCCTGTCTCTCGGCTGTAGTCGACGTCCAGCGTCTGTGATGGCTTCGTCAATGCGTTTGACGCGGTGATCGAAACAGCGGCGGCACTCCCGCTCTCGGGTTTTCCAACGGTCAAATCAGCCATAATCCCCTCCTGTTGCGTGTCGTCTCGGCGCTCATTGCGTCGGAGTATGATCCATGGCACCAATCCTAATCTTCGATGGCATAAATAACGGATTTGCCGACATCATACAATGCAATCCGGGGAATATGAAGATGCCCCTTCGTCGGGTTGGCATGATTCCCCAGATTGCCGCAGAAGGGATGGCCTTCCCTGAAAAATGGAAAGCACGCACCGATTCGAACGTCATGATTCCAAAAACATGTCTCGCTCATAAGACATTGAGACATTACGGTTGCATTAGATGCAGGACATTATTTGAAGACATTCCCTTCACCGCCAATGTACCTCATTGCATTTTGAAGACATGCAAAAGAAGACATTTACATATGGAAGACATAATCCTCCACAGTGAGACACGAATAATATTATGTCCTCAAAATAAAGACATCGGTACGCCATTCTTTGCTGTCCGGCATGGGAGCCACGGCGCTCAAACAACACTAAACCGTTGATTTTCCAGTGTTAATAGGACCCGAGAAGCCACAAACCGCACGTGCAGCGGACATAAAGGACATCCTCTGTCCTCAAGTTTGCGGAACCCACCTACAGGACATGCCACTATTCGAGACATAACCATGTTGTCTTGTATCAACAGAAGACATGTCCTCAAAGTAAAATCATGTCTCGTTTATTGTCCTTTATGTCTGAGACATGCTTTATGCTTTGTCATAGATTGTCTTCAAAGCATGGGAGGAAAGATGACCGGAAACGAGACAGATCCAGTCGAGGAAGAGTTCAATCTGTCTTCTTCGGAAGTGGCGAAAATGCTGAATATGACATCCCGCAGCATCTCCCGTTTCGCGGCCGCCGGCACGCTCCCATCCCACAAAAAAGGCGCCCGGCTCCGCTTCCGGAAAAGCGATGTGGAGGCGTTTGCGGCAAAACGCGGAACAAAAGCCGCTTCTACGCCGAAAAAAGCCGTGAATCGCCCTTCTCCGGTCAATAACGGCGATTCCAGCAAATCAACAGCAGACGGCGCCTCATCGCCCTCCACCAGCGGACTCACCGTCGACCAGCTCATCGCCAAGGTCAAGGCCGAAATCGACGCCATGGAGCAGCAATTGCAGGCGAAGCGTCAGTTCCTTGCGGAATTGGAAGCGCAAATAAGGCGATAAGATCGCACAACGCTCATTCGCAACCCGTATTCCGGCTACGGGTTGCGAATGACCCTCCATCCAATCCGGTCATTTCGGAATTCAAGCATTTGCAGCGATGGCCGAACAGCATTCCCGATGCAATGAGAGCATATTTTTCTGACTGTTTCTACTAATTAAAAATTCTGCCATGTAAACATATTTTCAACGCCAAGTATCCGTATTGTTCATACGCCTATGGGATTATTTATTTAATAGATACATGCAGATATTCTTTTACATAGATGAATAAATTAAATTCCCTACACATAAAATTAATGTACGTCAGAATTCTTTTTCATTATCTTTCTACAGCGCTTCGTAATCTCCATAGACCTCATTGCCGGATGCGCGCGCCATACGTCGGCTTCCTGTAACGCGTTATCGGAAATACCTGTAACGCCTTTCGGAGAAAATCCCGAAAAATCGACGTTCCATAATATTTCGAATAGTTAATCTGTTGGTATTGCTTAATTTTGTTCGATGCGGGACCTATGAGGAATGTCGATTGAATTCCTTCTTCATAGAAGCGCAATCACGAAAACCATTCCGTAAGGGAGAACAATGACAATCAATTTCCGTCATCGCGTCGCCGGAACAGTGGCCGCGGTATTAGCGGCGGCCATACTGCTGCCCGGATGCGGTTCGGGCTCCACGAATTCGGCATCTTCGGCCAATGCCTCGGCAGAATCCGGCAACCAGACGATCAGCGCGAACATTACCGAACCATCCAACGGACTGCTGCCAGGCAATACCAGCGACATGTCCGGCTGGAAAATCGTCAGCCAACTGTACGACGGACTCGTCACCTTCGATACCAAAGGCAATGAACAATTCGTTGAGGCGAAGTCCATCACGCCCAACGCCGACGCTTCGGAATACACCATCGTCTTGAAGCCGAATCTCAAATTCTCCAACGGGGAGAAAATCACCGCCCGGACGTATGCACGCAGCTGGTCGTTCGCGGCGAACGCGGCGAACGGGCAGGTCGGCGCGGCCATTTTCGACGACATCAAAGGATACGACGAACTGCAGGACGCCAAGGGCGATAAAAACGCGCAGCTCTCAGGGCTCCAAGTCGTGAACGACCAGACGCTGAAAGTCACCCTAAAGGCGCCGAACTCATCGTTCGCCTACAAACTCGGCGACATCGCATTCCTGCCGGTTCCTTCCGTCACATTGAAGAATCCGAAGAAATACAGCCTCCGACCGATCGGCAACGGACCATATAAACTCACGAAGTGGAAGAGCGGCGAGGAGATCGCCCTCACCCGCGACGATTCCTATACGGGACCGCGCAAAGCGAAGAATTCCGGAATCGATTTCAAAGTGTACCAGAGCCTCGATGCCGCGTACTCCGACCTACTGGCCGGCAATCTGGACGTGCTCGACGCGATTCCGACCTCCGCGTTGAAAACCTATCGCAACCAGCAGGGCATCACGGCGGTCAGTAAGGCCGGCCCTTCGTTCAGTTCATTCACCATTCCGCAGAAACTCAAGCATTTCCAAGGCGAGGAAGGCAGGCTCCGCCGTCAGGCCATCGCCCATGCACTCGACCGTAAGAGCATTGCCAAATCCATCTTCCACGGCACGGTCACTCCAGCCACCGATTTCCTCGCGCCGGTCATCAAAGGTTACGACAGCAAACTCGGCGACGATGCTTTGGCCTATGACAAGACCAGAGCCAGGGAACTGTGGAAGCAGGCGAACAAGATCGCCCAGTGGGACGGCACGTTCCGCATCGCGTACAGCGCCGACGGCACCGACAAGGAGTGGGTCGAGGCGGCCGCGAATTCCATCAGCAACGTGTTGGGCATCGATGCGGAAAGCTACCCGTTCCCGACGTCCAAGGACCTGCGCAGCGCAATCCAGGAACGCACCATCAACGCGGCGTTCAAGTCGGGCATGCAGTCCGACTATCCGCATCCGGAAGGCTATCTGGTGCAGGCATACGATTCGTCGGCCGCCGACGGCAAGGGTCTGAACAACGGCGATTACAAGAGCGATGCGTTCGACGCGCTGATCGACCAAGCCGCGAAGCAGACCGATTTGGACAAGGCGATCGACCTGTACCGGCAAAGCGAGAAGGTGTTGCTGGAAGATCTGCCGGTGATCCCGCTGTGGTACACCAATGTGACCGCGGCCTCGGTCGAGGGCGTGCATGTGAACTACAACTACATGGGCGTGCCGGAATACAACACCATCACCAAGTAGCACAGTGATGCATATGATGGCTCATGCGCTATTGGGCGCATGATGATTCCCTCGCATAGGTAAATTAAAAAAACCGAATCAGATGGAACAAATTGCATAGATATTCATTCCGTCTGATTCGGTTTTTATTTACTTGATTTAAAGAATTGTTTTTAGCTTTCTTAATAAGTTATTACGCTTCTTTTATCGGTATTAATCGACATTGCGCAACATGTATTCAGCTTATACCCAAGCAGTCGCTCAGGCCAGAGCCCTCTTGATCGCCCCAACGAAGTAGTCGAGGTCGTCGGGCTTACGGGAGGAAATCAGCTTCCAGCCGTGGCCTTCGTCCACATGCACCTGCTCGTCCACGTAATGACCACCTGCGTTTTCGATGTCGGCGGCGATATAGCGGCACGGCGCGGCGGTTTTGCCTTCGATCAGATCGGCGTTGACCAGCAGCCACGCGCCATGGCATATTGTGGCAATCGGCTTGCCCGCCGACGCGAATTCCTGCGCGAGGCGGATCGCATCCGGATTGACGCGCACGCGATCGACGTTGCATGTGCCGCCCGGCACCACAAGCAGGTCGAAATCGTCGGCTTTCACATCGCCCATCAGTGCATCGGGGGTCAGCGTCTCGCCCTCATAACGGTCATGCTGCACGGTTTCGCACGGATCCATCGTGGTAGCCGCCAAGGTGACCTGCGCTCCCGCATCGCGCAAATCACGCAATGGACGCGTCAATTCGGTCTCTTCGATGCCCCAGTTGTTGACGATGATCAGCACTTTGCTGTTTTCTACTGCCATATGTCCCTCCTTGACTTGCACACCTAGGTTTTGCAACAACCATCCTATTACGACGATGCCGGCACAAGGTCCGCACAACGTCGCGACCCCCTGCACTCACATCGAACCGCACACGATTGTTATCTTTTCGTCAAGATGACCCAACGATTATGCAAAAGAATCAATAATCGTTGCATGACAAAAGCGCACACACCTGCCTATAGTGAAAGCACAATTCAAGAACAGAGCAGCAAGCAAAACAACAAAGTCGCACATGTATCGCTCATGAAAAACGCGCACGACGACCATGCATATGAAAGGAAGCACCATGAAGAACAACACTTTTAACCAGATTCTGAACGCCAACCTCGCTTCCATCGACCCGGGATTCGGTCAGTTCGCCCTCGCTGAGGCTTCTGCGAAGCTTTTCAAGAAGGTTCTCAACAAGTAAGCGTCCGTAGCCGGCAAAAGAGCCTCCCCCAATAAAGCCCTTCTGCCGTATCCGCCCTCAGAGGCGATAGCGCACCGGAGAACCGCGATTCCACCCCAAGCGAATCGCGGTTCTCCTTTTTTGTTACGCGGAGCAGCCCGTTCGCGTGATTAATCGCATATGAACCCGCTCCCGCATAGTTCCGTGCCTTCGTGCTTCTCCGCAGCATCCGTCTCATATATGCTGTCCGCACTGCCACTGCGCTGCCACATCATTGCCGCTCTCCACACACCACGCCACCACGCCACCACGCCACCACGCCACCGAACCACCGAACCACCACCGGCAGAATCAGCACAAAGCGGTACCGTAGGTACCAGTACCATAATCATGGAAATGCAAAAGCAGCGAGCAAGGGAGCAAACCATGCATTATCGCAATGTGGGCAAGGCGGGAATCAAGGTTTCGGAAATCGCGCTGGGCAGTTGGATGACGCGTCTGGAAGACACCGCCGCCGTCGACAACGCCATGGACATCGCCAAAAAGGCGTTCGATGCGGGTGTGAACTTCTTCGACTGCGCCGACGCGTATTCCGGCGGTGACGCCGAAGTGTTCCTCGGCCGATTCATCAAGGAGATTCCGCGTGAGGACGTGGTCATCTCGTCCAAGGTGTTCTTCCCGACCGGCGATTCCGTGAACGGTCGCGGATTGAGCCGCAAGCACATCTTCAACAACTGCGACCGTTCCCTGAAGAACCTCAACACCGACTACATCGACCTGTACTACTGCCATCGTTTCGACCCGACGACGCCGTTGGAGGAGACGCTGCAGGCGTTGAGCGACCTGGTGGACCAAGGCAAGATCCTGTATTACGGCGTGAGCGAGGAATGGAGCGCCGCGCGCATCGAACGTGCGGAGCGCATCATCTCTGAACGCCACCTGCATCCGTTGACGGTGGTGCAGCCGGAATACAACATGGTCGACCGCTATATCGAGCATGAGATCGTGGACACCTGCGATTACTACGGCATCGGCATCACGCCGTTCTCACCGCTGGCGCAGGGGCTGCTGACCGGCAAATACCGCAAAGGCCAGCCGATTCCGGCCGGCTCGCGCGCCACATGGCAGTCGGACCATCAGATCAACGACCTGCTGACCGACGAGAACCTCGACAAGGTCGAGCAATTGCTTGGCGTCGCCGATGAGCTGGGATTGAAGATGCCGACGCTGGCATTGGCCTGGATTCTACGCCTGCCAACCATCAGCTCGGTGATCGTGGGCGCTTCCAAGCCGTCGCAGTTGGATTCCAGCCTCGCCGCGTCGGGCGTCACGCTGCCGGCCGACGCATTGGCGGAAATCGACCATATTCTCGGTTTCAAGCGCTTCGAACGCCATATCGGCTGAATTCCACGCCGGGCTCCACGCCGGAGCGATCCGGCATTCCCGCGGCCCCGTCGATGCCGACCGACGAGGCCGCGCAGCCTGTCAGCAAACACCGTGATCCAGCTGACGGAACAGCTGGATCACGGATGGCGATGCACCTTACCTTGGCAGGCAAAGTCTGGCATAGCCGCCTATGGGCAATCGGCAGACGCGGTTTCAGCCGGAACGACGGGTTGCCCCACCATTGGCGGAACGTGTTTCGACAGCCGTTTCCTGACGTTTACATTTTTGCGCTTTTTCATGGCTAGCGTGTGTGCACGTTATATCGACAGCCACGAATGAAAGGCGGCAGTAAGCGAATGATCGCCAACCGAATTTCCGGCAATATTATTTCCGATTCGTTCTCCGACGGCAAGCTCAACGTCCCCATCGAGTTCGAGTGGTTCGAAACCGACAAAAAGCGTATGCGCAAAGTGGCCGAAGACGGCACCGAATTCGGCATCGCCGTCGGCAAGACCATCAAGGACGGCGATGTGCTTGCCGAGACCGATGACAAGCGGTATTTCGCGCGCATCCGCACCGCGCAGCTCATCGAGATTCCTGTCCATACGATGAAGGAGATGGGCCGTCTGTGCTTCGAACTGGGCAATCGCCATCTGAGCCTGAAAGTAGAGGATGACCGCGTTCTGGTGCCTTACGACCATCCGACGATGGAATACACCAAGAAGATCGGCTTCGAGCCGCACATCGTCGAGGGTGGTTTCGACGGATTCCTCATCGTCAAGGCGCACGCCGGTTCGGGCACCATCGTGCCGGGCACGAACAAAACCACCGGCGATCTGGCCGAGGAGCAGGAGGAAGCGGAACGACGCACCCCCCACTCCCACGAGGCTCCCGAAGACCACGAGCATCATCATGCGCATGATGCCGGACACGATTCCGGGCACATGCACGATTCCGACGGCGTTTACGAAATGAACGGCGTGCTGCACCGCGCGGATGGCATGCACTCCCATGACGGCGGCCACACCTGGCACACGCACTGAACACGGCCCCGACCATGTCACACATCGCATGTTTCACGTGAAACATGCACGGAAAACATCGAGGAAGCCATGAACCATACGGATTATTCCGCCGACGAGCGCGAGATGCGCCGTCTGTCGGTGCTGCAGGTATGCGACAGCGTATTCCCCGTTGGCGCGTTCGCGCTGTCCAACGGCATGGAGACCTTCGTGCAGCGCGATTTTCTGCGGACTTCCGGCGATTTCGAACAGTATCTCAAGAACTATCTCGAGGTCGCCGCATACCGCGAAATCGGACAAATGGTGATCGCCGGCAAAATCGCCATGGACGGCAGGGTCTCCGACGCCGGTTTCGACCGGAAAATCGCCGACTTGGACGCGCTGTGCGCGGCATTGCAGTCCGCAAGGGAAATCCGCGATGGGCAGACGCGCATGTGCAAGCGCATGATCAAGCTGGCCGATCAGATGGAAGAGCGGCCGCTGCAGCCCGCCGACGCACGAGATGCGCGGCACGTTCCGCCATCAAAAACCGGAAAGACGAACAAACCGAAGTCGATGACGCTCATGCGCGATACGGCAACGTCCAGCACAGCGTCGCCCGACACGGCACCGCACTGCGAAACGGCTTCCACCTCGTCGGCTCCCGGCGCAATGGCATCCGGCATAACGGCACGCAACCAGTCGCGGCGAATGCCACATTCCGCAAATGCCGCACCCCGCACAATCCCGCACCTCGACCGTTACAAGCGGCTCATCGACAATGGAACATGCCTCGGACTGCACAGCATCGCCATGGGTCTGTTCGCGGCGGATCGCGCGCCATCATTGCGCGAAGCTGCGGTGACGTACTGCTATTCGCTGCTGAGCGCATTGACCGTCTGCGCGGTGAAAGCCGTGCCGATCAGCCAGTTCGCCGGCCAGGTGGCGCTCAACCGCGCACGCTCCGAAATCGTCGCGGCGGTGGATCTCGCGTTCACGCTCAAACCCGACGACCTCGGCATTTCCGGAGCATATATCGACATCGCCGCGATGCAGCACGAAACCTTGTACTCACGTCTGTACATGAGCTGATCAAGCATCAGCCAACCCAAATCGATTGGACACATCCAGACCAACCACACAACCTTCAACGAAAGGAAACACCATGAGCTACGTACGTATCGGAATCGCCGGCCCGGTCGGATCCGGCAAAACCGCGCTGATCGAACGACTGACCCGCAAAATGGCCGACGATTACAGCATCTGCGTGGTCACCAACGACATCTACACCAAGGAGGACGCGGAGTTCCTGATCGCCAACTCGCGCCTGCCCGAGGACCGCATCGTCGGCGTCGAAACCGGCGGTTGCCCGCACACCGCCATCCGCGAGGACTGCTCGATGAATCTGGAAGCCTGCGAGGCCATGGCCGAATCCCATCCCGATGTGGACATCATCTTCGTGGAATCCGGCGGCGACAACCTGTCGGCGACGTTCAGCCCGGATCTCGCCGACGCGACCATCTATGTGATCGCCACCGACGAAGGCGACAAGATCCCGCGCAAGGGCGGCCCTGGCGTCACGCGCTCCGACCTGCTGGTCATCAACAAAACCGACATCGCCGACCTCGTGCACGCCGACCTCAACGTCATGGCCCGCGATTCGGAGAAGATGCGCAACGGCCGTCCGTACATCTTCACCGACCTGATGAACGACAAGGGCGTCGACGACGTCATCGACTGGATCAAGAAGTCGGTGCTGTTCGAAGACATGCGATGACCTCGCGCCGATGATCGCCGGCCGAACGCGCGTGTCCGAATCGTACAGAATCACACCGAATCACATACCACGCGTTCGACTGGCTTGCGACGCACCGCCGCATATACGGCAACGTTTTGCGGCACGGCCAATCATCTCATCGAACATCCCGCAAAACACGCAATCGCAACCGGGGAGGCACAATGCCGGAAAGCACATTCCGCATGACCACCGCGTTCCGCCATGGGCGCACCAAAGTGGACGACCTGTATTTCGAGGCGCCATTCAAATTGATGACGCCGTTTCACCATGACGCGCACACGGATTGCATGGTCATGCTCGCCTCCCCCGGCTTCCTCAAAGGCGACATCGCGCATATCTACTGCACGTTCGGCGCGGGCACCGACACCACCATGCAGACGCAAAGCTATGAAAAGGTGCTCGACACCGCGGACGGCGAGGCGAAGCGCACCATCGACCTGACCGTGCAGGGCGACGCCAAGGCCGTGTTCCTGCCGTTTCCGGTGATTCCTTTCGCGCATTCGACGTTCTCGAACGTCACGACCGCGCATATCAGCCCGGAGTCCACATTCGTGTATGCGGACGTGGTGACCTGCGGGCGCGTCGGCATGGGCGAAATATGGCGGATGCGCCGATTTTCGAACACCTTGCGCATATACGTGGATTATCCGGACGATTCGAATTCCCGCGCACCCCATCGCGGACGCCCGCGCAACGATGCCGGGCAGCCGATTCCACGATTGGCGTTCGCCGATCGTCTGCTATTGGAGCCGGAACGGTTCGATTACACGGAGATGGCGATGTGGCGCGAATACACGCATTGCGGCATGGCGTACATCCACCTGCCGCAACAAGGCGGGCAAGGCTCCGGCATCCGCGGCGACGAGCAAACGGACCGCACCGCCGCCGAGGACGCACTGATTACCAATATCCGCGGCTATGCCGAGGATCATGGATTCCATGGGGAACTCGGCGTGAGCCGCCAAGTGAACGGCATCGCGGTGCGATTGCTCACCGCGCGCGGCGACGAGGCGTTCGATTTCATCAGTGACGTTGCCGGTCTGGTGCGCTGAGGCCCAGTGCGCGAAAGCACCGTTCCGGGCAATGTCGCCGCTCTTCTAATCCAACGACATCGCCCGGAATGGCCGGTGCAATCAAGCGGCCGGCACCATCCGAGCAATCGGAGCAACCGACGCAACCAAACAAAATCAGAACAGGAAGTATCGCTGCGCCAGCGGCAGTTCCGTGGCCGGATCGCTGTACACCGGCTCGCCGTCGACGCTCACCTGGAACGTCTCCGGATTCACGCGGATGTCGGCGATCGTGTCATTGAACTTCAGATCCTTCTTGCCGATCGTGCGGCAACGGCGCACCGGAAGCACCGCACGCGACAGGCCCAAACGCCCCTTGATGTCGGCGTCGTACGCGGCTTGCGAGACGAATGTCGCGCAGGACGAGCCGAGCGCCTTGCCGGTGGCGCCGAACATGTCGCGGTACAGCACCGGCTCCGGCGTCGGGATGGACGCGTTCGCATCGCCCATGCGGGCGAACAGAATCGAGCCGCCCTTGATCACCATTTCCGGCTTCGCGCCGAACAATGCGGGCTGCCACAGCACCAAATCCGCCATTTTGCCGACTTCCACAGAACCGACGTAGTCGGAGATGCCGTGCGTGATGGCCGGATTGATGGTGTATTTCGACACGTACCGCTTCACGCGGAAGTTGTCGTTGCGGTTGTTGTCGTGCTCATCCTCCGGCAACGGACCGCGCTGCTTCTTCATCTTGTCGGCGGTCTGCCATGTGCGGGTGATGACCTCGCCGACGCGGCCCATCGCCTGGGAATCGGAGCTCATCATGGAGATCAGTCCCATATCGTGCAGCACGTCCTCCGCGCCGATGGTCTCCGGGCGGATGCGCGAATCCGCGAAGGCGATGTCTTCGGGCACATGGCGGTCGAGGTGATGCGTGACCATCATCATGTCGAGATGCTCGTCGATGGTGTTGCGTGTGAACGGCATGGTCGGATTCGTGGAGCTCGGCAGCACGTTCGGGAAGCTCGCCGCGCGGATGATGTCGGGCGCGTGGCCGCCGCCGGCGCCTTCCGTATGGTACGTGTGGATGGTACGTCCCTTGAGCGCGGCGATGGTGTCTTCCACGCAGCCGCCCTCGTTCAGGGTGTCGGTGTGGATGGCGACCTGCACGTCCATTTCGTCGGCGACGCCGAGACAGGTGTCGATCACGGCGGGCGTCGCGCCCCAATCCTCGTGGATCTTCAGACCGGCAGCGCCAGCGCGAATCTGCTCACGCAACGGTTCCGCCGTGGAACCGTTGCCCTTGCCGAGATATGCGATGTTGACCGGCAATGCCTCGGCCGCCTCGATCATCCGCGAAAGATGGAACGCGCCCGGCGAGCAGGTGGTGGCGTTGGTGCCGTCCGCGGGACCGGTGCCGCCGCCCACCATGGTGGTCACGCCACCGGCGAGCGCCGTGCGCACCTGTTGCGGCGCGATGAAGTGGATGTGCGTGTCCAGTCCGCCCGCGGTGAGGATGAGTCCTTCGCCCGCGATGGCTTCGGTGCCGGAGCCGACTTCCAGTCCGGGCGTGACGCCGTCCATGGTCTGCGGGTTGCCTGCTTTGCCGATCGCGCTGATTTTGCCGTCTTTGATGCCGATGTCGGCTTTGTAGATGCCGGTGTAGTCGACGATGAGGGCGTTGGTGATGACGGTGTCCGGCGAGGTGGCGTCGGATTGCACGGAGGATTGTCCCATGCCATCACGGAAGGATTTGCCGCCGCCGAATTTCAGTTCGTCGCCGTAATGCGTGTAGTCCTTTTCGACTTCGATGAGCAGATTGGTGTCGCCGAGCCGCACGCGGTCGCCTGTGGTCGGTCCGAACATGCCCGCGTAGTCGCGTCGGGTGATGGTTTTCATGTCACGCGTCCTTTCCGTCGTCTTCGATACCGAGGAAGCCGCGTTCCTTCGCGCGGGCGAATGCGGCTTCGCGTACGGCCGGATCGTCGAGTCTGCCTTCGGTCAATGCGTTGAATCCGTGGATTTCGCGGGTGCCGCCGAAATCGATGAGTTTGACGCGGTGCGATTCTCCCGGTTCGAATCGCACGGCGGTGCCGGCCGCGATGTCGAGGTGCTTGCCGTAGGCGGCTTTGCGGTCGAATCGCAGGTATTTGTTGACTTCGAAGAAGTGGAAGTGGGATCCGACCTGGATCGGTCGGTCGGCGGTGTTGGTCACGTCGATTTCGATCGGCGTGGTACCGGGGTTGAGTTCCAGATCGCCGTCGGCGGGGATGTACTCGCCCGGTTTGAGTTCTTCGGTGGTTTCGATCGGATTGTGGATGGACACGAGTTTCGTGCCGTCGGGGAATGTCGCTTCGACTTCGACTTCCGGAATCATTTCCGCGACGCCCGGCATCACGTCGTCCGCGGATACGATGGTGCGTCCGTATTGCATGAGTTCCGCGACGGTTTTGCCTTCGCGGGCGCGTTCGACCACTTCGGAGCTGATCAGCGCGATGGCTTCCGCGTAGTTGAGTTTCACGCCGCGCGCGCGGCGTTCCTTGGCGAGCTCCCCTGCCAGATGCAGCAGCAGCTTGTCGGTTTCCCTTGGTGTCAGTCTCATGGAAGAGCCCCCAATGTGTGTTTGTGCGAATGTGGTCGGGAATCAATCACTGGGGAATGGCTTCCCCAGCGGTCGGTCCTCGGTGGTGAGTCTTTGAAAATTCCTTGTCTGCCGTATGAGGTCACGACCAGCGCTGTTCGACCTTGCCGTACTTCCAGATCATCATGGAAACCAGCCAGAAGCCGAGGAACAGCACGACCATCGCATAGCCAAGGTAGTTGAAGTCGATGCCCTGCACCCAATTCCAGAACCCGTTTTGCAGATTCATGGCGGTGGCGGCGACCTGCAGCAGCTCGACCAGGCCGATCATCACCGCGGCGAGCACCGACGCGGAGGTGATGGTCAGGTTGTAGTACACCTTGCGCACCGGGGTGTCGAACGCCCACTGGTACGCGCCGGACATCATCACCGAATCGGTGGTGTCCATGAGGTTCATGCCCGCGGCGAACAGGATCGGCAGGCACAGCGTGCCGTACAGCGGAATGTTGGACTGCGTGGCGCCGGCGGACATGGCCAGCAACGCGACTTCGGTGGCGGTGTCGAATCCCAGGCCGAACAGCAGGCCGATCGGATACACATGCCAGCTTTTGTCGACGAAGGCGAAGATCCTGCCGAAGATGCGGTAGATGAAGCCGCGCGAGTCGAGCATGGCGTCGAAGGATCCGTCGTCATACGCGCCCGCATGCCCCTTCATCGAGCGGAAGACGCGGACCATGTCGACGAGCACGACGGCGTTGAACACGGCGGTGAGAATCAGGAACACTCCGGAGACCGTGGCGCCGATGTAGCCGCCGACCTCCTGGAAGAACGGCATATGCGCCTGCGCCCATTTGGAGGAAAGACCCAGCAGCAGCGCCATCAGGAACACGATCGTCGAATGGCCGAGCGAGAAGAAGAATCCGACGCCGTTCGGGTCGCGCTTGAGCTGGATGAGCTTGCGCACGGTGTTGTCGATCGCCGCGATATGGTCGGCATCGAACGCGTGGCGCAGTCCCAGCGTGTAGGCGAGCAGTCCCAGTCCGAGCAGCATCGGCGCCTGCCGGGACGCCACGACGAGCAGGGCGATGCCGAGGACGTGCAGGGCGGCGGTTCCCATATAGTACGGCAGTCCCGCGGATGCGATTCGTTTGACGATGTGCATGATTCCTCCTTGTCGCGGGATACCCTAGGCCGTTCTCGTTTCCGATGAATGACCTAGGGGTTAATTTGGACGCACTTCCTGCCGACGCCAGCACGGTGTTTCACGTGAAACACATTGCCGTGCGTGGCGGATCGCACGGCATCGGCCAAGATTCGCGCATGGCGGCCGGATTCACACGCGCATGGCGGCCTTCGCTTCGGCGACCGCGGCGGAACCGCCCTCGCCGGTGCCGATGAACCGTCCCGCCGCGAGCACGTAGTAGCGGTCCGCGCGTTCGACGGCGAACTGCACCTTCTGCTCGACCAGAATCACGCCGATGCCCTTGTTCTCCGCCATCGAACGAATCGACTGCTGGATTTCCGCCACGATGTTCGGCTGGATGCCTTCGGTGGGCTCGTCGAGAATCATCAGTTTCGGTCGGGTGATCAACGCGCGCGCGATCGACAGCTGCTGGCGTTGGCCGCCGGAAAGCAGGCCCGCGCGCCGGTCGGTGAATTCCTTGAGCACCGGGAACGCCGCCACCGCCTCGTCGTAGCGGGCCTTGGCCTCGGAACCATACTGGTCCGCCACCACATGCAGGTTCTCGTCTACCGTCATCTGTCCGAAGGACTGCTGTCCCTGCGGCACGAACGCCATGCCCATGCGGATGCGCTTGTTCGGCGCGGTTTTGGTGATGTCGACGCCATCGAACGTGACGGTGCCGCCGGTCACCGGCAGCAATCCCAGAATCGACTTCAGCAAGGTGGTCTTGCCGGCGCCGTTGTTGCCGACGATGCTCACCCATTCGCCGGGCGCGACGGAGAAATCGATGTCGTTGACCACGGACACCTTGCCGTATCCGGTTTTCAGACCTGTGACTTCCAACATGTTCCCTGCCATCACTTATCGTCTCCTCCGTCGCCGCCGAGGTAGATCCTGACCACCTCTTCGTTGTTCTGAATGTCTTCGACGCTGCCTTCGGCCAGAATCTGGCCTTGGTTGAGCACGGTCACCGAATCCGCGAACTGGCGCATGAAATCCATGTCGTGCTCGACGATGACGACGGTGCGGTTGCGGCTGATCTGGCGAAGCAGCTCGCCGGTCTGCTGTCGTTCGGCCGGCGTCATGCCCGCGACCGGTTCGTCGAGCAGCAGCAGATGCGCGTCCTGCACGAGCAGCATGCCGATTTCCAGCCACTGCTTCTTGCCGTGCGGCAAAATGCCGGCCGGCTTGTCGGCATCGTCCTTGAGATTGCACACTTCCAGGATTTTCTGGATGTTCTGCGACGCGCCGCCCTGCTTGGCGAACAGTTCCGAGGTTTTCTTGCGGAAGCCCTCGGCGAGCTGCAGGTTCTGCAGCACGGACAGCTCCTCCACCACGGATGCGGTTTGGAACGTGCGCCCCACACCAAGTCTGACGATGGCGTTCGGCTTTTTGCCGAGCAGCTGCTCGCCGCCGAACATCGCGGATCCGCTTGCCGGCACCAGACCGGTGATGGCGTCGATGATGGTGGTTTTGCCGGCGCCGTTCGGTCCGATCAGGAACCGCAGGTCGCCGTGCATGACGGTAAGGTCGATGTCTTTGACCGCCACGAAACCGTCGAATTCGACGTGCAGACCGTGTATTTCCAGATAGTCGTTCCACTGGCCGCCTTGGGCGTCGATCGAGGCGAGACGTTCGGCGAGCTGTTGCCGTTCCTGCTCGATTTCCGTCTTCATTTTGGCGGCTTCGTCACGCATCTGGCGTGCCTCGTCGCGCATCTGCCGCATTTCGGCGCGCAGCTGTTCCAGTTCGACGTCGTTGGTGTTCTTCTCGTCGCTCATGCGTTCACCGCCTTTGCCGTGGTTCCTGCCGGGATCGCCGTGTCAGTTCCCGTTCCGATATCCGCCGTGGAATCTCCCGCGGCCTTCGCGCCGGGGCCGGAAAGCCCCAGTCTGTCTTTGAGCCATGGCCACAGTCCCTTGAACTGGCCGAGGCCCATCGGCGCGAACGCGATGACCAGAATGAAGATCGCGCCTTCGACGTAGGTCCATGCGGCCGGATACGCCTCGGAAAGCTGGGTTTCCGCGAATCGGATGATCAGCGTGCCGATGACCGGGCCGAGCAGGGTGGTGCGGCCGCCGATCACCACGCCGGCGAGCATCATGATCGACGGGGTCACGTCGATGTCGGACGGTGAGATGATGCCGACGACCGGCACGAACATCGCGCCGCCGATGCCGGCGAACATGGCCGCGAGCGAGAAGGCGAACACCTTGATGGAGGCCGGATTGTATCCGAGGAACTTCATGCGGTTCTCCTGGTCGCGCACGCCGATGATGAGCTCGCCCATGAACGAGTGGCGGATCCAGTAGGTGATGAGCACCATGGCCAGCACGCAGAACGCGCAAATGTAATAGATCATCTCCTTGTTCGCCGGATCGGTCAGATCGTAGCCGAAGAAGCCGGAGAAATCGTTCAGGCCGTTGGTGCCGCCCGTGGTTTTGGACTGTCCGATGAGCAGCACGGCGAACGCCGCGACCAACGCCTGTGAAAGAATCGCGAAGTACGCGCCGCGCACTCCCCTGCCGAACACGGCCCAGCCAAGCACCGCCGCGACGATGCCCGGCACCGCGGCGACGCCGATGACGGCGACCACCGGGTTGCGGAAGAGCTCCCAGAATCCCGGCAGCTTGGTGATGCCATACTGCGCCATGAAATCGGGCACCGCGCCGGGCGCGAGCTCTTCGATCTTCAGATGGATGGCCATGACGTACGCGCCCAGACCGAAGAACAGTCCCTGTCCCAAGGTCAGCATGCCGCCCTGGCCCCAGGCGAGGCCGATGCCGACCGCGACCATCGCATAGCACAGGTATTTGGAAAGCAGTCCCAGACTGTATGTGCTCATCAGCGCCGGAGCGAGGAAAATCAGCGCAATCGCGATGGCCGTGCCGATCCATGCACGGTATTTGCCGAGGAAAGCGGTTGCGGAAAGATTGGTGTTCATGTCGTTGCTCCCTTCCGTCTCAGGCCAGGTTCCTGGAACGCACCGCGACCAGACCCTGCGGACGGAACTGCAGGAAGACCACGACGATGAGGAACACCGACATTTCGGCGATGGACGATGATGTGGGCAGTTCGATCGCGGACTGGCACAGGCCGAGCACGAACGAGGCGATGACCGCTCCCTTGAGCTGGCCGACGCCGCCGGCGACGACCACGAGGAACGCCTGCACGATGAAGGATGTGCCGAAGTTGTAGCTGATGGAGTTCAGCAGACTCAGCGCGACGCCCGCGATGCCGGCGATGCCGGAGCCGATGAAGAAGGTCAGATGGTCCACGGTCGCGGTGGAGATGCCGGAGACTTCGGCCAGACCGCGGTTTTCGGAGGTCGCGCGGATCTGACGGCCCAGCGGGGTGAGCTTCAGCACCGCGTACAGCGCGGCCACGCAGATGATCGACAATACGAAGATGAACAGTCGCGAGGCCGGGAAGCTGTAGCCGAGGATCGTGACCGGCTTGGTCAACGCATCCGGGGCCTTCGCATACACGCCGGTCGATCCGAAGATGTCTCGCGCGAGCTGTTGCAGCACCAGCGATACGCCGAACGTCACCAGCAGGGTGTCCAGCGGACGGGCGCGCATGCGTGACAGCAACAGCACGTCAAGCAGCAGTCCCAACAATCCGGCGACCACGAATCCGACGATCAGCGCCACGCCCAGGGCGAGCGTCTTGCTGGAGAAAATCGAGCTCATCACATAGGCCGTGTATGCGCCGGCCATCATGAATTCGCCGTGCGCGTTGTTGATCACGCCCATCTGGCCGAAGGTCAGCGACAGGCCGAGCGCGGCCAGCAGCAGAATCGAACCATTCGAAAGTCCCGCGACGATTTGCGGCAATAGCATGTTCATTCGTGTTCCCCTTTCTTGCTACTTGGATGACTCGGACGAGTCGGAAGCATCGGATTGCGCGCCTTGCAGGCTCTTCGCCCACTGGTACGTCTTGAGATACGGGTCGGGCTTGATGGCCTTGCTGGATTTCCAGACGGTGTGGATCAGCGAATCCCCGCCGATCTTGCCGATGTACGAGGTTTTGTAGATGTGGTGGTTCTCGCCATCGACGGTGACCTTGCCTTCCGGGGCGTCGAAGGTGATGCCGTCGGCGGCCTTCTTCACATCGTCCACCGCGAAGCTCTTCGCCTTCTCGACCATCGCCTTCCACAGGTAGACGGACGTGTACGCGGATTCCATCGGGTCGGACGTCGGACGGTCCTTGCCGTACCGCGCCTTGAAGTCCTTCACGAACTTCTTGTTTTCCTTGCTGTCCAGGGTCTGGTAGTAGTTCCATGCGGTCAGCTGGCCTTTGACGTTGTCGAGGCCGATGGAGGCGACTTCCTCCTCGGCGATCGACATGGAGATCACCGGCAGGGTGTCGGCTTGCATGCCGGATGCCTTGTATTCCTTGAAGAACGCCACATTCGAATCACCGTTCAACGTGTTGACGACCGCGTCCGCGCCGGAGGTTTTCAGCTTGTTGACGATGGTGCTGAAATCGGTGGAGCCCATCGGGGTGTACTCCTCGCCGACGACTTCCATGCCGTTGCCTTCCGCATACGCCTTGACGATGCGGTTCGCGGTCTGCGGGAACACGTAGTCGGAGCCGACCAGGAACAGTTTCCTGTGGCCCTGCTGCTTGAGATAGTCGAGCGCGGGCACGATCTGCTGGTTCGGCGCGGCGCCCGAATAGAAGATGTTCGGACTGGATTCCATGCCTTCGTATTGGAGCGGATAGAACAGCAGGGCATTGTCGGCTTCGAACACCGGCTTCATGGCTTTGCGCGAGGCGGAGGTCCAGCCGCCGAACACCGCGGCGACGCAGTTCTTCTCGATCAGCGTCTTGGCTTTCTCGGCGAACACCGCAGGCTCGGATTTGCCGTCCTGCTGCACGACCTCGAGTTTCTTGCCGAGCACGCCGCCCTTGGCGTTGATTTCGTCCACCGCCATGTGCAGCGAATCGGACACCGTTTTTTCGGAAATCGCCATCGTGCCGCTCAATGAATTCACGAAGCCGATTTTCACGCTGCCGCCGCTGGTGTCGACGCAGCTTTGCGCGGGCTCGTTGGAGCCGCTGGATTCCATCGCCTCCTTGTCGGCCACGGTGCGTCCCCAGCCGCAGCCGGCGGACATCGACACCACGGATGCGGCCGCGACGACGGTGACTGCCAGTTTCCGTATTCCCACATGCGCCATATGCCTTGTCCTCTCTCACAGCATTGAACGAACATGGCAAGTGTGCATGGAGCGGCTTTACAACGTGTTGCCCGGTTGTTTCCGGAATATCTCATTGATGACGACGGTGTTACATGGCCGTCCGACGCCGATGCGGTGGATATCCACCTTGATATGGCTTCGCGTAAGGCTTGGCAGGGGGTTCCGACTACACCTCTTCGGCTTCGAGATTTCGCGCGGCGGCCCGCTCACGCGGCCCTTTCGTGATTTGGAACCCGATGGCCACGATGACGAACATCACCGTGCAGCAGGTCCACAGCACGTGGCTGCCGAACGCGTTCAGAATCCAGCCGCCCACCAATGGGGAGAATGCGTTCGACAACGACCACACCAGGTTGTACAGCCCTTGGTACGTGCCGCGCACGTCCTTCGGCGCGATGTTCGCCACCGTCGTCGCGGCGATCGGGAACGTGCCCAGCTCGCCGAGCGTCCACAGCACGGTGGCGGCGGCGAACGTCGCCCACGAATCCGCGCCGATCTGGAACGCGTAGCCGACCGCGGTGACCAGCATGCCGAGCACCAGCACGCGCGTGTTGCTCATCCGTTGGAACACCGCGATCGCGGGAATCTGCAGCAAACACAGGATGCCGCCGTTGATCGTCAACAAGCTGGAATATTCGTCGGTGCCGAGTCCGATCTGCGTCATCGCGATCGGCAGGCCGCTGACGATCTGGTAGTACGCGAGCGTGTAGAGGAACATCAGCACGACCATCGACATCAGCGCCTGGTCGGTGCATGCACGGCGATAGCTGCGCCAGATCGAGAACTCCGAAGACGCGGCCGGCCGCCGACGTGGCAAGGATGCTTTACCGTGTTCCGCGTCATGCGCAAGCGCGGTGGCGTCGCCATGCGCGTGCAACCGCACTTCCTTGAAGAACACGATCATGAGAATCGTCGCGAATACCAGCACGGCGGCTTCCGCGTAGAACATCAGCGAATAGGAGATCTTCACCAGCTGGTTGGCGATGATCGGTCCGATCGCGAAGCCGAAATTCGCGGCCCAGGTCTGCAGGGAATACGCGCGCTTCTGGTCGCGGAACGGCACCACATCGGACACATACGCGGCGACCGCGGGCGTCGGCACCGATGAGATCACGCCATAGACCAGCAGTGCCGCCGCCATGACCCACGGATTGCCGATGAAGGCCAACAGCACCAGCATCAGCGCCGATCCCAGATTGCCGACGATGATCATCGCGGGACGCCCAAACCGGTCGGACAGCGCTCCCCCGTACAGGCAGCCGAAGATGCCGCCGAAACCGTACATGGACACGATGGTGCCGGCCACGCCGGCGCTCACATGCATGTCGGAGACGAGATACATGGAAAGAAACGAGCTGACGAATCTGCCCATCCACAGAATCAGCAGGGTGGCCCACAGGCCCCAGAACATGAACGGCAATCCGAAAAACGCTCTCTTCTTTTCCATTGTCTCCATCCTAGTTGACGGGGTGGCAATTGCACCGGTGGTTTTCTCGGGGTGCTGGGATAATAGGAAGTTATGGCATTGAAAAAAGGACCGACCAAGGGGTCGGGTGGAAAGCATCGTAACGCGTTGAGGGGCAAGGGTCCGACTCCCAAGGCCGAAGACCGCGTGTATCACAAGGCTTACAAGGCGAAGAAGAACGCCGAACGTCGCAAGATGGCCGATCCGCGTCTGGCCGCACGTCGTCGCGCGGCGAAGTTCACGTCCGAGTCCGATGATCTGGTCATCGGCCGCAATTCGGTGCTGGAGGCGCTGCGTTGCGGCGTTCCGGCGTCCACGCTGTATATCGCCACGCGCATCGAGCATGACGACCGCACCCGTGAGATCGTGCGTTTGGCGGGCATCCACGGTCTGAACCTGCTGGAGGCCGATCGTCTGGAGATGGACCGCATCGCGCGTTCGTCCAACCATCAGGGCGTCGTGCTGAAGGCGCAGCCGTTCCAGTACTCCTCGCTCGCCGAACTGGCGGACCGCGCCGCGAAGAAGTCGCGCGCCATGGAGGCGGCCAATTCCGAAGCGGCCCGCATCGCGGCCCGTCCGCTGTTCATCGCGCTTGACGGCGTGACCGATCCGCAGAACCTCGGCGCGGTCATCCGTTCCGCGGCCGCGTTCGGCGCGAACGGCGTGATTCTGCCGGAGCGTCGTTCCGCTTCGGTCACCGCGGCCGCATGGAAGGTGTCCGCGGGCGCCGCCGCACATATGCCGGTGGCCCGTGTGGTGAACCTGACCAAGGCGATCCAGAGTCTGAAGGAACGCGGCTACTACTGCGTCGGATTGGACGGCGGCGGTGACGCGCTTGTCGGCGAAACCGGTTTCGAAAGCGATCCGCTGATCGTTGTGCTCGGCTCGGAAGGCAAGGGTCTGAGCCGTCTGGTGCGCGAGAACTGCGATTCGATCGCCGGTATCCCGATGTCGAATATGGTCGAATCGTTGAACGCTTCCGTCGCGGCCGGCATCACGCTGTATGCGGTGGCCCACGCACGCCGCGAAGCAGGCAAGGCGGCCGAATAAGCCCGTCGGCTCGTCCCAGTCGCTTGGATGCGCCCCGATGCGTCGCAAGCTCAGAGGCAGTTCAAACAGCGTTCACAACGGTGTTTAGCGATGCGCTTTGCCGAGGGAACCGTGACGGTTCCCCTAATGGCAATCGCATTCGATAAAGCCCATTCCCGCTGGGGTTCGATTCCGCAGTCTTGCAAATCGAACCCCAATGGGAATGGGCTTTTCGTTGGTCTTTCGCCGGCCTTCGCCGGCGGCTGTGCGCTCACGTTCGTTAAGCGAACCGGCTAAGCAGATTGACTGGGCGACTCAGTGCACGTCAGTGGCTCCACACCGCCGCATCCGGATCGTCGTCCGGATTGTAGCCGTCATCGTCGGCATCGTTGTACGTGTACTCGTCATCGACGACGCCGGAATCGGCTTCGGCGTTCAGCTCGTTCACGGCCTTCGCGTCCAGCTTGTACTGCGGCAGCACGTTCTCCACGTAGCTTTGCACCGCTTCGGCCATCGGCACGTCGTGCCCGGCATGCTCGGCGAGGAACCAACGGTGGTCCAGCACTTCGTGGAAGAACTGCGCCGGCTGGATCTGCGAACGGTATTCGCGTGGAATCATGCGGACCGTCGGCTCGAACACCTCACGCATCCAGTCGGTCGCGACGATTTCCAGGTCCTCGCCCTCACGCCATGTGGACGCACGGTAGGCGTCGAGGTCGTTGAGCAGACGACGCGCCTGGTTCTCCTGTACGTCGAGACCGGTCAGACGCAGCAGCTTGCGGTTCGCATAACCGGCGTCCACCACGCGCGGACGCACCAGCACGCGCTTGCCGTCCTCGGCGGTCTTCATCTCCAGCTCGTCCACGTCGAAGCCCAGTTCGTTGAGCTTGTTGACGCGCTTCTCGATCTTCCACATCTCGTCCGGGTTGAACTTGTCCGTGTCGGTCAGCGCGCTCCACAGCGAATGGTAGCGGTCGACGAGTCGGTTGCCGATCTCGATTTCGTCCACGTCGCTGGGCAGCAGCGCGCCGGATGCCAGATCCATCAGTTCGCCGATGATGTTCGTACGGGCCAGATCCACATCGTATTCGCGCTGGCCTTCGGTCAGGTTGATCTGCAGATCACCGGTTTCCGCATCCACCAGGAACGCGGAGAACGCGTCGGCGTCGCGCAGGAACAACACGTTCGACAGCGACACATCGCCCCAGTAGAAGCCGGCCAAGTGCAGACGCACCATCAGCACGGCCAAGGCGTCGATCAATCGTTCGGCGGTGTCCGGACGCAGATTGCGCGCGAACAGCGCACGGTACGGCAGCGAGAACTTCAGATGCTTGGTGACCAGAATGGCCTCAAGCGGCTCGCCTTCACGGTTGTGGCGGCCGGTGACCACCGCGATCGGCTGTACGGTCGGCAATTCCAGCTTCTGCAGTCGGCGCAGCAGCTCGTATTCGCGTTCCGCGACATTACGGGTGATTTCCTTCATGGCGTAGACCTCATCGCCCACGTGCACGAAACGCACCACGTGCCTGGAGATACCGCGGGGAAGATTGGCGAGCAGGTCTTCCGGCCAGGTCGCCAACGGCTTTTCCCACGGCAGTGTGAACATCCTCGGATTCGAGCTTGCCGCGGTGATTCGCAACGCGTGGGGTTCCGAAGACCGTATGGCAGGATCCTCAACCTTCACGGAAGTGGCTTTAAGCACTCGGGGATCCATCTTTGGCAGTTCATGTGATTCCATACCGCACTAATCTACCCGTTGACCTACCCGAACGGCCATGCTACGCTTGGGCATCCCGCCAAGGCGCCTTTCCGGTTGATTTGACGGCGGTACCGCGCCGATCCACATGGTCGAATCGTTCTGCGATGCCATTCCTTCATGCGGCTTCCGAATGGAAGTCGCCGCGAATGGAAATGGTTTAATGGTTTCCGAACAACGTTTCCAAGCGGATGTTCCCGGGCAAAAGAAAAGCCCCGCGGCAACGCGGGGCTTTTCCAACGAGGCCATAAGAGAGGAAGAGAACGCCTCGTTTAATGGTTGACGGAAACTCTCGTTTCCGCCAAGTATGTATTCACCATCCAGCAGATGCCTTCACAGGGTGAGGCATCCGTGCCGATTGGCTACTTGGTGGCTCAGTTCAGACGCAGCTCGGTGGACGGCGCGAACAGGTGCATCTTGGACGGGTCGATCTTGATCTTGACGACGTCGCCGACCTTCGGCAGAGCGCGCGGGTTCACACGGATGGTGGTGAGCTTGTTCTGGTCGGACATCATGGTGGATGCCTCGGCTGCGGAGCCATCGGTGAGGATGTTGCCGTAGATGTAGCCGTCGGAGCCCAGATCCTCGACGTTCATCACCTTGAGGGAGAACGCGTTGGAGTCGTCCGGGGCGGCCAGGGAGGCGTCTTCCGGACGGAAGCCGACCACGATCTGGTTGTTGTCTTCGGCGGTGAGCTTGTTGACGGCCTCGGCCGGCAGATCCACGGTGTCTTCGCCGATCTTCGCCTTGCCGTTGACCACCGGGTGGGTGTTGATGTTCATCGACGGGGAGCCGATGAAGCCTGCGACGAAGACGTTGGCCGGACGATCGTACAGCTCGGTCGGAGCGCCGACCTGCTGCAGAACACCGAGCTTGATGACGGCGATGCGGTCGCCCATCGTCAGAGCCTCGGTCTGGTCGTGGGTCACGTACAGGGTGGTGACGCCCAGCTGACGCTGCAGAGCGGCGATCTGGGTACGGGTCTGGACACGGAGCTTGGCGTCGAGGTTCGACAGCGGCTCATCCATGAGGAAGACCTTCGGCTCACGGACGATTGCACGGCCCATGGCCACACGCTGACGCTGACCACCGGACAGAGCCTTCGGCTTACGGTCGAGGTATTCGGTCAGGTCGAGGATCTCAGCGGCCTTTTCGACGCGCTTGCGGATTTCTTCCTTCGGGGTGCCGGCGATCTTCAGTGCGAAGCCCATGTTGTCGGCAACGGTCATGTGCGGGTACAGGGCGTAGTTCTGGAACACCATTGCGATGTCGCGGTCCTTCGGCTGCATCGTGGTGACGTCCTTGCCACCGATGAGGATGCGGCCCTTGTTGACCTCTTCGAGGCCGGCGAGCATACGCAGGGTCGTGGACTTACCACAGCCAGACGGGCCGACCAGCACAAGGAACTCTCCGTCCTTGATATCCATGTTCAGGTCATCCACAGACGGCTTATCGTTGCCGGGGTAGATACGAGTGACGTGGTCGAAAACGACTTCTGCCATGATTTGTCATCCTTTCAGAGGCAGGTACGTGCCTCACGATCCGTTGTAAAGGGATTTCTGGTTTCGGTGCTAAGCCCTGCGGCTCACCACTTCGACAAAGCCACAACACAAAGCGTTTTATTTTTTGGCTTTGCGAAGAATCTCTTCGCTGAGCCACATTCCATCATACACATCAAAATCGACTCGTCAACTCGCAACGCCCATCGCGTCGCGTTTTCCGCAATCGAACACCAATTTTCCCGATTTATCATCCCCAAGCGGGAAAATGAACGGCAGCGTCGCAGAACGAGGAGGTCATCATGCGTAATATCCGTATCGGAGTGGTCGAAGATGATCCGGCAAGCTGCCAGCTTGTGCTCGACTATCTCAATCGCTACCAAAAGGAAACCGGCGAGCGCTTCACCGTTGCAACCTAGTTTGTTAGTTCGCATGGCTCCGTTGCCAAAACCAGCTCAAACCTCATATCCCTTGCGGAATCGCCTGATTCGCGTTTCACCCTGCAGAAAATGTTTCATTCGACGCAAAAGCTCTATAATGCGACATTTTCATCTCGATATAGGCTCTATAATTGTACAAAATCAATAGAAAACCAGCTCTATAATTGTACAGGAGGGTATGATGCTGCGTCGCAAAGCGTTGGAAAGACTGGCCGCATGGAAGCGCGGCAAAACCACGCAAGCCCTGCTCGTCGACGGCGCAAGACAGGTCGGCAAAACCACCGTAATCGAGGAGTTCGGACGCACATATTACGAACACCTGGTGGAACTGAACTTCATCGACAATCCCGAAGCCCTGTCAGCCGTGCAAAAAGCCAATACCGCCGATGACTTGTTCATGGCAATCGCCGCGTTCGCGCAGGATGAGTTGATACCCGGTAAGACTCTTGTTTTCCTAGATGAAGTACAAGCCTGTCCCGATGTCGTCACCATGGTGAAGTTTTTGGTGCAACGCTATGGGCAATACGACTACGTGTTTTCCGGCTCGCTACTGGGTACCGGATTGCGTGGAATCAGATCCGTACCGGTGGGATTCCTCGACTCGTTCACCATGTATCCATTGGACTTCGAAGAATATTGCATGGCTCGGAGCGTTTCCAATCAGGCGCTAGAAGAGGTCGCCGACGCATTCAGGAATCGCCGTCAGGTCAATCCCGCCATCCATCAGCGCATGACCGACCTGTTCCACGAATACCTAATCGTCGGCGGCATGCCTGCAGCGGTAGACGCATTCGTCAAGACCCATAACGTGCAGCAACTACGCTTGCAGCAGCAGTCCATCGTAGACCAGTACAGACGGGACATCTCGCAGTACGCGGACAATCTCGCAGACGCGCGCGCCATACGCCGAATCTTTGATTTGGTCCCGACGGAGCTGAGCCAGCAAAACAAACGATTCCGCATCACGCAGGTGTCCAAAGGTACAAGATTGTCGCGCGAAGAGGACCGATTCCTTTGGCTGGCCGATGCGGGCGTGGCATTGCCCGTATACAACGTGGATGAACCCCGATACCCACTCATGCTTTCCATGAACTCACGTCTGTTCAAGCTGTTTCTCAACGATGTGGGACTGCTCACCTGCATGTGCGGCATGGATGTGATTCGCGACCTGCTCAACGACCGCACCGACATCAATTACGGAGCTCTGTACGAAAACGCCATCGCGCAAGAACTGAAGGCACATGGGTTCAATCTCTTCTATTACAAGAACAACTCGATCGGAGAGTTGGATTTCGTCATCGAATACCCTCACGGGTACATACGACCCATAGAGGTCAAGTCAGGCAAGAGCTATAAGCGTCACAGCGCTCTCACCAAGGCGCTGTACACAGAGAACTTCGGAATCCACAAGGGTACAGTACTCGCTGAGACCAATACACAATGCGAGGGGAACATCGATTACCTACCGGTGTACATGGTCTCGCAATTCCGCAACGAGTAGAGGAATGAGCGGAAACACCATGTGACGGACGGACGATTGGGCGCCGGCTATTTCGCTTTCGTGGGATGCGGGATCGGCAGATGGAAAACGGCGAGGGGCTTGGCCAGACGGGAGGCGGCGAACGCGCTGACCGCGACGGCAAGGCCAATCGGCACGAACAGGTTGATCGGAGCGTCGGCCAGTTCCATCACCAGACAGATCGCCATCAGCGGCGCCTGCTGCGAGGCCGCAAGCAGCGCGCACGCACCGAGCAGCGCATACATGCCGATCGAATTCGTGTGGAACATCTGCATCCAGAGAACGCCCAACACCGCGCCGCCGGACGCGCCCAACGCGATGCCGGGCTGCAGCACGCCGCCGGACGCGCCCGAGCGAATCGTCAGCAGGGTGACGACCGCTTTCGCCACGAAACTCAGCAACAGCATCGGCAGCACCGCCAGATCGGCCTGCGACGAGAAGCTCAGCTGCGCGGTGGCGCGGCCATTGCCCATCACCTGCGGCACCCAGATCGCCACAACGCCGGTCAGCAGGCCCGCAAGCGGCATCTGCCACAGAATGCCCACGCCGGATGGCTTGTTCTTCCCCGCCCATTGCGAACCACGGCGGAACAACGCGCCGGCGGCACCGAGAACCAGACCCGCGACCAGCGCGAACAGCATGTAATCGGGCGTGAACAGACCATCCGCCTTGCCGATCAGATAGAAGGTATGCGTGCCTTTGATCAGGCTCGCCACCCATGAGGCGAGCGCGGAGCAGGCGAAGGCGAGCGTGACGGTTTCGAGCGTGATGTCCGCCAGCAGAATCTCCACGGCGAAGAACGTGCCGGCGAGTGGCGCGTTGTACACGCCCGCCAAGCCCGCGGCCGCGGTGATGGCCACCAGCATGCGCGTGTCCTTCGCATCGAGGCGCACCCAGCGGGCGAACCGCTGTCCGAACATCGCACCCAGTTCGCGCGGGGCCACCTCGCGTCCGATCGACATGCCGGTGCCGACGATGAAGATCTGCAACAGCACGTGCACGACGGTCTGCCAGATTGGCATCAGCGCCCCGCCCACGGCTTTTTTGACGGACGGCACTTTGGTGGTGCGCGTACGCAGCAGCCACCAGACCACGGCCGCGACGGTGGCGCCCACGGTGACGGAGACCGCGCGTCGGATGGCGGTCACGTTGAACGGGCCGGATTCGTGCGCGTTTTCGATGTATCCGAGTGCGAGACGCTCGACCTGGTACAGCATCAGCGTTAGCAGACCGGCTGCCGCGCCGATGGCGACGCCGACCACCGCCACCGCCATGATCAGTGCGGGAATCCTGCCGATCTTCGGCTGCCGGTCATTCTGCGCGACACCGGTGTTTTCCTGCCGCGGTTGCCGCATGTTCCCCGATTGCCGCGATTCGCGTGCCGTCATTCCCTCTTCCACGTTGCGTCGACCTCGTCTTCCATTCGCTCTGTTCCACCACCATCGTTCCACCGGCAACGGATTTTGCGGCGCATTCACGCCACGATGGAGCATGATGGAACGTGGATGCACATATGCAAATGGCATCTGTACAGGTCGCGAGCCGCAATTGACAACATCCAAACAGAGGCCCGATGCAAGCACGCCTTGAATGTGACGCACCCAGGCACACCACCCCGCGTACAGCGCAATGCGTAGCGTTTCGCCCTGCGATACGTCATGATGGAAGGCATGAACGAAATACATGACAGCAAAGCCGCAGGAACCGGCACCGTCGCCGGTTTCCGCACCGAACACGACTGCATCGGCACGCTTGATGTGCCCGCCGATGCGTATTGGGGCATCCATACGCAACGCGCCATCGGCAATTTCACCGTTTCCGGAATCACGGACGGCGACCATCCTTCGCTGATCCGCGCATACGCGACGGTCAAGCGGGCCTGCGCGGCGGCCAACGCCGAGCTTGGACTGATCGACCGTGAAAAGGCGACGCTTATCGAGCAGGCGTGTCTGGAAATCGAAAACGGCGGACTTGCCGACCAGTTCCCGGTGGATGTGCTGCAGGGAGGCGCGGGAACGTCGGCCAATATGAATATGAACGAGGTCATCGCCAACCGCGCGCTTGAGCTGGCAGGCCATCAACGTGGCGATTACGGCTTCATCCATCCCAACGACCATGTCAACCACTCGCAGTCCACGAACGACACGTACCCCGCGGCGTGCAAGCTCGCCATTGTGGATGCGCTGCATCCGCTTCTCGATGCCACGGGCAGGCTCCGCAAGGCATTGCACGATCTGGCCGACAAGCATGCGAACGACGTCAAGCTGGGACGCACCCAGCTTCAGGACGCGGTGCCGATGACCTTCGGCCAGGAGTTCCATGCGTTCGCCAGTTTTCTGAAGCTTGATATGGAGGCGATGGAACGGTTGGTGCCGGATCTGTGCGTACTCAACCTTGGTGCCACGGCCATCGGCACCGGCATTTGCGCCGACCTGCGATTCCGTGAGACGGCTACCGAGCATATGCGTCAGATCACGGGCCTTCCCATCACCGCGGCGCCCGATCCCGTGGCCGCGATGACCGACATGAGCGCTTATATCGCGGCTTCGGCGGTATTGAAGAATCTGGCGATTCACCTGAAGAAGGCCGCCGACGACCTGCGTCTGCTCAATTCAGGGCCGCGCGCAGGCTTCGGTGATCTCAAAGTGCCGCCAAGACAGGCCGGTTCCAGCATCATGCCGGCGAAGGTGAATCCGGTGATTCCCGAATGTGTGGACCAATGCTGTTTCACGGTGTTCGGTATGGATGTGACGGTCAATTGGGCCGCCGCCGAAGGCCAACTGCAGCTCAACGCCTTCGATCCGCTGATCGTGCATCAGATCCTCAGCGGTATGGAGCTGATGACCCGTGCCATGGATATGTTCCGCACCAATTGCGTCGAAGGCATCGTGGTCGACGTGCGGGCCGGGCGCGAGCACGCGTTGCGCTCCCCTGCCATTTCGGCCGCGCTCAACGACGTCATCGGCTACGAGGCGGCCAGCGCGATTTCCGCGGAAGCCGTCGCCTCCGGCCGCACGATCCGCGAAGTGGCCGAAGAGCGGACCGACCTGTCCGCGGAACAGCTGGATGCCCTGCTCGACCCGGCGGCCCTTTCCCGTCGTCTTGGACAGACCTGCCGCGAACGCCCATAACGGACATGGAGCGACGTGGACGCCACCGCAGATGCCGCGGATACCGCGGATACCACTATCGAGGAATAGCCAAGCCATATGAATCCGGCTTCATTGATATGAAAAACCGCTTCAGAATCGTCGCTCAGATTCTGAAGCGGGCATGTTCTCAGAGGAAATCGCGATTTTTATTCAGCGTTTTCCTTTTGACTTCATTTTCCGACGCTACCGTCCTTCTTGCCATCGTTCTTCGGCATGACCCAGAACTTGAGCAACGGATAGCTCACCACCACGGCCAGCAATGTGTTGACCACGGATGCGATGGTGCCCGCGATGCCGGCGTTCATGCCCCACCCCTGGCACAGACCGGTCACGTAGCCCGGCAGCACAAGGTTCACCACCACGATGATCACGGCGAGGATCACATACTTCCACGCGGCGTCCT
>ERZ808245.204-NODE-204-length-33693-cov-9.680689_pt1 | contig 33693 bp, 25 predicted proteins | sample MGYA00521243_ERZ808245 | MGnify/ENA primary metagenome ERZ808245 (study PRJEB31516, sample SAMN03275576) | gut metagenome | biome: mammalia-associated habitat; material: feces | host: Papio cynocephalus | place: Kenya | collected 2012-07-07 ... | reverse complement strand
CAACATAACTATCTCTTTTTATACAACTTTACCCACAACTATGCATGAAGCCTCTAAGAAGAGGAGTATTAAGCGACCGACGGGAATCGAACCCGCATCTTCAGCTTGGAAGGCTGAGGTAATAGCCATTATACCACAGTCGCACGACATGAAAAATCATACTTAAAAGGAAGCTTAATTGTCAACAGAGTTTTTGAAAAAATTCAAAAGAGAGTAGGTTCGTTGACACTATGTTCTTTATAAAGCTTGAAAGAAAGTCTATGGATAGGACAAGGCCCATATTTTAGTATTGCTTCATAGTGCTCTTTTGTTGGATATCCTTTATGTTTTTCAAACCCATACTCAGGCCATTTTTTTGCAGCTTCCACCATAATTCTATCTCTTTCATTTTTAGCAATAATAGATGCTGCCATTATCTCAGGTATTTTACTATCTCCCTTAACGATAGCCTCTACAGGATAAGGTACAAGAGGTGTTTTATTACCATCGCACAAAAGAATAGAAAAAGGGTGAGAAGAATAAACTTCCATACTTGATTCTCTCATCCCTAAGAGAGAAGCATTTAGAATGTTTATCTCATCAATAGTTTTATGGGAAATCACCTTAACAGAATAACTAATTGCCTTTTCTTTAATAATCTTTTCGACTGATAGTCTTTCTTTCTCTTTCATTACCTTTGAATCGTGTAAAATAGAATAATCAAAGGAAAACGGAAGAATAACAGAGGCGACAACGACAGGGCCTGCCAAAGGGCCTCTTCCTGCTTCATCGGTTCCACAAATTATTCTATTGTCATCATCCAAGTCGGTAAAAAGTTCAACTTCCATATTTACTTGATATCTTATATAATGACAGAGATATTTTTCAAGGAGAAGGAATGTTTTTAAAGTCCCTTGAGCTCAATGGTTTTAAGAGCTTTGCAGATAAAACTCATATAGATTTTACAGATGGTATTACATCTCTCTTGGGCCCAAATGGCTGTGGAAAGTCTAATATCGTTGACTCAATTAAATGGGTTCTTGGCGAACAGTCCACAAAGACGCTTCGTGCTAGCCGCATGGATGATGTTATCTTCTCTGGAACAGAAACAAGAAAGCCTAGTTCGATGGCTGAAGTAACACTTACAATTGATAATGAAAATAGAAATCTTCCAACAGATGTTCCTGAAATTGTCATTAAAAGACGATTATTTCGTTCTGGCGATGGTGAGTATTATCTTAATGGACAACGCTGTTTATTGAAAAATATAAAAGAACTCTTTATGGATACTGGAGTTGGTAAAAGTGCTTACTCTATCCTTGAACAGGGTAAGATTGACCAGATTCTCAGTAATAAGCCTGAAGATAGAAGATATATTTTTGAAGAAGCTGCAGGTATTTCTCGATTTAAAGTTAAATGTAATGAAGCTCAAAACAGGATACAAAAAGCTGAAGAGAATATTAATCAGTTAACAACAGTTCTTAATGAAGTTAAAAGAACCTACGATAGAACAAAAGTTCAAGCTTCAAAGGCTCTTAAGTGGCAAGAACTGAAAGATAAGGCATTCTTTCTCGATGTAGATATTAAGCTTAGTCGTGTAGACACATTCATGAAGCTTAAAGATTTGCGAGAAAAAGAAGAAGAGGATGCAAAGAGAACAAGTGAGGAATTGCATCTAAAGCTTGGAGCTTTTGATGATGACATTTCTTCCTCATCTTCTGTTGTTAGTCAGTACCAAGAAAAGAGTAAGAATCTTGAAATATCAATTGGAAGAGCTGACGCAATGCTATCGAGTTTAAGTGAGACTATCGTAGCACTTAAAGATAGCTATAAGCAGTATCTTGAAAAATATGAAAGCTCCGAAAAACGATGTAAAGATATCGAAGATGAGATTAACAGAAATAAAGAAGATAAAGAAAACTATGAATCTTCTTTGGAGTCTCTTTCAGAGCGTCTTGAAGAGAAAGAAAGCCAGATTAAATATGCTGAGAATGCTCTTACTAATGCACGTATTGAGATAGCTAAGCTAAATGAAACAATTAGAGAAGCAGAAGATAGTAACTCTAAGCTTGATGAAAATCTTCGCTCTTTAAGTGAAGAGCTTAAAAGTGTAATTGAATCATTAATTAAAGAAGTTGATGCTAATACAGGCACAGAGTATTCAGCTAAGCGCTATGATGATGCTAATCATCAATTAGTTGCTTTATTAAATGAATTGCTCTCGGACATTAAATCTAGAGAAGAATTCTTAAACTCTCTTCCTAGTGGCGTTGAGTATTCGAAAGATATTGCACTTAAAGACTATTTGAAAATAGAAGAAAAAATAAGAAAAGTATCTTTACTTTTTTCTCAATTCAAAGACTCTATTCCTCCTGTAATTAATACAATTCTTTCCCCAGAAGGTCTTGTAAGCAAAAAACGTGGCATTGTTGAAAGAGAAGACAATGCAAGAGAGTTAATTTTAAATAATAGGAAGACAATTGATGGAGCAAGGGTCCAAATAGAGAGTAGGGAAAGTGATATATTATCACTACAAACAACTATTTCATCTTTGAAAGAGCTTATTGGATCGCTACGTGCCTCAATTGAAAATAATAAAGAGACTATCAAACGTCTCTCTGACACTATTATAAAGAGAGAATTGGATCTTCAAGATGAGAGAGATGGTAGTGAAATTGCTAAGAAGCGATTATATGAAGTTGCTGAGAGAATAAATAGCAAGAACGAAGAAAAGACTAAAGCTGAAAATAGTATTGTTTCATTAAAAAAAGAGTTAGAAGAAACAAATAAAGAGTTAGGCGAGCAATATAAATCACTTAACGACAAGAGACAAGAAAAAGAAGCTCTACTTGCCCGCATTAATGAAGAAGAGAAGAAGGCCGTTGCTGCTTCAATGTACATTGAAAGCATTAATAATGAAATTCAAACTGTCTTTACAACCTTCTTTGAAACATATGCTCGCAACTTAAATGAGTTTGAGGATAGATTAACTCCAGATTTAAAGGACGAAACTACACTAAAAGCTGAGTTTGATGCTGTGAACCAAGAAATTAAAAGCCTTGGTAACATTAACCATGCAGCTAAAGACGAATTTGACCAAGCTGAAGACCAGTATAAATTCTATTCAAAGCAACTAGATGACTACAATAAGGCTAAAGTCGATATGGAGAGTGTCCTTAACGAGATTCTCGATAAATCTAAAGAGATGTTCCTTGCTTCCTATAAAGAGATAAGCGATAACTTCCAAGCTATGTTTAAGCGTCTCTTTGGCGGTGGAAGGGCAGAGTTGAGCTTAACTGAGCCAGATGAAGTTTTAACTTCAGGTATTGAAATTCTTGCACAACCACCCGGAAAGAGCATGTCAACGCTTTCTCTTCTATCTGGTGGAGAGAGAAGTATGACAGCTGTTGCTCTTCTCTTTGCAACTTATCAAGTTAAGCCATCACCTTTCTGTATTCTAGATGAGATTGATGCTGCCTTAGATGATAGAAATATTGGTTATTTCTTGGACGTTTTACAGGACTTTGCACAGACAAGCCAATTCATCATTATTACGCATAATACACATACCGTTACTGGTGGTAACGCTATGCTCGGTGTCTCTCAGATGGAAGCTGGTGTATCTACAGCTGTAAGCTACAGAATTGCTTCAATTGAAGGACAACCTAGAATTTTAAACGATGAGGGTAATGAAGTTGAATTCGATAGTGAAGGAAGGAAGAAAAAATAAAAAAAAGGATATACTTTATTCTGTAGCTTTATTTTGTATATAAATTGGAGAGTTATTCTCTTTTTAATTGACCAAAATAGCCTCAATAATGTATAAGTTTTATTTGAAGTATTTACGTGGAATAGGTTATGTTTGATAGTATCAGCAATAAATTCACAAGTGTGATTAAAACCCTTTCAGGAAAGGGTAAGATTAGTGAAAAAAATATAAGAGATGCAGTCGAAGAGATAAAACAAGCTCTTTTAGATGCTGATGTCAATCTTAGAGTTGTTAGACGTTTTGTTAATTCCACTATAGATGAAGCTCTTGGCGAGAAAGTTCTTAATTCAGTAGATCCTGGTCAGCAGTTTACAAAAATTGTATATGACAAAATGGTTGCACTTTTGGGTTCTAGTGCTGATGAAACAGCACTTAAGCTAAAAGGAAAAGATGCAACAACTGTCATATTAATGATGGGTCTTCAAGGTTCTGGTAAGACAACTGCTTCTCATAAGCTTGCATATAGACTTAAAAAGGAAGGACGAAATGTTCTTCTTGTTGCTTGTGACCTTGTTCGTCCTGCAGCTATTGAACAACTTTGTATTTTAGGTGAAAAGGTTGGAGTTCCTGTATTTACCATACCAGGCGAAAAGAACCCAAGTGTTGTTGCTTCAAAAGCTATAGAAAAGGCCAAGAGAGAACTCTACGATACAGTAATTATCGATACATCTGGTAGAATGCACTTAGATGATGCACTTATGGAGGAGATTCAAAATCTTGCCAAAGTAACTAATCCAGATGAAAAGCTCTTCGTTGCCGATGCAATGACAGGACAGAGTGCTGTAGACATTGCCAAAGAATTTGATGAAAAGGTTGGAATAACAGGTGTTATTTTAACAAAGTTTGATTCAGATACACGTGGTGGTGCTGCTCTTTCTTTAAGAAGTGTTGTTGGAAAGCCAATTAAATTTATCGGAACAGGCGAGAAGATGGAAGACTTGGAGGTCTTCTATCCTGAGCGTATCGCATCTCGTATTCTTGGCATGGGAGATGTTGTTTCTCTTGTAGAAAAGGCACAAGAAGCTTTTGATGAAAAAGAAGCTGAACGCCTACAGAAAAAGATGGCGAAGAATACTTTCGATCTCGAAGATTATCTTGGACAGCTTGAAAGTATGAATAAAATGGGATCTGTTGATAAGTTAATTGAAATGATTCCAGGCGCTAAAGGACAAATTAGTGAAGATGATATAGACTTGAAGGAAATTGAGAGAGAAAAAGCCATAATTAAGTCCATGACTCGTTTTGAGAGAGCTAATTATCGCATAATAGGTCCTTCAAGAAGAAAAAGAATTGCTAAAGGCTCAGGCACTAGCGTTTCTGATGTAAATAGGTTACTTAAAAAGTTTGAAAAGAGTAAGCTTATGCTAAAGAAGCTTGCTGGAAATAAGAAATTACAGGCTCAGATGATGAAGAGTTTAGGCATGTGAGCCTTCAAGTAGTATAAGGAGAAAAACTGTGAGCACAACAATGAGACTCAAAAGAATGGGAACAAAGAAGAGACCATACTACAGAATTGTAGTTCAGGATAGCAGAATTGCTACATCCTCTAAGACAATTGATGAAGTTGGTACTTATCGCCCTGTAGAAGCTAATGACCAGATTAGTCTTAATGACGACAAGGTTAAGAGCTGGATTCAGAAAGGTGTAGTAGTTTCACCAACTGTAAAGAATCTTCTCAACTCAAAGGGATTTACACTCGATAGAAAACAGGACTAATTCTGTGAGGTGTCGAGATGGAAAAGGAACTTGTTGAATTCATGGTCAAGAGCCTTGTTGACGTACCTGAAGAAGTAAGCGTAAACGTAATAGAAGGTGAAAAATCTACTATTTTAGAGTTACGTGTTGCTCAGGAAGATGTCGGTAAGGTTATCGGTAAGCAAGGCCGTATTGCTAAAGCTATCAGAACAATTTTGTCTGCTAGTGCAACGAAAGACGGCAAACGTGCTACCTTGGAGATTCTTGACTGATGTTAGCACCTCTCCTTGCCACAGCAAAAATCGGAAAGACACATGGTATTGATGGTTTCTTACGTGTTTATTCTCTTAGTGGGGAGTATTCACATTTAAAGAAGCTGAAGAGTTGTGTCGCCGTTTTACCGTCAGGAGAGGAGTTAACCTTATGTGTTGATTCTATACAAGTTAAAGGTGATGTTTTCTTAATGAAGTTTTCATCCTATTCATCTCCCGAAAAAGCAAGAATTCTATCAAATGCAACCATTATGATTCCTCGTTCTTCTGCTCCTAAACTGAAGAAGGGAGAATATTATATAGCTGATTTATATGGTATGGATGTTTTGGTAGATGGCAAAAAAGTTGGAAAAATAGAGTATACGATGGAAGGAGGACAATCTCTTCTACTTAGTATTGTAAGAGACGATAATAAGAAGAGCTACTTGGTTCCAAATCTTCCTGTATATGTTAATAATATTTCTATTGAAAATAATTCATTAGATTTAATTGCTCCTTATTTATTAGACATCGAATGAAGATAACAATTCTTACGCTCTTTCCAGAAATGGTGGAGCCTTTTTTTACATCATCTATAATGAAACGAGCAGTAGAGAAGGGGATTGTTGAGTACGAAATAATTAACTTTCGTGATTTTGCAGAAGGTAAACATAAAAAGGTAGACGATGAGCCTTTTGGCGGAGGTGCTGGCATGGTAATAAAGCCATCTCCACTTTACGAATGTATTTCTAGTCTTTCCTTAAAAGATAAGAGAATTATTTTTCCAACTCCTTCCGGAAAACTATTAACTCAAAAATACTCTGAAGAGTTATCTAAAGAAAAAGAACTTGTCTTTATTTGTGGGCACTATGAAGGCTTAGACCAAAGGGTAATTGACGAGTTTGTAACTGATGAAATTTCAATAGGGGATTACGTATTATCTTCTGGCGAAACTGCCACAATTGTTGTCATTGACTCTTTATATCGTCTTATAGAAGGAGTAATAACAGAGGATAGTCTTAAAGATGAGAGTTTTTCATCTGGATTACTTGAATATCCACAATATACTAGACCTGAAGTATATTGCAATAAAAGTGTGCCTAGTGTATTATTATCCGGTAATCATAGCCATATTACCGAATGGCGAAGATACAAAGGGCTGGAAAAAACACTGCTCAACCGGCCAGATCTGCTCTCGCATGCCTCTCTCAGCATAAAGGAGCGACAAGATTTATTGAATATTTATAATAAAGAAGAGGAATGATATGGATATCATTAGAGCTATTGAAGCAAAGCAGATCAAAGAGAATGCTGAAAATTTCAGCGTTGGTGATACAGTAAAGGTTTTCTTTAAGATTGTTGAAGGAACAACAGAAAGAGTCCAGGGATTTGAAGGCATTGTCATTGCTAAGAATAATTCTGGAATTAGAAAGACTTTCACAGTTCGTAAGATTTCTTATGGTGTTGGTGTTGAGAGAATTTTCCCACTTCACTCACCAAGAATTGAAAGAATTGATGTTCTTAGAAAAGGACGTGTTAGAAGAGCTAAGCTCTACTATCTCAGAGATAGAGTTGGTAAGGCTGCTAAGGTTCCTGAGCTTATCAAGAAGAACGCTTAAGGCTTTTTGTCACTACAGTCCCTCATTTTTTTGGGGGATTTTTTTATTTATTTTGTAACCTTGGTAAAATTAAAGTTTTTTTTCTAGTGTCTTCACACAAAATACTTAAAATAAAGGTAATTACTTTTAATATTTTTATTTCAAGATATTTAGTTTCTGTGTAAGATAGAGACATAGTTTGTTTTGTGAGTTTTTACTCTTAAACAGATTTAGTTGGGGTTATGTAATAAGGTTTATTCCTAAAGAATACCTTACTTGTACCATGTCTTTGGTATGAGATAATTAATATAATTAATCCGTTAGACGGAAATAAGGATGGCGACAAGATGAAAAGAAAGAGTTTCGGAAAGTTAGCAATTGTGACACTTCTCGCTGTTGCAATGCTTCTTAGTCTCTGTGTTTGTAGTAAGAAGGCTGAAACAAAGCCTACAACAACTACTACAACTACTACTAATGCTAAGGTTGAAACAACACAGCCTAGTACAACTACAACAGTAGCTAAAGCTGAAGAACCAGCTCCAGCACCAACTCCAGCTGTTGAAGTTAAGGCAGAGGAAGTAAAGGAAGAGCCAAAAGAAGAGGTTAAGGTAGAAGAACCAGTTGTTGAGACAACTCTAGAAGTTGTTGAAGAGGCTAAAGTAGAAGAGCCTGTTGTTGAAGAAGAAGTTGCTAGTGAAGAAACTCCTATTTTCTCAACACTTTTCACATATAATGGTGTTACATCATCTATCGTTGCATATAGCAATCATGCAACAGTTTCTATTCCAAGTGGTGTTTCTGAGGATGATATTGCATATCTTGCATCTTTACTTACAAATGCATACCCAGAAGCAAAGGCAGTTACTTATTCAGTTGTCGATGGTAAGCTTGAGTTAACATATCCAGAACAAGCTAGTGAGTTTATCGTTGCTGCAATTAATACTTTAGAAACAGATGCAAAAGCGCTTATCGATGGACTAACAGCTCCTGTTGAACCAGTAGTTGAAGAAGTAAGCGTTGCAGAAGTTAGTGATGAACCAGAACAAACAGAAGAATCTGACTTCTCAATTGCTGAAGATGGTACAATTAAGGCAATCTATAGTTATCACAATCTAGCTAATGCATCTATTACAATGACAGATACTGAGGCTACAATTCACTATCCTTCTGAGTATATTTATAAGTCAGACATTGAGGATTTTATTGCTAACATTGTTAATGAATTCCCATACGTAGCTGATTATGTAACATATTCAATTCCTGAAGATGGAACATTAGTTATTTCTTATCCAAGTAACGTAGTTGATGAAGCTTTTGAGAAGGTTGAAGTTCTTGCTTACCTCAATGATGTAGTTACAGAATATGCTGATTCAGTACTTTCTGCTTATCTAGTTCCAGCTATAGAGCCAGTTGAAGAAGCTGTTGCTAAAGCAGAAGAAGCTGTTGCTGAAGAAACAGTTGAAGCTCCTGTATTCTCATCTATTTTCTCATATAAGGGAATTACAGCAAATATTATTGCTTACTCAGATTATGCTACTATCTCAATTCCAGAGGGGGTAACAGAGGATGATATCAACGCTATTGCATCTGAACTTGTTGAATCTTATCCAATGGCTAGTGCTGTTACATATAGTCTTGACGGTAATAATCTTGTTCTCTCTTATCCTGAGCAGAGTGATGATTTTATTCTTGTTGCTATTACTCAGCTTGAAAATGATGCTAAATGGCTCATTGATCAGTTAACACCAGTAGTTGAAGAAGCTGTTGCTAAGGCAGAAGAACCAGTTGCTGAAGAAGTTCCTCTCTTTTCTACTATCTTTACATATAAGGGTGTAACTTCAAATGTTATTGCTTACTCTGATCATGCTACTATCTCTATTCCTGAGGGTGTAACAGAAAAAGATATCAACGCTATTGCTTCTGAGCTTGTTAAAGCTTATCCAATGGCTAGTGCTGTTACATATAGCCTTGAGGGAGATAACCTTGTTCTTACATATCCAGAAGAAAGTGAAGACTTCATTGCAAGTGTTGCAACTCAGCTTTCTAGCGATGCAAGATGGCTTATCGATCAGTTAACACCAGTTGCTGTTGCTAAGGTTGAAGAGGTAGCTCCAGTTGTAGAAGAAGTTAAGGAAGCTCCAGTAGAGACAGCTAAGGCAGAAGAGCCAGTAGCACCAGTTGTTGCTCCAGAAGTACCAGCTGCTCCTGTAGAAACAGTTGAAGTTGTCGCTCCATCTGTTCCAGTTGCAGCTCCAGTTGCTCAGAAGGAAAGCTTCATCAAGGGATACACAGCATCTATCACAGCTACACCTAAGGCTAACGTTTCAAGTGTTTGGGATAGTCCATGGGTTCTCGGTCTTGGTGGAAGATTTGCTCTTGACTTTGGTAAGTTTAGTGTTGGTGTTAAGGCTAGTTATGATCTCTCTGCATATATGCCAGTTGCACTCTACGGTAAGTATAATGCTGTTGAACTTGGTAATGGTAACCTTTATGTCTTGGGTGCTGCAGGTGCTAATATTGGTCTTAATGGCAGAACAACAGGCGCTCTATTTGAACTTGGTGTTGGTTATGAATATAACTTCAGTGAAATGTTCAGTGCATTTGCAGAAGTTACTGGCCAGTACACAACAAATAATAAGTTTGAAGTTGGTGCTACACTTGGTGCATCAGTTAAGTTCTAATTATCAAAAAACTTATCCTAAAAGGGCTATGGGAAACCATAGTCCTTTTTCATCTAGTAACAATTAATCCGATTTTGTATATTTTTTTTGTAACTATCACAATTGTAATATGTTTCTTCAATGTTTATTATAAAGTAGGGAATAAGGGTAATTTATGAAAAAAAAGAGTTCCAAAGTATTATTTTTATTTGTTGTTATTGTTTCAGTTTTAATTCTTGTTTCATCATGTAAGAAAAAAAATGAAACAGTAAATAATAGTACAATAGTTTCTAATCTTCTTACTTCAACAGATACTCAGGCTAATAGTGAAAGAAATCCTGTTGTAGTTGTAAATCCTCCAGTAGTTGAATCAACAACAAAAGCAGAAGTTACAAAAAGTCAAGAAGTAAAGGCTGAAGAAACAAATACCAGCAGTTCTTCATTAGCTAATACAGAAATTAAGGTTGAAGCTACTTTAGTTGAAAATAAAACAGAAGATGTAAAGGCTGAAGTAACTCAAAATGAAGAAGCTCCAAAGACAGAGGAAGTTTCTTCAAATACTGCTGTTTTCTCTGAAAGAGTAAACGTAGGAGATGTTAGCTTCTTAATTACAATCGATGATGATAAGGCTACAGTTGATTATACTCCATATACATTTGCTGATAGCGATGTAATTGGTTTTATTGAATATCTTGCCGAAAACTATCCTGCAATTGCAGAAAGCGTTAGCTACTATAAAGACGGAAGCGTTGTAACATTTACTTATCCAAATGGATATATAGGTGACGATAACTACAAAAAAGATGTTGTCTCTAGCTTTATTATTTTACTAAATGAGTATATTAGGAATTCTCTTGATAGCACAGTTTCATTTACATTCTCTCTTAACGGCAAGAATGTAGATGTTTCACTTGCTCAGTCTCGTGCTATTATTAAATCTTCTCCATTATTAAGTGAAAGTGAAATTGATTCTTATGCAAATATTCTTCTTTCAGCTATTCCTGAATTAAAGGATGCATCATATTTAATTAATGACAATGGTGAAGTTGTTATTACTTATCATGAAGTTTCTTTTGAGAAATTAAATGAATATAAGAGTGAAATTGAAAATTTAATTAACTCGAATATTGCACTTCCTGTTGAAAAGGAAATTGAAACAGTTTCTATTGAAGAAGTAAAGCAAGAAAATAAGAGTGAAGAAGTTAAGGAACAATTAGTTGAACCAAGTAAGAGTGAAGATACTTCTACTAGTTTAACAGAGCCTGTAACAGAAAAGGGAAGCTTCATTAAGAACTTTAATGTTGGCTTAAGTGCTTCTGTTAGATATGACTATAAGAACAATTGGATTATTCCAGATTTCAAATTTAGAGCATTCTATTCTATTTCTCCTAAGTTTGCGCTTGGCCTTGTTACTGGCTATGATATGAGTGGATATATTCCAGTAACTGTAAGAGCTAAATATAACTTCTATGATAATTTCTACCTCTATGGTGGAGTTGGCTATAGATTTGGACTAGGAGTAAGAAGTGAAAACTCTTCAATTATAATTGAAGCTGGAATTGGTTACGAATATTCATTTAATGAACACTTCTCTATGTTTGGTGAAATTGGTGTTGAATATGCACCAAAGAGCAGAAGTATTTTAACTCCAGGAGTAACAGTTGGTGGATCATACAAATTCTGAGGTTTTAATGGACCAAAACTTTCAAAAGAATAGAAATTCAAAGAAAAACAAGAAACCTTTTGGTCAACAGACAAAGGTAGCTAAGGCAAAAACCAAAAAAAAGGGTAGGCAGCGCCTTAGCGCCATCTCTGGTTTTTCAACATTATCACAAGTATCAGGAGCACCTCTAACAAGAAGTTTTCATTCTTCAATTCCAGTTGCTGCTCCTCTAAGTGTTAGTGAGCCTCATCCAGTATGTACAATATGTGCAAAACCAATAGATTTGATTGCTGATTCTTTTTTCTACAATGGTGGATATGCCCATTTTGATTGCGTTCTTTCTGCTTTAAAAGAAAAAGAAACGCTAGGTGAGGGCGATACAATTAGTTATGTTGGTTCTGGATCTTTTGCTATCTGTCATAAAGATGAGAATGGAAAATATTCAATAGTAAAGAAAATTGAAGTTGAGAATAAAGATGAGTATTCCCACTTTAAAGATTATGTTGAGAGTTTAAAGAAATGAAGATAGCTGTTATCCCAGGAAGCTTTGATCCATTAACAGTCGGGCACGTTAACATTATTGAACGTGCCTCTCTTTTATTTGATGAAATACATGTTGTTGTTGGCATAAATAAGAAGAAGGATTACTTATTTTCTGTTAAAGATAGGGTAAAGATGATTAAGAAGAGTCTCTCCCACTTGAATAATGTCACTGTTACCTCATATCCAGGCTTAATTGTTTCATATTGCAGAAACGTATCAGCACAATATATTGTTAAAGGCTTACGTGACAGCACAGACTTTTCTTATGAACACGAACTAGAAATAAATAATAAATATATTGCGCCAGAAATTGAGACAGTTTATTTCACTTCAAAGAAGGATAATAATTTTATCCGCTCTAGTAGTGTAAAAACCTTCCTTGATTATGGTGTAGATGTTAAAGATTTAGTTCCAAATCCCGTTTATGAAGAGATATTAAAACTAATAAAAAAATAATTGTTTTTACTAATTTCTTTCTCAATAAATAATTGTTTTATATTAGCTTTTCTTATTTCTTTTTTTTCAAAAACTGTATTGACTAAAGCGGCTATTTCCTATTAAATATTCATGTTGTTTGGAGAGGTTCCCGAGCGGTCAAAGGGGGCAGACTGTAAATCTGTTGGCTATGCCTTCGAAGGTCCGAATCCTTCTCTCTCCAATAAGGCCTTCTAAAAGTAGAAGGTCTTTTTTTTGAGGTTATATGTTTTATTCTGATGGCTTAAACTTTACTTGTCAGATGTGTTCATATTGTTGCGCAAATGAACCAGGATATGTCTTTCTTAGTGAAAAAGACATAGATAACCTTGCTACATTTTTAGCTGTTGATAGAGATATTTTTATCAAAAACTATACTCGCTATGTTGATTATGGCAGGTATTATTTAATTTCATTAAAAGAAAGAACTAACTACGATTGCGAGTTTCTTACTAAAAATGGATGCTCTGTCTATTCGGCACGTCCTGTACAATGTAGAACATATCCTTTTTGGGAAAACATTCTTTCTTCTCGCTCTAATTGGGATAATGAAAGCATCTACTGTAAAGGAATAAATAAAGGCCATAAAGTAAGTAAATTAGATATAGAAAAAGCACTGAAAGCTAATAGTGATAATGCCCCATTAATTATTTTAAAAAACAAGATGGGTAACTCTTTGAAAAAATAATTATTTATATTTATATTCTTTAGTGGAGAATAAGTTGCCTAAATTTAGTGAAAACACAATTGAAAGCATTAAAAGAAAGTTAACCATTTCAGATGTAATGGAAAACTATGCCCATGTAGAGTACAAAGGTGGTTCAAAATGGGTTAAGTGTCCATTCCATGGAGGTGGTAATGAACGCACCCCATCTTGTAAAATTGATGATGATAGGGGAACCTTCTATTGTTTTTCATGTAAAGAAAGTGGTGATATATTTTCACTCGTAATGAAAAAAGAAGGCCTTGATTTTTCGTCTGCTGTTGAGCTTTTAGCAAGAAGGGCTGGTGTTCCGCTAGAAGAGGATTATTCTTCCTCTAATGGAGAGGCAAAGAAAAAGAAAGATGAAAAGGAAGCTATGTATGATCTATACAATAGACTTCTAAGTACTTTTCATTATCTTTTATTAAATTCTGCTGAAGCAGACGGGGCTAGAAATTATTTAGCTAAAAGAGGCGTTAGCTCTGAGATGATTGAAAAATTCTCACTTGGCTATGCGCCACAATCTCCACAGTGGCTCTATAGCTTTTTGCTTAAGAAAAACTATACGGACGAATTTTTAGCTAAAACTGGACTCTTTTCTCAACGCAATAAAGAGTGGCCGTTATTTGTTAATAGAATACTGTTCCCAATTAGAGATAGGCAAGGACGAACAATTGCTTTTTCTGGCAGGGATTTATCACAAAGCGATAGAGCTCCCAAATACATTAATAGTCCAGAGACTGTGATATATCAAAAGAAAGATAATTTCTTTGGACTTTTTGAAGCTAAAAAAACAATAAGTGAAAAGAAGTATGAACCAATTCTTTGTGAGGGTAACTTTGATGTTATGGCAATGCATCAAGCCGGCTTTACAAGTGCTGTTGCTTCTCTAGGCACATCATTTACTGTTGAGCAATGTAGAAATATGAAAAAGTATTTTCCTTCTGTTACTGCTTTTCATATGCTATTTGATTCAGATAGTGCAGGTCAAAATTCAACAATAAGAGCAATCAATATTCTTAACAATAATGGACTAGGACAATTTGTCCATAAACTTAAAACTGCCAAGGATGCTTCAGAACTCTTAGAAAAGAGAGGAATAGACGGAATAAAAGAAGAATTTGAGAGCTATACTACGGGCTTTGAGTATCTTGTACAAAATGGGTTAAATCGTTATGATATAAAGAATGCGAGAGAAAAATCAGACTTTGTAAAATCGCTTAGTGAATACCTAAATGGCTCTAGTAGCGAAGTAGAAAGAGATAGCAATATTTTGTATCTTTCTTCTCTTTTAGGTATTGATGAAGATGCGATTAAGGAGGATTTAAAAAAGACCTCTCTTCCTTCTAATTATTCTAATAATGAAAGGGAAGATGAAAGCAATGAATATAGCTTTAAGAGCGACCCAAGAAGCGTTTCATTTGATCTTTATGCTATGCTCTATCTTGCTAATCATAGAGATTTATTTAAGAGCTACAGAACACGAATTAGTTTTGGTGATTTAGAGGATAGCTTAGCTCAAAAGTTATATTTGGCATTAGAAAATGCCATGCGTGATGATATTGTTTCAAACGAACTATTTCTAACATACGTGAGTGATAGCGTTTTAAAAGAATATGTTTCTGCATCATTTGCCTTAGATGAATTTAAGGATGATAGAACAGAAGCAATGGAAGAAGTAATAAAGAGAATTAATCTACGTTCACTTGAAAGAAAAAGAGATGTTTGGAATCAACAGATTTCTAGAATTAATAAAAGTGATACAGATGCACTAAATGAGATTTTAGAAAAGAAACTAAAAATTGATGGTGATATTGCAAAACTAAAGGCTAACTTAGCCAGTTTTGATCCAAGGAGTAGTGGGGTTTAAATGTCAGAAGAAATACTATCTAGTGAATTATTTCTTAGTCTAGAGAAGCTTGAAAAAGAGAAGGGCTATATTACTCTAGTAGATATCATTACTGCAAAGAAAGCTTACGGACAAAAAGGAATCAGTAATGATGACATTATAGAAGCCGCAAAAGCAAAGAATTTAAACTATGTTGAATCAGATGATGATTCTGATGACTTTGCTTCTGAACCAACTGAAGCTGATTTGAATGCCAAAGATGATGATATTGAAGATATCGCATTAGAGGATGATTTTGATGATTTTGATGATGTCGATCCAACTGTAGATGAACTAAATGAAATCGAAAAGGAAGTTGGAGAAGAGGACTTCGGTAATGACTCATTAGACAAAAAGAAAAAAGAATCAGATGAAGATGATGAGGACGAGGAAGAAGACGAAGACGAAAGCGATGAAGAGTACCCTGAAGAGAACATGAATGAATGGAAAGGTACAGATGAAGACGCTGAAAGTAGCGAACGCTTTATCGACATTTCTTCCTTTAGCGAAAGCAATAGTGAACATCGTTCTAGTCATACTACTTCAAGTAAATATGATACTAGCCAAGATGACCCAATAAGACTCTACCTTAAGGAGATTGGCAATGAAAAGCTCTTAACTGGTGAACAAGAAGTTGAGCTTGCTAAGCAGATGGAGAAGGGCGCAAAGATTGTTAATTCCGTTATTAGAGAGTCTGGCATTTTGATTTCATTCTTTGCTGGTGTTATTAAGCACATTAACACAAAGATAGATGAAGAGAGTGAAGATGCGCTTTCTCCTGAAGATATAAAAGAGTTCTTATCTGTTCAGAAGAGATATAATCTAAACTACAAAGATGCCCTTGGAAAAGAATTTGCTAAAGCTATTAGTGACTATAATGAACTAAAGGCAAGGGTAATTCTTGCTGGTGATGATGCAGAGAAAAACAAAGAAATTAAAAAGAGAAGAGAAGAACTACTCGATCATCTTGGTGGACATCCAAATGAAAAATCTGTGATTTATGAAGGAAAAAAGAGAGCAGATTTTGATACAAGAGAAGAATGGATTGAGTGGTGCAGAGATTGTTCTCGTCGTTATGCTATAAAAGAGAATCGCCAGATTCAGCAAGATATTAAAAAAGAAGAAGAAGAACGTAACGACATTATCAACAGAGAAGTAAACGAAAGAGATGCTAAGTTCATGGAAGAACATAGCGACATGAAGGGTACTGAATTAGATAATGCCATTCTTAAAATTCATAACGAAGTTAAGAAGGAAAATGCTCAAATCTCCCTCTCTCTTGCCAAGAAATTTAAAGATGCAGAGAAAGAAATAGAAAGCTTAGAAGCCAATAAGTATATTCCGGTAACAGATTGGATCAGTTCAATCGAGCTACAAAGCGAAGAAATTGATGCCTTAACAGATATGTTTATCAATGCTAGGGATACAATTATTCAATGCAATCAGAAAAAGGCAGATATCGAGTATAAGCTAAAGATCTCTTCCTCCCGTGAGCTCAGACAGCTTGGTCGTGATCTTGCAACAAGAAATAAAGCTCAAGCTATTGAAGAATCTCTTGGTCTAAGCAGCGATGAGATTAAGGATTTAATTAAGGAACTTCAGTTAACTGAAAAAGAATTAAGAAATATTGAAAATGATTTTGAATGCTCAACAGATGCTGTTATTGAGAGTGTTAGGAATATTCAATATGGAAAGACAATTCTTAAACAAGCTAAAGATAGACTTATTAAAGCTAACTTACGTCTTGTTGTTTCTATTGCTAAAAAGTATACAAATAGAGGATTGCAGTTCTTTGATTTAGTTCAGGAAGGAAATATAGGCTTAATTAAGGCTGTTGAAAAGTTTGAATATGCTAAAGGCTTTAAGTTTAGTACTTATGCAACTTGGTGGATTAGACAGGCTATAACTCGTTCTATCTCAGATCAGGCAAGAACAATTCGTGTTCCTGTTCACATGATTGAGCAGATTAATAAAGTTGTTAGAGTTTCTAGAATCTTGATGCAGTCTCTTGGTAGAGAACCGACAGATAAAGAAATTGCTGACTATCTTGAATGGCCAGAGAGCAAGGTTAAGACAGTTAAGAGTGTTGCTCGTGAACCAATTAGCCTTGAAACTCCAGTTGGTGAAGAAGAAGATTCTGTTTTAAGTGACTTTATTGAAGATAAAGATGCTGAAAACCCAGCTAACCAGACAGCATATAAACTCTTGCAAGATAAGATTAGAGAGCTACTCTCAACTCTTCCAGAAAGAGAGCAAGAAGTATTAAGAATGCGTTTTGGTCTAGACGATGGTTATGCTCTTACTCTTGAAGAGGTTGGTCTTTACTTTGATGTAACAAGAGAAAGAATAAGACAGATTGAAGCAAAAGCCCTTAGACGTCTACGTCATCCAAAGAGAAGCAGACAATTAAAGGACTGGAGTTAATTAAATAAGTAGAACATATTCTGAAAATCCTATAATATAGTTTTTCGTCAGGAGAAGGTAAGGAAAAATGGCAGAGAACGAAAAGAAGCTAGAAAAACTTAATTGCTTGATCGAACTTCAAAGTGTTATTACAGAAAAGCTTAGTCTTGAGAGTGAAAGGGAAACAATTCCTGAAGATTTACATAGTGATGAATTAGCTTTAGCAAAAGCAAGTCAGTTACTTAATAGTTTAGAGGAAGATTTAAGACAAGCTGAGAGTGAAGAGAAGAGTCTTGCTATTCAGTATGCAGATGCAGATCATCAGTCAAGTGAGTATCAGAAGATTGTTGAAACTCTCTCAACTCAACGTGAATATGAAGCTATGCTTAAGCAGATTACTGAAGCTGAAGGTCGTGCTAAGTCTTTATTAACAGCTCGCAATGCTAAAAATGATCAGATTAAAGAGCTTAAAAATAAAATCAGTGCACAGACAGAGGTTGTTAATTCTTTAACAGATAAAGTTAATGCTGCTAAGACAATTGTTGAAGAAAAGCTAAGAGCTATCGATTCTCAGATTAAAGAACTTGATGAAAAATGTAATGCTATTAAGGGCTCTGTTATTAGTGAAGAATACTATAATAGATTCTATAACATTGCAAAGAAGAAGGGTGGTGAAGGTCTTGTTCCTGTTAGAGGACAGGTTTGTATGGGATGTAATACCGTTCTTCCTATGGAATTTGTTATCAATTTAAGACTTAAGCAAGTTAATGATGAGGTTGATACTTGTCCATATTGCTCAAGAATGATCTATTTTGATGATAGTCTTTCTCCTGAAGAAGAAAAGAACTATATCTTTGATGATATCGACACACTTAAGAACATTACTAAAGGTGGAGATGTCTCTTCTGATGAAAGTTCTGACGAAAGTGATGAAATCCTTGTTGCTGATGACATGGATGATGAATTCTAATATTTCTAGGCTTTAGAAGTAATCGCTTGAAATATAGAGGAAAGTCCGGGCTCCATAGAACGCAGTGCTGGCTAACGGCCAGGAGCAGTGATGCTACAGAAAGTGCAACAGAAAATAAACCGCCGCAAGGTAAGGGTGAAATGGCAGTGTAAGAGACTACCGCTTTCTTGGTGACAAGAAAGGCATGGTAAACCTCACTGGGAGCAAGGTTAAGTATGTGGGTGACTTGTTCGGTTATATCCACGGGTAAACCGCTTGAGGCTAAAAGTAATTTTAGTCCTAGATAGATGATTACATAAACAGAACTCGGCTTATCTGAAACCTAGTTTATTATTTTAAAAGGGTGCTTTTGGCACCCTTCTTTTATAGATCAATTATTTCAAATTTTAAATCAAATTTTTGTCCACGAGGAAAAACATTTGGAGCATATGGATTACTTATCTCACATAGTCCATAATGTCCTTTGCCTTGATTAGTAGAGATCTTTTCAAGTAACTCTTTAGGCTCTTCAGGTTTTAAGTCTCTTTCTTTTACTGTACGGATTACCATCCAATTAAAGACATTATCATTATCTATCCAACAAATAGCAGGATCAACGCCCATAAATGTTTGATAAAGAATCTGAGTAATTTTTTCTTTGTTATAAAGGTTTTCAACAATAGCCATAACAGATGTGTTATATAGCTCCCATTCAGATAGAGAAGCAAAATCATCTGTTGCTATCTTTTCAGGATCAATTTCCTCAATTAATCCTTCTTCATAATACTTATAGCCGTTTAATAAAGCATATTTATTATTTGTAAGATTTAATATATCGCCATTGTCATTAAAAACCATTAAAGAAGGAATAAGATTATTCTTTCTGCATGTTTCTAGTGACATCTCGATAGTACATGTCCTATTTAATAAACCATCTTTTTCTTTCTTAACAAAGATAACGGCAAATACCTTATTTTTAAATCTAAAGACCAAGTCAGCAAAATAAGGAACAGTGTATTCCATTTTTAGCCATTGAAAGTCTTTAAGAAGAGATGGTTCAATTTTTTCACGTAAAGAAGAAAAAAAGGATAGGGCACTGTTATATCTAATGGTATTTGTTTTTTCATCAAGCATTAGAGAAAAATCATCATTTGAAAGCGTAGTTATCTTGTCATCCCAATACAATTGGCCTTTTCGTTTAATCATTTTTCTTCTTCCTTTATTCTATCCCAAAGATCATTCATTTCTTTATTATGCTCTTTATCTAATGGAATTCCTTCTTGTTGAGCCAAGTCAAATAGACGTTGAAAGCGCTCTTTTATCTTATTGTTGCATCTATATAAAGCAACATTTGGCTTAATCTTAAGAAATCTCGCAAGATTAACAACACTAAAAAGCAAATCGCCAATTTCACATTCGATATTATCCTTGTTGCCAGATAATAATGCTTCTTCAACTTCTCGTGTTTCTTCTTTTATTTTATCAACAATGCCATCTGTATTATTCCAATCAAAACCAACTTTTTTCAGCTTCTTCTGTATTTCATACGAAGTGAGAAGGGGATCAAGAGAGGAAGGAATATGAGAGAAAAATGATGAACTATCATCTTTATGACCTTCGACATTTTCTTTAACAGAATTCCATAACGAAAGAACTTCATTTGGATTTTCTGCTTTTTCTTCGCCAAAAACATGCGGATGTCTTCTTATCAGTTTTTCACAAACTTCGTTTATAGCATCCTGAGGTTTGAAATCATTTTGTTCTTCATGAATATAAAGCGTCATGAAAACATTAATCATAATGTCTCCAATCTCTTCTCTTTCAGACGAAATATTTTTCTTTATAACGCCATCAAGATATTCATAAGCCTCATCAATAAGGCTCTCTGTTGCACTTTTATTTGTTTGAATTCTATCCCAGGGACATCCTTCTGGAGACCTAAGTAATGTAATTATTCTATATAGATTATCTACAGCATCGCTAAGATTATCTGCCTTTTTATAATCAATTTTTATCATAGAAAAAGCCTAGCACAAATAAAATATAGTGTAAAATATATCTCTTCTCATCTTATCTTTTTGACAATATAATTTTAGAGGAGAAAAATATGTATGATTATTTAATTGTTGGATCTGGTTTATTTGGTTCTGTCTTTGCTTATGAAGCAAGTAAGCGAGGTAAGAAGTGCTTAGTTGTTGATAAGCGTGATCATATAGGTGGAAACGTATATACGGAAAATAGAGATGGAATAAACCTTCATATATATGGGGCACATATTTTTCATACATCGAATGATGATACCTGGGCATACATTAATCAATTTGCTTCTTTCAATAACTTTGTTAATAGTCCTGTAGCCAATTATAAAGGAAAGCTTTATAACCTTCCTTTTAATATGAATACTTTCTATGAGCTTTGGGGAGATGAAGCTTCAACTCCAGAGAAAGCTAAGAAGAAAATAGAGAGTCAAATTGAAAAAAATGAAAACCCGAAAAACCTTGAAGAGATGGCTTTGTCTTTAATTGGAAAAGATATCTACAAGACATTAATAAAAGGCTATACAGAAAAGCAATGGGGAAAAGACTCTAAAGACCTTCCTAGTTATATTATTAAACGTATCCCTGTTCGATATACTTTTGATAACAACTACTTTAGTGATAGATATCAAGGAATTCCTATTGGAGGTTATACTCAAATAATTGAAAAGATGCTTTCTTCTTCTACTATTATGACGAATGTAGACTTCAATAAGAATAGAGATGAACTAATGAATAAGGCAAAAAAGGTCCTTTATACAGGAACATTAGACTCTCTATTTGATTATTCCCTGGGACATTTAGAGTATCGAAGTGAAATCTTTAAGCATACAAAAGTTGAACAAGAGAACTATCAAGGCGTAGCTGTCATGAACTACACAGAGAGGGAAGTGCCTTATACTAGAATTATTGAACACAAGCACTTTGAAAAGGCTAGTAGCCCTGTAACATGGATTAGCAAAGAGTATCCTGTAGATTATACAAAAACAGGAGAACCATATTATCCAATTAACAATGATAAAAATAGTGAACTCTATCAAAAATACCTTAGTCTAGCAAAAGATGATGATAGAATTATCATTGGTGGAAGACTTGCTGAGTATAAGTATTATGATATGGATAAAACTATTGAATCTGCACTTCAACTTGCCAAAAAAGAACTTTAATAGCTATTAGATATCTCTTTTTAAACGTCGGTTAAATAATACTAATCGACGTTTTGTTTTTTATATCATAATAGAAAGAAAAAAGAAATTATAATTGTAAAGATTAGGTCAATTACTATGAATAGTAGTAATTTAGTTTAAAAATTATTATATATAAAACTATCTATTGATAATAAATGTTATTTTTAAATAGACTATATTTTTTTTACATAAACATAAAAAATATAAAAATTTTTCATTGTAAGCAAATTGTTAAAATTAAAAATTGCATTTATAAAATGTTTTTCAAATCTTAATTCTCATTTTAGAATCTCAATATATTACTAAAAAAGGAGAAATTTAGTATGAAAAAACTTAGCATAATGCTTCTTATTGCATTAATCGCTTCATCTTTTGTTTTTGCTCAGGGAGGAGCAGAAACAGCAGGTGTTACCTTAAACAAGGATAAGCCTCTTGTATTCTTCAATCGTCAGCCTTCTGACCCAACAACTGGTGTTATTGACATGGATAGCATGAATTGGAATAACTCTACTTACTATGTTGGTTTCGATGCTGCAGCAGGTGGAGCTGTACAGGGACAATTAATCACAGATTATCTAGCATCAGCTGATCCAGCAGTTATCGACAGAAATGGCGATGGCGTTATCGGCTATGTTCTTTGTATTGGTGACGTTGGACACAATGACTCTAAGGCTAGAACAAAGGGTATCAGAGAAGCTCTCGGAACATGGGACGGATCTACAGACCCAGGAAAAGCAAAAGAAGGTTCTGTTGTTGTTGGCGGAAAGACTCTTAAGGTTGTCGAACTTGAAGGTAAGGCAATGACAGGTACTGACGGTTCTACTTGGAATGATAATGCTGCAACAGAAGCAATGGGTGGATGGGCTACAAAGTATGGCAATCAGATTGATATGGTAGTTTCTAATAACGACGGTATGGCAATGGGTTGTTTACAGGCATCTAACTATCCAGCAGGTGTTCCAATCTTTGGTTATGATGCTAATGCTGATGCTATTGATGCTATTGGTGAAGGAAAGCTCACAGGAACAGTTTCACAGAATGTTGATGCTCAGGCTACAGCTACATTACAGGTTCTTAGAAACCTTCTTGATGGTTTAACAGGCGAAGATGTCTATACAAAGGGTATTACAACAGCTGATAAGTATGGTAACAAGATTAGTGCTCCTGTTGCATATTGGGCTGATGAAAAGGCTGTTATGGCTGCAAACTCTGGTGTTAATGCTTCTAACTGGACACAGTATAAGTCTGGTACAAGAGACAGTGGAATTAAGCAGACAGATGCTCCAAAGAAGAAAGTATTACTTACAATCTATAATGCAGGCGATAACTTCCTATCTTCTTCATACTTACCAGCTCTCAACTACTATGCTCCTCTCTTAAATATCGAGCTTACAGTAGTACAGGGTGATGGACAGAGCGAAGCAACATGTCTTGATAAGTTTACTAACCTTAATAACTTTGATGCTTATGCAATTAACCTTGTTAAGACAAATTCAGCTCCAGACTATCTTGATAAGCTAAAGTACTAATATAAATTTAGTTCAATAATAAAGCATGCTCTTCTTATGGAAGATGCATGCTTTTCTCTAAGAGGATTAAATGGAAGATATTGTATTAGAAATAAAAGACTTATCTAAGTCATTTGGAAAAAACAAAGTATTAGATGGAATAAACCTAAGCGTAGAAAAGGGCCACGTACTAGGTCTAATGGGTGAAAATGGCGCTGGAAAATCTACTATGATGAAGTGCCTATTCGGTATATACGCTAAAGATGAAGGAGATTTCCTCCTTTCAGGCAAAATCATAGATTTTAAAAATCCTAAAGAAGCTCTCGAAAATGGAGTAGCAATGGTTCATCAAGAGTTAAACCAATGCTTAGATAGAACTGTTGTTGATAATCTATTCTTAGGAAGATATCCTATTCGTCACGGTATAGTAGACGAAGATAAAATGGAAAGGGAAGCCAATGAAATATTTGGTTCCTTAAAAATGACAGTAGATCCTCATCAAATAATGAGGACAATGAGCGTCTCTCAGCGACAAATGGTTGAAATTGCAAAAGCTGTTTCATATGACGCAAAAATAATCGTATTAGATGAACCAACATCATCTCTAACAGAAAGAGAGGTTCAAAAATTATTCTCTATTATTAGAGAACTAAAGGCAAAAGGTGTTTCTTTTATATACATATCTCACAAAATGGATGAGATCTTTGAAATATGTGATGATGTCGCAGTTTTAAGAGATGGTAAGATGATTTCTCTTAAAAAAGTAAAAGAAACAACAATGAGTGAGCTTGTTTCCGAAATGGTCGGACGTTCACTAGATAAACGTTTCCCTGATGTTGACAATATTCCTGGTGAAGATTATTTAGAGGTTAAAAATCTCTGTACAAAATATCCACCAATACTAGAAGATATAACATTTACAGTAAAAAAAGGAGAGATATTTGGTCTATATGGCTTAGTTGGAGCTGGTAGAAGTGAGCTTCTTGAGGCTCTCTTTGGCATCCGAACTATTTCTTCAGGCGATGTTCTTATCAATAACAAAAGACTGTTTTTTAAATCTTCAAAAGATGCAATGGATCATAACTTTGCTCTTGTAACTGAGGAAAGAAAGATAAATGGAATGTTTGGAAAGGGTTCTATTGAATTTAATACCTGTATAACAAACATGAATAAATACAAAGAAAATAAAGTTCTAAATAAAAGAAAGATGTACGAGGCTACAAAAAAGCAAATAAAGCAAATGAATACAAAATGTACATCAACAGATGAACTTATTACTGCTTTAAGTGGTGGAAATCAGCAGAAGGTTATTATTGGTAAATGGCTGGAAAGAAAACCTGATGTATTCTTATTGGATGAACCTACAAGAGGTATCGACGTAGGCGCCAAATATGAAATTTATCAGTTAATAATCAAGATGGCAAAAGAAGGTAAGACTATTATTGTAGTTTCATCTGAAATGCCTGAAATACTTGGTATTACGAATAGAATTGCTGTTATGTCTAATCATCGTATTTCAGGAATCGTTAATACAAAAGAAACAAATCAAGAAGAACTACTTCGTCTTGCTGCTAAGTATTTATAAGGGAGAATATTATGAGTTTAAATATAGATTCAAAACTAGAACAATATAAAGAAAGCTTACATCTTCTTCGTAAGGATGGTATTGATAAAATAAGAGCCTTAAAAGAAGAACTAATCGATATTAAAAATGATAAAAATTTAGAAGATGATATAAAAAGCACTAAGCTTTCAGATATCAAAATCGAACTTGAAAAAGCAAGAAAGATCGAAAAAGAAAATAAAGAACGAATTAAGTCTCTTTCTAGAGAAGCTGTTGAGTATTCTAACCTCAAGTACAAAGAATACGAAAAGACAGTTTTCTTAGAAGAAAACAAAAAAATTGAAGAAGCTAAGAGTTTGTTTATTGAAGAAAAAGAATCCATTCAAAAAGAATGCTTAGATCGTATAAACAAAATTAAAGCAAGCAACGGATCTAGCTTAAACATTAAAGAAGAGATTCAGGTTGCTAAATATGAAGAAAAATCTCATTTAACTGAAGCTAAGAACAAGAAGAATAGTTCAATTAGTAATGCTAAGGCAATTAAGAATCAAACATACATTGATCATGTTCAGGAAAATAGAATTCTTAGAGGAGGGAAGAGCAGTTTTAAAGAAGATCAGACTCTAAAGTTCAAGAACTATCAGGCTAATTTCTCTTTCAATTCATTCTTGCTATCTAATGGTCTATATATTGCAATTCTTATTTTCTTCATTATTTGTATTATTGTTGCACCAATTAAGGTAAACTCTAATCTATTTACAATACCAAATATATTAACAATCCTTGAACAGTCATCTACAAGAATGTTCTATGCACTTGGGGTTGCAGGCCTTATTTTATTAGCTGGAACAGATTTAAGTGTTGGAAGAATGGTTGCCCTTGGTTCTGTTACAACATCATTATTACTTCATAAAGGAACCAATATTGTAACATTCTTCGGTATGGGACCTTGGAATTTTGATAGCATTCCAATGGCTCTTAGAGTAATTATGGCCCTCTGTTTTTCAATTATTCTATGTTCGGCTTTTTCTTTATTTGCTGGTTTCTTTACTGCTAAGTTAAAAATACATCCATTTATAACAACACTATCAACTCAGTTGATTATCTACGGTCTTTTATTCTTCGGTACATCAGGTACACCAACAGGAAGTATAGATAGTTCAATTAAAGATTTCCTTGGCGGTAGATGGGTTATTGGATATATTGGAAGAGATCTTATAACATTCCCAAAACTTATTATTCCTGCTGTTATTGCAATTGTTGTTGCTTGGTTTATTTGGAATAAAACTGTTTTTGGAAAGAATATGTATGCCGTTGGAGGCAACAGCGAAGCTGCTGCAGTATCTGGAATATCTGTATTTAAGACAACATTATTAATATTCTTAATGGCAGGTATATTCTATGGTTGTGGTTCTTTCTTAGAAGCCTTCAGAGCAAATACATCTGCAGGTACAGGTCAGGGCTTTGAGCTTGATGCTATAGCTGCTTGTGTTGTTGGAGGTATTTCATTTAATGGTGGTATTGGTAAAATTGGTGGAGCTGTAATGGGAGTACTTATATTCCAGGGTATGACATACGCTCTTACATTCTTAGGAATAGATACCAACCTCCAGTTTGTTTTCAAAGGTATTATTATCATAGCTGCAGTTGCTCTCGATAGCGTAAAATACTTAAAGAAGAAATAAGCATTAGATTTAAAAATAAATATGGCCCCTCAAATAAGGGGCTATATTTATTGTTATTCATGGATAAACATCATTTTATATTAGAATTTTTCACAAGCACCATTCTCATAATTAATCATTATTATTCAATTGAACAACTCATCATAATCTTCTTCTAACAAGTAGGATTCTAAAATCTTTTGTTGTATACGCTAAGTTGCAACAGTATAGGTTTACTTTTTATTTTTCCCCGCTTGATAACTTTGGTATACATCATATACAAACATATCCATGAGCTCGTGTTTCATATCAGGTTGGTTGAGCAACATAGTGAAGAAATCTTGGTTCTGATCGAGCCCTTCAATTAAAGCATCATCAATCTTTTCGTTGTAAATCATCTTGAAATCATCAATACGATTTTGACAGGCTTTCGCACAGCTTTCAAGGTCTTTATTATTCTTCATAAGATCACGAATCTGTAAAAGGGCAGTGACAGCAACATCCTCATTATATGATTTACCAGTTCTGTTATTAATCTCTTGAATGATTTCTGAAAGTCTCTTTTCGTTTTCTTTACTAAGATTCAATCTATCAGCATTAGATAGTTTTAGTTCTGGATTAGAAATCTTAGCACCAGTTTTGTGAATCCCTGTTTTTTTCTGTAAAAAATCTTCAGCGAGCAGTTTTCCTTTCAAATCAAAACCACTACCTGGTTGGTCGTTATTAAGGAACGCTTTAAGATAAGTAAGGTAGAGATAGGTCTTATAAAGGTCTTTATCATCAAGATTAGTTACCTGAATCAAGAACTCATAACATCTGATAAAGTGTCTAATGGTTTGCTTGATTTCTTTTATTTCTTCTTCAGTATGACAATTTTTGTTATCAATGCTTTGGGCAGCCTTTTGTAAAAGGTTAATCATTGCCTTCTGCTCTTTATCAGTTCTATCCTTTTTATAAAGAAGGTCAACAAACTTTTCAATATCACCTTCCTCAATGACATAATATCCCATAAGACGACGATATATATCATGTGCAGAAGCTAGTGTTACTGTATTTGATAAAATAGTTGTAGTGAAGTAGGTAGAGAATGCTTTCTCAATATCTTCATATGAGTTAGCAAAATCAAGTACAAAGGTCTTTTTATCATAAGGTGGACAGATTCTATTGAGTCTTGATAATGTTTGAACAACCGATACTCCATGCAATTTTTTTAAAATATACATTGCACAAAGTTTCTTTTGATCAAAACCAGTTTGGTATTTGTCAGCTACGATCAACACTTGATAGTTATTAGTATCGAATTCCTTAGTTAGCTTTTTCTCTGAAAAGCCATTGATAGATGGTTCTGTATATTCTTTATCATCTACACTAACTTTACCAGAAAACGCAACAAGCGCATGGATATCAGTATATCCTTTGCGAGTAATGTAATCCTCGAATGCTTTATGATATTTAACAGCACCAGCACGTGATTCAGTAACTACCATAGCCTTTGCTTGTCCACCAAGCTCTTGCATAACAGTTGTTCTGAAATGTTCGATGATAATCTCAATACGTTGGCTGATATTAGTCTCATGAAGCTGGATAAAACGAGCGATTTGACGTTTTGCATCGCTAGTTTTCATTTTTGGATCTTCTTCAATCTCTTTATTCAATTTGAAGAACGTATCATATGTAACATAGTTTTGTAAAACATCGAGGATAAAACCTTCTTCAATTGCTTGTTTCATTGAATAGATATGAAACGCTTCTCTTTCACCTTGTGGATTGATAGAACCAAAGATCTGAAGGGTAGTTGGTTTTGGAGTTGCAGTAAAAGCAAACATAGCTACATTTGCCTGTTTACCAGTCTTTATGATCTCTTCTTCAATTTCATCTTCAACAGAACTATCAACAAGTTTTGTTCCTGCTGCTAATGTTTGAGTAACCGCAGCCATGTTCTTACCAGCGGTTGAACTATGAGCTTCATCAATGATTACAGCAAATCTTTTATCTTTTAATGACCCAACAGAATTAACAACATAAGGAAATTTTTGAATTGTAGTTGCAACAATCTTTGTATTCCCTTCAAGTGCATCCTTTAGATCAGATGAATTACAGGTATCGCCAAGCACTTTAACTTGTCCAACTTTATGCTCTAATCCCATTACAGCGTCTTGAAGCTGTCTATCAACTACAACACGATCAGTACAGATAATAATGTTATCGAAAACGTTTTTGTCAAACGAATCGTGTAGTGATGCCAAACGATATGATAGCCAAGCGATTTCATTGGTCTTACCACTTCCTGCGGAGTGCTGAAGAAGATAATTTTGAGAAGTGCCGTTTTTAAGAACATCTGCTAAAAGCTTTCTTACAACATCAAGTTGATGATAGCGAGGGAAGATAACAGTTTCAGAAACCTTTTCTTTTCCCGTTTTTGGATCTTCCTTTTTCTTCACTTCAATGAACATGAACTTTCGTATGATCTCAAGCACTGTATCCTTTTGGAGAATATCATCCCACATATAATGGACACTATAATCATCGTTACAAATAGGGTTACCAGCACCAGCATTGATACCTTTTCCAGAACCTTGGTTGAAGGGGAGGAAGAAAGTATCAGAACCAGAAAGCTTTGTAGTCATATGTACCTGTTCTAGGTCCATTGCAAAACAAACTAATACACCAGCTTTCCAAAGGAATAATCTGGTTTTAGGATTACGATCTTCTCTCCATTGTTTAATAGCGTTTCCATAGCTTTGGCCCGCGGTATTACATTTAAGCTCAAATGCCATGATAGCAATACCATTAAGGAACAACACAATGTCAATACGCTCTTTATCACTTGCCCATACTTCTTCAGAAACTGTAAAAACGTTCTTTTGATATCGCTTTACAAGCTCCTTATTAAGACGAGATGCTGGTTTATCATACATAAGGTCAATATGAAAATGGCCAATTGAAAGACCGTGTTTAAGCAGTTCAAGCCTACTACCGCTTTTGGATGTTTCAGCTGTAGAGATTGCACTAAGGATAGTATCCAAAGTCTTATCTTTGTACACCTTAGTAAGAGCTGCAAGTATATCTGGCTGTGTTGCTTCAAGAAAGCTCCTAAGAGCATTTGGATTTACAGCATGAAGTCTATCAAATTCATCCGCTGAGCGTTCTTCATAGCCAGATTTAACAAGTTTATCTATTACATATCTTTGATAATCTTTTTCAGATAAAATAGCATTCATACAGCAGGTATCTCCTTCTTACCAGTAACATATTCATAAATCAAAGACTTACGATATTCAGCAAGAGTAGCAAGTTGGTTTTGTTTGTCTTCAATAATGGAGTCGATTTCATAACATTTTGAATCAATATATAAGACTATTTGTTTTTGCTCATTTAGAGGAGGAATTATGATTAAAGTATTATCAAGATCCTCAGAAGCTAAATCCCATTGACCTTCTCTTATCCCTCCAGACAATCTACGAAATTCGTCTTTATAACAGCTACGCATTAAATAATGAAAATAGTCCTTATTAATTGTTGAACTATCAAATTTATAAACATAATATGCAGGACTTACTACACCTTGATATTCAGAAACAGCAACAGAACCTTGCCAGGCTTTCATTTTATTAATTACAAAAGAGCCCTTTTTAACATATTTATATTTTGAAATATCTTCAGAAGTAACATTGTGATTATCATCTCTGCTATCCTTAGGAATAACTCCATAGTCCCTATATAAAGATAATACTGGCATTTCTCCTGGATTCTTTAAGTCTTCTCTATGCAGGTTATACTTTATTTTATTAACCTCCCAATGCTTAGGAATCATACCAATCCAAACAATACCACTATCTTTCATCTCTACATTAGGATCCAAACCTTTGGTAATAGCTTCTGTTATCATGGATTTGCGATACTCTTGCAAAGTTTCAATTTCCTTTCGAATATCAGTTGTAATGTAATCAATTTCTGAGCATTTAGAGTCAAGAAAAGAGGCAATGCGTTTTTGTTCTTGTATAGCAGGAACAGGAAAACTTACTTCTCTAAAATACTTTTGAATATTTAAGTTTTGAATTCCTGTAGTTTGGTTTAGGTATAAACGAGTTACACCATTATAATAAGAAATAGCAAATAAATACTTACCAAACTCTATATGACATAAATGATTTAAACGAATACAATTCAGAAAATTTGCAAATAAAACTGGAGAGTATCCTCTAAATATAACTGTTCTTCCTACAGGAGTTTTGTCTCCACCACCTGATTTTTCTATACATAAATCACCATATTTTAGAGCTTTTGTAGCGATATCTGTTAGAGAATAATTTCGTCTTGTGTATTCAATATTTGACTTAAAAGTAAGTTTATCGAAATCAAAGTCAGCAATACGAAGACATTCTAAATCATATTCACTGTTTTGTGGGTCATCACCCCATGAGCCTGAAAAACAATCACCAACTAAATATCGTATTGGTATGATATTCCACTCTTTAGGAATGTTTCCAATCCAATCAATACCGCTATCTTTCATTTCTCTCATTCAGCACCTCCAATAAACTTGGCAATACGTGCAGAAACGGAGTTTTCAAGTTCAATGAATTGTTTCATAAGTTCTTCGCTTGGAGCAGGAGATTGATACTTATAGAAATAGCGTGTAAAAGGAATTTCAGCGCCAGTCTTGATGATAGGTTTGCTCTTTGTTAAATCTTCTTCAAAGAAAGCTTTTGCATCTGGAACATGTGGTAGAACCTCACGAGCCATGTAATCATCGATATCTTCATCCCATCTAACAATTTCAGTATCCTTGGTGTCCTTATCGTAGATGATATTACCTTTTTTATCTCTTTGAATCTCAGCTGTCTTATCCATAACAGATAAGCCATTAGCGATTTTTTCAATCGTCTTTTTATCAACAAGATCTGAAAGCAATTTGGTGATAACAGGTTCAAAAGCTGTAGGGGAGAGATAAACCTTTTCAGAAATTGCTTTATTCAATCTTGATAAGATTCCGTCATACAATGGTTTTTGACCTAGCATTTCTTCATACTTCTTCTTATCTTTAGCTTTAACTTCAGAAAGCATTGTGTTATCAATCTTATTTAAGAAAGCTTCATCATAAATGGTTGATAATGCACCAGACTGTAAAAGGTTTTCAATACGTTCCTCTGTAAAAGCATATGAACGTTGTAATGGTTGCATTACAGTATATTCACGATAGATAAATTCAGTATTAGGGAAGATCTTACAGTATTCGTTCTCTTCATAAGCTGTATAAAGCTCACAGATTTTTGCTCGGTCTTCTGGTAAGAACTCATTCTTCTTGTTTCCAAGAGGTTTTCTTAATTTATGGTAAATTGATGATGCATCAATAAGCTGTACAAAGCCTTTACGTTCAGGTCGTTTGTTCTTTGATATAAGCCAAATATAAGTTGAGATTCCAGTATTATAAAAGAGGTCTGTTGGCATTTGGATGATAGCTTCTAAGAGATCGTTCTCTAAAAGCCAACGTCTAATTTGTGATTCACCTGAAGAAGTTCCTCCTGTAAATAATGGAGAACCGTTTTCAATAATTGCAGCACGACCAAGTTCTGGATCGAGTTTTGCAATCGCAGATTGGATAAATAATAACTGTCCATCACTTCCAGATGGAAGTCCAGCACCCCAACGGCCACCATATCCTTTTTCAAATTCCCTTCTAACTGCTTCTTCTTGACCAACCTTTGCATCTTTACCTGCCCAAGGAGTACCAAAAGGTGGGTTCTCAATCAAATAACGACATTTTACATTTGGAAACGGATCAGCCTTAAAGGAATCTGCATTAACAAAATTGTCACCGTTTTGGCCTTTAATAAGCATTTCAGCAAGACCAATTGCGTAAGTTTGTGGCATAAATTCAACACCAAAAAGGCGTACATTACAATTTGGATTGTAGTGTTTTAGGTAGCTATATGCGCACGATAACATGCCCCCAGTTCCAGCTGCCTGGTCACAAATAGTGATAACCTTACCATCTTCAAAGATATCGTCAGAGCCTTCTGAGATAAGAAGGGCTACCATGGTTTTGATAATATCACGACCGGTATAATATTGTCCGGCATCTACATTTTGGAAGAAACGACCAATAAGGTTTTCAAAGATATATCCCATTTTAATTGAATCAAACTTTTCAAGGCTTAAATCAAGTTCAGAGAACGCTTTTACAACAGGGAATAAACAACCATCGCTCTCCATTTTATCAATATGTGTCTTTAAGCTTAGGTTTGTTAGGATATCGCTAACATTTGCAGAAAAGCCTTCAATATAAGCTTTGAAGTTAGCTGCAATATTATCAGCATCGTTACATAGCTCTTTAAGAGAGAATCCTGAAACGTTATAGAAGTGATAACCAGAGATCTTATACATAGCCTTTGCAGGGTATTGAGGGTTTTTCTGATACATCTCTACGACTGATTTTTTAGTTTTCTCTAAAACACATTCAAATCTGCGTAAAATGGTCATAGGAATAATTACATCGCCGTAATGGTCTGGCATATAAGAACCGCGGAGCTTATTAGCAATGCCCCAGATAAAATTTGCTTCACTTGTAATGTCAACAGGGTTTTCATCCCAAACAATATCAAAATTATTGTACATATCTGTATTATAGCACGATTATATTGACTTAGATTAATATGCAAAATGAAGTTCTTTTATTATATTATAGCATTTTCAGAGCTTATCAGATGAAATTCTATATCATTATTATTTGTTGAGAATAACGTTAGCAAACCCTTGGCTTTTTAACAGAAGAATAATGTATACCAAGTAAATCAAAAAAAGTTGTTTTGTCTCATTTAGAGTTGTAAATTAACAATAATTCTATTTCGATGAAGAATTATAAAATTCTACTTGACAGAATATATATTATATACATTTTAAATTTTAGATAAAACAAAAAAATAACATAACTTCCAAAGTAAAAAAGATAGATAAACGTTTTTATAAATAAGTAGCAAATACTAAGGATAAACAAAATTTAAAAAAATTGGAAAAACTATAAGATGGGCTCTTCGTAACAAGAAGAATCACCCATCCAACCTGAACTAGCATCCCATTTAATCAGAATCGGCTTTTCCTTTTTTTTAGAGGTTTTTGCAAAAGTCTAGAAACAAGTAATTAAGTTATCTTTTATGCA
>ERZ808245.203-NODE-203-length-33721-cov-4.220816_pt1 | contig 33721 bp, 35 predicted proteins | sample MGYA00521243_ERZ808245 | MGnify/ENA primary metagenome ERZ808245 (study PRJEB31516, sample SAMN03275576) | gut metagenome | biome: mammalia-associated habitat; material: feces | host: Papio cynocephalus | place: Kenya | collected 2012-07-07 ... | reverse complement strand
AAATCGACATCACATAGTTTATATTAGGGATTTATGATTAGGGCACGAAAGTGTCCTTTTTATTATCTTAATATTGTTAAAAGTTATAGTCTAGACTTTAATATTTGGATTGATAGTGTTAAAAAGTAGAACTTATATATACGTTGTTTATGACTTTATATGTTGTAAATATTAAATTATTTGGGTAGTATGTAGAATAATGACATACTATCTTTTTTTAAACTTACGTCTTAATATTAATAGAAACATAAATAAATGTAATCAATAATATAAATATAAAAAAGGGAGTGTGTAATATGGAAAATGTAACCAATATTATTAATGATAAAAAATTTAGCACTAACAAAATAATGTTAGATAATAGAAAAAAACTTGTACTTAATGGGGTAGAAAAAGTTTTAAGTTCTAATGATGATAGTATTTCGCTAGTAGTTAGTGGTACTAAATTGTATTTAGGTGGACATAATTTACATATAGAAAAACTTGATGTTGAATCAGGATTAATTGAAGCCGAAGGAGATTTTGAATGTATTAAATTTGGTGGGGCTAATAAAAGTTTTTTGAAAAGGTTGTTTAAATAATTGGAATCTGTACGTGTTTTCTTTATGTGTTTTGGCATAGGAGTTGTGTTGGGTGCAGGTGTCGGTATTCTTAATATTATTAAATCTTTGTTTAAACATAATTTAATTGTTGATAATATATTAGATTGTTTGTATTCGATATTCTGTTGTATAGTAGATTTATTCACTTTGGTTGAATTTAATTTTGGTGTGTTACGATTATACTTGATTGTTGCCTTTTTACTCGGTATGTATATCGAAAGAAAAACACTTGGAAAAGTATTTGCAAAATTATTAACTTGGTTGTATAATAAAATATGTAAGGTTACTGTGACTTTACGCAAAACTAAAATATACAAAAAGATAACAAAATGAGAGATTCAAAAACTGTTAAATGGATTAGTGTAATATGTGCTGTATTAATGTTCGCTTTGCTATGCGTACTTATTTTTCAGTTTGTTCGTATAGCCAACTTGAAACAAAAAGAAAAGCAACTTTCTAATAATTTAAGCCAGTTGGAGAATCAGATTATAGATTATACCAATGAAAGTAATTATATCCGTAGCAGTGAATATCTAGAAGATTATGCCAGAGAAGTACTAGGCTGGGGTAAAAACAACGAGATGTATTTTGACTAAACAACACTATTATGTGTTGTTTTTTTAGTTAGTATATATCGTATTTAGTATCATATTGGGATATAGCAGATATATCCATTATTTTATTTTTTATATAAAGTAAAAAGAATGTTGACAAGATATAACTTTATTTATATAATCATACTATACCATTTTGGTATGATATATATTTTTAATATCGTATCAATAATAATAAAATGATAAAATATTGACATAATATTTTTATCGAAGTGAGAAATATATGAAGTTATCATCAAAGGGAAGATATGCTGTAAGGATAATGTCCGAACTCGGCAGATGTCAGGGCGAGTACGTGTCAGTTACTCAACTCTCTGAAAAACAGGGTATTACTGTAAAATATCTTGAAAAGATAATATCCATGCTTAATAGAGCCGGTTTAATAGAAAGTTCTAGGGGCTCAATGGGTGGATATAAATTGGTAAAGAGTCCTAAAGAATATTCAATAGCAGAGATATTAAGAGTTACAGATGACTTACCAAAACTAGCACCTTGTATAGCAAGTGGCGAACATTGTCCACGTGTTAATGAATGTGATAGCATAGGCTGTTGGGAAAAGTTGTCTGCACTTATAACCAATTATTTAAGTACTGTAACATTGGAAGATGTAATAACTAAAAAATATTAATGGGTAAATAAAAGCCCATTTAATTTTGAAATAATATCCTACTAATATAGTGGGAATTAATAAACGGAGAAAATATGGAACAATTATTAACAATTAAAAATTTAAGTGCGAAAGCAGGAGAAAAGTCAATTCTTAATGGATTAGATTTAACTATTAACAAGGGTGAGATACATGTAATTATGGGTCCCAATGGTGCTGGTAAAAGTACTTTGGCCAATGTTATTTTTTCTAGTCCAAGTTATACAAAAACATCGGGTAGTATTATTTTTGACGGAGTAGATATTACTAATAAAAAGACTGATGAAATAGCAAGACTTGGTATGTTTATGAGCTTCCAGAATCCTATTGAAATAGAAGGTATTAGTCTTTTTAATTTTATCAAAACATCTAAAGGCAAAATTTTAAATAAAAATATAAGTTATTTTGATTTGCAAGATGAAATAGATAAAAATGTTAATGCCTTGGCTATGAAGTCCGAGTTGGTTAAACGTGATTTGAATATAGGTTTTAGTGGTGGCGAGAAGAAAAAATCAGAAATCTTGCAATTGCTTGAACTTAATCCAAAACTAGCAATACTAGACGAAACCGATAGTGGACTAGATGTAGATGCTATTAGAGTTGTTTCTAAAGGTATTGAGATGTATAAAAATGAAAATAATGGAGTATTGATTATTACTCATTCATCAAAAATATTACAATCCTTGCATGTAGATAAAGTACATATTTTGATAGATGGACATATTGTACATACTGGAGATTCTAGTTTAATTGCCGAAGTAGAAAAAAATGGATATAGTCAGTTTAGGAGTGCAAAATAAATGGAAGATATTTTTGATACAGATGACAATATCTACAATTTCAAAAATGCTGACGACTATGAATACAAAATTAAGAAAGGACTTAATAGAGAAATTGTAGAAGAAATTTCTAAAAGAAAGAACGAACCTAAATGGCTGTTGGATATAAGATTAAAAGCCTTGGAAATATACAACCAATTATCTTTGCCAACTTGGGGTCCAGATTTAAGTGAACTTGATATGGATAACATATCTACTTATGTTAAACCTAAAAGTGATATAAAAAATAATTGGGACGAAGTGCCTAAAGATATTAAAGATACATTTACTAAACTAGGTATACCAAAAGCCGAAACTGATTATTTGGCTGGTGTTGGCGCTCAATATGATAGTGAAGTTGTATATCATAGTATTAAAGACGAAATGAAAAAATTGGGAGTTATCTATACTGATATAGACAGTGCTATTAGAGAATATCCGCAACTTGTAAAAGAATACTTCTCTAAATGTGTACCACTTACCGAACATAAGTTTATTGCTTTACACTATGCTGTTTTTAGTGGTGGTAGTTTTGTATATGTCCCAAAGGGATTGCATCTAGAGATGCCTTTACAATCATATTATCGTCTTAACTCGCCAGAGAGTGGACAATTCGAACATACTTTAATTGTAGTTGATGAAGGTGCAAGTCTACATTTTATAGAAGGTTGTAGTGCACCAAAATATAGTAAAATTAATCTTCATGCAGGTTGTGTAGAATTGTTTGTAAAAGATGATGCACATTTAAGATATAGCACTATAGAAAACTGGTCAAAGAATATGCTTAACCTTAATACTAAAAAAGCAATAGTAGGTAATAGGGCAAGTGTGGATTGGGTAAGCGGTAGTTTTGGTAGTAAAATATCAATGTTGTACCCAATGAGTATATTAAAGGGGGACAATTCAAGTACCGAATATACAGGTATCTCTTTTGCAGGTTATGGACAAAACTTGGATACAGGTTTTAAAGTAGTGCACTTGGGTAAAAACACAACTAGCAATGTGTTAGCGAAAAGCCTATCTAAAAATGGCGGTGTATCGACATATAGAAGTATAGTTGATATAAGACCATCAGCAACTAATGCTAGATGTTCGGTTACTTGTGATGGACTTATGCTTGATGATAAATCAAGAAGTGATACCATACCTGTTAACTCTGTAGGTACTCAAGATGTAGTATTTTCTCACGAAGCAAAAGTAGGTAAGATAAGTGAAGAAGCAATATATTATCTTATGACTAGGGGCTTAAGTGAAAAGGATGCAAGGGGTCTTATAGTACGTGGATTTGCTAGTCCTATATCAAAAGCATTACCTATGGAATATGCTGTAGAAATGAATAGACTTATAGATTTAGAATTAGAGGAGGTACATAAAAATGTTTAAGATTAATCAGTCTCCAGTACTTACTTCTAATAATTATGGTGTTAATTATTTTGATATAGATAAAGATGTTGTTGATGTAAAAGTGGGACTTTTTGACAATTTCACTATACATAACGACAAAAATATTAAAGTATCTCAATTAATTAATATACCTGATAATAATATGGGAAGTGTAATTGATAAACAGTCAAAAACACAATCCAACTTTAATAAAGTGATAGATATTATACAATCTAATACTGTACCATTAGTACTTGAATTTAATGTAGATGTATTAGTAGACAACTATATTATTAATGTAGAAAAAGATGTACATGCAGATATTATTATTAAATATGTATCGACAAGTAAATCTTATCATAATACTAATGTTGTGCTTAATGTGAAAAGTTATGGATATGTTAATTTAAATATTCTTGAAAGTGTAGCACTTGACTCTACTTCTTTGTTGTCTATAAAAACCAATATTGAAGATAATGGAAAAGTAATTGCTAATATATTTGATTTTGGTTGTGATAACGATGCTCATAATATTGTAGTTAATTGTTTGGGCTATAAAAGTGCAGTAGATATTAATTCGGTTTATTTTGGTAGTAATCATAATAGACTAGGTATCAACTATTTAATCAATTGTTTTGGTAGAGAGTGCGATGCCAATATGAATGTTGTTGGTGTACTTAATAATAATGCCTTTAAAAATTTTGTAGGAACTATTGATTTTAAAAATGGTTGCATAAAAAGTAAAGGCAACGAAAATGAGTATTGTATATTATTATCTAATAATGCAGTAGAAAAATCTACACCTATACTTTTATGTACCGAAGAAGATGTTTTTGGCTCGCATAGTAGTAGTGTTGGTAGAGTTGAACCACAACAATTATTTTACATTATGAGTAGGGGTATTGAATATAAAGATGCTGTTAAGTTGTTGGTCAAAGCCGAACTTAACAAACTTACTTCATGCGTAAAAGATGATGATTTGAAAAATACTATTGATGTTTTAATTGATGAAAGATTATAAAAGGATAAATATGAAAAGTAGTTTAGACATAAGAAAAGATTTTCCTATTTTTAATAAAGAAGATATTGCATATCTAGACAGTGGTGCAACTTCTCAAAAACCTAAATGTGTTATTGATGCAGTAGATGATTATTACAATACCAATAATGCTAATGCTCATCGCGGTGCATATAATTTAAGTGTTAAGTCTACTCAAATATATGAAGAATCTAGAAATAAGGTTGCACAATTTATTGGTGCACAATATCCAGAAGAAATTATATTTACCAAAAATGCGACTGAAAGTCTTAATTTAATAGCCTATTCTTATGGATTAGAAAATGTAAATTCTGGAGATGAGATAGTTCTATCTATTATGGAACATCATAGTATGATAGTGCCTTGGCAGATGGTTGCAAAACGTAAAAATGCAGTTTTGAAATATATGTATTTAAATGATGACTACAAGATTGATGAAAAAGAAATTGAATCAAAAATCACTAACAAAACAAAGGTTGTAGGTATATTAAGTGTTTCTAATGTTTTGGGTACAATTAATGACTATAAAAAAATAATCGATAAAGCACATAGTGTAGGTGCTGTAGTAATAGTAGATATTTCTCAAAGTATTGCCCATATGCCATTTAATGTAAAAGAAACTGATGCTGACTTTGTTGTGTTTTCGGGGCATAAGATGTATGCACCTTTTGGAGTAGGTGTGTTGTATGGTAAAAAAGAATTATTAGAAAAAATGCCACCATTTTTGTGTGGTGGAGATATGATAGAATATGTTTATGAAGATCATGCAACTTTTGCACCAATACCTAATAAGTTTGAAGCAGGAACACAAGATGTAGGAGCAGTATACGGGTTAAAGACGGCTATAGAGTATATAGAAAGCATAGGGTATGACAATATACATAGTATTGAAAAAGATGTTGTAGAATATGCTTATGATAGATTAAGTAGCCTACCATATATTACATTATATTGTACTAAAGATAGGACTTGCCATAGTGGGGTTATTTCTTTTAACATAAAAGGTGTACACCCACACGATGTTGCTAGTATACTTGATATTAATAAAGTTTGTGTTAGGTCAGGCAATCACTGTGCCCAGCCTTTATTAAGGTATATTGGTGTTGATAGCACTTGTAGAGCAAGTTTTGCTATGTATAATACTTATAAAGATGTAGATATGCTTATTAATGCTTTAGAAAAGGTTTATAATACTTTTAAAAAATATATAAAAGACAATTAAAAGATACAAAGGAATATATAATAATGAGTGAAATAGATGATATTTATACTATTATCATAATGGAACATAGTGCCAATAGCACTAATAGACATGAACTTGAATGCGAAAATTGTTCTTTGCATGGTCATAATCCTAATTGCGGAGATGATATAACTTTACATATTGATTTTGACGATGACAAAATTAAAGATATGTCATTTACTGGTAGTGGGTGTGCTATATCACAAAGTTCTACATCAATTATGATAGATGTGTTGCGTGGTAAAACAGTTGACGAAGCAAAAAAAATAGTTAAAATCTTTATTGATATGATTGATAGAAAAGAAATATCTAGTGAAGATAGACAATTACTTAAAGATAGTATAGCATTTTCTAATATTGCTAATATGCCTGCTAGAGTAAAGTGTGCTTTACTATCTTGGAAGACACTTCAACAGAAGTTGAATGAGATGTAATTAAAAGGAGTAATATGTTACAATTATCTATGGGTGTTTTGATACCATTTTTAGGCACAACATTAGGTGCTGCTATGGTATTTTTAATGAGAAACAAACTTAATGAAACAGTGCAAAAAATTTTGTCAGGATTTGCTGCTGGTGTTATGGTGGCGGCTTCTATTTGGTCACTTATTATACCTGCCATTGATCAATCTAGTGATATGGGGAAATTCTCTTTTGTACCTGCATTAGTCGGTATATTATTGGGAGTAGGCTTCTTATTACTACTAGATTGTTTGATACCGCATATGCACTTAAACAGTGATGAACCAGAAGGATTAACTTCACACTGGAAGAAGACAACTATGCTTGTATTGGCTGTTACATTACATAATATACCAGAAGGTATGGCTGTTGGTGTTGTATTGGCAGGTGCATACTTTGGCAATGCTACAATTTCTATGACTGGTGCATTAACTTTGGCTATTGGTATAGCAATTCAAAATTTCCCAGAAGGGGCTATAATATCAATGCCATTAAAAAGTGAAGGATTTTCCAAACCAAAATCATTTTTGTATGGGACATTGTCTGGTATAGTTGAACCTATATTTGCAATTATCACTATACTACTTACTCAATTTATATCTCCAGTATTGCCATACTTATTATCATTTGCAGCAGGTGCTATGTTGTATGTAGTGGTTGAAGAACTTATACCTGAAGCACAGTCGGGTAAGCATACCAATTGGTCAACCTTAAGTTTTATTTTTGGTTTTGTACTTATGATGGTTCTTGATGTGGCTCTAGGATAAAAAGATATTTAATAAATAATATTTTCGATAAAAAATGCCTTTATTTTGGCATTTTTTTGTTTGTGTATTAGAAACCCAGTTGCAAAAATTACTTTTTTGTGATATATTATTAATAGTGTTAAGCATAGATTAGTGTTTGTGTAGTGGACTGTTTATTTTAGATTTCCAAAATATAAGAGTGTTGCACAGCGAAGATATCAACCGTCACTAGTGTTGAAAAAAGAGTTGTTATTTATAGTTTGGAAGACACAACAGCGCAGGGTCTTAACACTACAACTTGGTTTATTCCCACCAAGATACTACCAGCAAATTCTTATTTTTTTTGTGAGATACAAACTTAATAAACTAAAGGCAATAGTCAACGGGTTTGTTATCGGGTCTATGGTAATAAGGTTATGGTTTGTTTGGTATAATTCAAAGAGGTTTACAATTTTATGTTAAGTGTCAATTTTATAATATCACAACTTTTGGGATTGACTTCGGCACTTATACTATGTTCCTCATATATCGTTAAGAATAAAAAATCATTTCTGTTACTTGGTATATTTGGAGATATAGTTTATGGATTATCATTCGTATTTGTAAATTCTTTGGGAACAGGAATTATTGCTTTGCTATCATGTTTACAGTCTACTTCGTTTTACTTTTTTGAAAAGAAAAACAAAGTTATGCCTAAATGGATTGCAGGTATTTTTGCAATATCCTTTGTAGTAATAGGAGCGAAAACAGCATCAACTTATTGGGATATAATACCAATAGTTATATATGTATGGTATACTTTTGCACTATATATAAAAGATATTGAAAAAATAAGGATAATGTACTTTATCCCTAATGCTATACTTGTCGCTTATGACATTGTGGTTACAGCATACGCCAGTGCTTTTGAAGATGGCTTTGAAGCAACTTTTTTAGCCGTCCTAATAGTAACAGATTATGCTAAATCTTCAAAATTGAAAATCAATTTAAGAAAAAGTGCAACACTAAAATCTAATTCAAAATCAACTTTGTTCTGGGGAGTTAAAGATAACTTACAGTCCACAAAGTCTGCTTTTGAAACTAGTGATAATCACAATGGTAAGTACGGTATACACCTAGTACCAAGATTTTTAAAAATCGAATACCCAATACCTCCATCATAGCGTTGCTGTGTGGAGAAAAAAAGAGAACCGCCAGTTCTCCTTTTTTTGTTAAAAATAATGTGGAATGATATAAATATTACTATTTTAAATATTCATTCATTAATTCAGTTATTTGGTTTTTTGTATGATAGCCAGTAACTTTTTTTTCTACTTTGCCATTATTAAGTATTATCATAGTAGGCACTACCATAATACCATATTCTTTGGCTAGTTGTTCATTTTCATCTATATCTATTTTTACAATGTCATATTTTTCATCACTTAATTCTTCTAGTTCATGTCCTAGCATATGACATGGTGCACACCATGATGCATAAAAGTCCAATAAGACCAACTTGTTTTGTGTTAGTTCTTTTAAATTATTCTCTAAATATTTTAACATACGCACTCCTTTTTATTTATCAATGTTAGTATGTATATCTTTGATATATTATATCATAAATGTAATTAGATTTTTTGTCAATTATTGCAGATTATTTGATATGCAATAAATATATTCTATGTTATACTTTTTGTATAAGGAGAATGTATGAAGAAGATAATTAGTAATATTGCTATAGTTATGGTAGCACTATTAAGTATATTCTTATTAGATGGCTGTGGTTGTACCAATAGTGATAGGTACGATATCATTGGTTTAGAAGCCGAGTGTATTAATCCAGATTTATCTATGACCAACAAAACTATAACGATTAAATATAATAAAGATAAAGTTAATCCTATTACTGATGCGGATTTTAAAGTATACGCCATTAGAAAAAACGGTTCAAAAGCGATAATGAAAGCCCAGACAGAAACTAATGCGGGCTATACTTTTATCAGTAGTTTTGGTACTACTGCACCAGTTGTGGGCGAATATGATTTAAGATTTGTTTATGGCACATTAGATCATTATGTTATTAAAGTTATAGTTGAAAAAGGTGATTATGATATCAGCAATATTGCTTGGGATTATAACATACCATACACTTATGATGGTGGTGAAAAGATAATCACACTTCTTAATGTGCCTAGCAATATAACTGTTGTTTATGAAAATAATAGATTTACTAATGCCGGTGTATATGTTGCCAATGCCCAACTTACATTCCCACAAAATTCTAATTATAATTCTATTCAAGATATAAGTGTGACATGGGAAATTAAAAAAGCCCAGATTGATTGTAGCCAGATTGTATGGGATTATACTACTTCGTATAGTTATGATGGCAGTGTAAAAACTGTACAATTAATTAATTTACCTGATAATGTGACTGTTAAATACACTAACAATAGTGCCAGTGAAAAAGGTAACTATGTAGCGAAAGCACAATTAATTTTTGATGAAACCAATTATGAACTATGTAATTTTAACTGTTCACAACTTAATTGGGTAATACAATAAAGTTTGTTAAGGAATCAATATGCAAGATATTAAAATTATAGAACTTAAACGTACAATACTTGAAGATAATGATGCAGATGCCAATCTTTTAAGACAACAATTAAAAGAAAAAGGTATATTTTTAATCAATCTCATGTCTTCGCCGGGGAGCGGTAAAACTACTACTTTGTTACAATTGGCTAATGCCATTAAAGGTCAGGCTAATTTTGCTGTAATGGAAGCAGATATAGACAGTGATGTTGATGCAAAAACTTTAGTTAAATCTGGCATTCCTAGCATTCAATTACACACTGGCGGAATGTGTCACTTGGACGCAGATATGACTAGACAAGGTATATCCCAATTTAATGGTATCAAAGATAGTATTGTTGTGTTAGAAAATATAGGTAATCTAGTATGTCCGGCCGAGTTTGATACGGGCGCTAATAAAAATATAGCCATACTTTCTATTACTGAAGGCGATGATAAACCTGCAAAATATCCACTTATGTTTAAGACTGCCGAATTAATTTTGTTTAATAAAATAGACACACTGGAATATTTTGATTTTGATATAGAAAAATGTAAGTCTGATATTTTAAAACTTAATCCCAATGCAGTTGTTTTGCCTATAAGTGCAAAAACAGGAGAAGGAATACCTGAACTTGCTAAATGGGTACTTGATAATTATAAACAATGGAAAGAATCATTATGAGTAAAGTTAAAACAATTAAGATACATGAAAATATTTTTGCAGATAACCTTAATGAAGCACAAAAGATAAGAGATAACCTTAATAAAAGCGGGACATTGTTAATCAACGTTATGTCTTCGCCGGGGAGCGGTAAAACTACTACTATATCACAAGTTATTAATCAATTAAAAAATCAATATAAAATAGCAGTACTTGATGTTGATATTGAAAGTGATTTAGATGCACAGACAATAGCAGATAATACCGGTGTTGATAGTATTCAGATTAATAATGGTGGGCTTTGCCATATAGATGCAGATATGACATCTAGGGCATTGGAAAGTGTAGATACAAGTGCATATGATATTATCTTTTTAGAGAATATAGGCAATCTAGTATGCCCAGCCGAGTTTGATACAGGTGCACATATTAATATTATGCTTTTGTCAGTGCCGGAAGGTGATGATAAACCACTAAAATACCCATTAATGTTTTCAAAAGTGGATTTAGTAATAATTAGTAAAATAGATACATTAAAAGTATTTGATTTTGATATGAAAAAATGTGAAAATAATATTAGAGATATTAATCCAGATGTCGAAATTATGTCTGTGAGTGCAAAAACAGGCGATGGTATTAAGGACCTAGCCCAATGGATAATAAATCAAAAGGGTAAAGGGAGATAATTATGCCAGAAATGAGTAAAGAAGTCACCCCAAAATATATGGGTGAAAAAAATCCAAGAAAAAAGATTTTAAAATTAGCAAGAAAAATAACTGATTGTATAGATCATAAATTAAAGGGTGTGACATCTAATGACCCAGAATACTGGGGACTTGCTTGTGTTGTTACTGACGAAATGGCAGATATTGCTTTAAAGATGAAAGTAAGACACCCATATACTTTTGAAGATTTACAAAAAATGAATAAAAAATTGTCAAAAGAAAAGTTGGAAAATCTACTAAATGAAATGAGTAATATAGGTATTCTTGAATATGATTATGGTAATCACTATACAGATAATGGACCTATTAAAGATGCTCCACATATAAGAAGATATATTTTGCCTATGTTTGTTCCGGGCTCGGCTGAATTTACTAATATGGTAAAGAAACAACTTGACGACCACCCCGAACTTGCTATGTTCTTTGAGCGTATGACTTTCTTACCATTAGAAAAGGTTACTCCTATGGTGCCACCAGGTGGTGCAGGAATAGGTATGCATGTTATACCAGTAGAAAAAGCCATTGAAGCAGAGTCTACAACTATGGACATTGAACATCTATCATATTGGCTAAAGAAATATGAAGGACATCTTGGTGTAGGTATATGTTCTTGTAGATATGGCAGAGCCAAACTTAATGAAGGTTGTGGCGATGATTGTGAGAACTGGTGTATAGGTATTGGCGATATGGCTGATTATTGTAGAGAAACAGGTAAGGGCCATGATATAACTTATGATGAAGCAATGGAAATATTAAGGAATGCAGAGAAAAATGGATTTGTACATCAGATAACTAATATTGATGGCGAAAACAAAATATTTGCAATATGCAACTGTAATGTTAATATTTGTAATGCTCTACGTACTTCACAATTGTTTAATACTCCCAATATGTCTAGAAGTGCTTATACTGCAAAAGTTGATAGAGAAAAATGTGTTGCATGCGGTAAATGTGTAGAGTTCTGTCCAGCAGGTGCAGTTAAACTTGGACAAAAGTTATGTACTGTTAATGGCGAAGTAGAATATCCTAAACACGAACTTCCTGATAATTTAAGTTGGGGACCAGATAAGTGGGACGAAAATTATCGAGATAATAACCGTATTAATTGTTACGAAACAGGTACTGCCCCTTGTAAAGTAGGTTGTCCAGCACATATAGCAGTTCAGGGATATTTAAAACTTGCAAGTCAAGGTAAATATAGAGAAGCGCTTGAACTTATTAAGAAAGACAATCCATTCCCAGCAGTATGTGGCAGAATATGTAATCGTAGATGTGAAGATGCTTGTACACGTGGAAGTATAGATAAAGCAGTTGCGATAGATGCAGTTAAAAAGTTTATAGCCGAACAAGATTTACATGCCGAAACAAGATTTGTACCAGAAGTAGTTATACCATCTAATGTTAAAAAACATTGGGACGAAAAGATTGCTATCATCGGTGCAGGACCAGCGGGTTTATCATGTGCATATTATTTAGCAACTAGGGGTTATCTACCAACTATATTTGATAAAAACGAGAAAGCAGGCGGAATGCTAACATATGGTATTCCTACATACAAACTTGAAAAAGATGTTATTGATGCCGAAATAGATATTTTAAGAGAACTAGGTGTTGAAATTAAATGTGGTGTTGAAGTTGGAAAAGATATTACTTTAAATGATTTAAGGAAACAAGGATATAAAGCATTTTATATAGCCATAGGTTGTCAAGGTGGTAGACTTCCTAATATCGCCAACGAAACTGCTAAAGGTACAGATACTGCGGTACATTTCTTACATAGTGTTGCTGAAAATCAAAAACAAAAACTAGATGGAGATGTAGTTGTTATTGGTGGCGGTAATGTTGCTGTAGACTGTGCAAGAAGTGCTGTTAGATTAAATGCAAAAAATGTTAAAATGTTTAGTCTAGAATCAAGAGAAGAAATGCCAGCAACTAAACTAGAGATATTAGAGACTTTGGAAGAAGGAATCGAAATCAATAATGGCTGGGGTCCAAAAGAAGTTTTAGTAGATAAAAATAATAATGTTACTGGAGTAGTATTTAAGAAGTGTTTAAGTACTATTGACCCCGAAACACATAAATTTAACCCTATATATGATGAAAATGATACAATTACAGTTAAAGCAAAACATGTAATATTTGCTATAGGTCAAACTATTGATTGGGGACATCTATTAGATGGCGAAGATGTAGAGTTTTGGCATGGCAATTATCCAAAAGCAGATAGTTTAACATATCAAACATCAGTAAAAGATATATTTGTGGGTGGAGATGTTTATACTGGACCTAAATTTGCTATAGATGCAATTGAAGCGGGCAAAAATGCAGCCGAATCTTTACATAGATACGTACAACCGGGAACAAGTTTAACTATCGGTAGAAATCGTAGAGATTTTATCATGCTTGATAAAGATATATTAAAAATAGAAGATTATGACACTGCTGGAAGACAAGAAGCAGGATTAGATCCAAAAATTAATTATAAAAAATCCTTTAGAGATGCACACCTTACTCTTACTGAAGACCAAGTTAAAATAGAAACAGTAAGATGTTTAGGTTGTGGAGCGAGTGTTGTAGATGAAAATAAATGTATAGGTTGTGGTATTTGTACTACTAAATGTCAATTTGATGCAATACATTTACATCGTGACCACCCAGAATGCTCTAAAATGATAAGAAGTGAAGATAAATTTAAAGCCATTTTGCCTTATGCTTTAAAACGTGCAGTAAAAATTAAGTTTGGTAAAAAGACCGAAAAAGAAAAATTATCACAGAAAAAACATAAGGAATACGTTAGACAAGTTAAACAAGAGAAAAAACTAGCAAAGAAGAAAGGAAAATAAAATGCACGAATTAGGAGTTGTGTTCTATATAGTACAAGAAGTAGAGAAAATAGCCAATGCCAACAATGTTGAAAGAGTTAAAAAAGTAACATTGGATATTGGTGAAGTGTCTACTATTGTTAATCCTTATCTTGAAGATTGTTGGAACTGGGCTATTAAAAAATCTGATATACTTAAAGATTGTAAATTAAAGATTAATACTATAAAGGCAGTTACTTATTGTGAAGATTGTGGACATAAATATTCGACAGTAAAATATGGTAAAACTTGTCCAAAGTGTAAAAGCACTCATACATATCTAATACAGGGTAACGAAACTAATATAAAAGAAATTGAAGTATTAGATTAATATATTTTATTAGAATTAATTGTTAGATAAAAAGGTAGTTGTTAATTGAAGTGAACCCCAATTTTGCGGTGCAAAATTGGGGTTCACTTCATAATAAACTACCTTTTTTGTTATCTAAAGACTGATTTAAGTTATATGATACTATACACGTATTTTTACTTATGTGTATTAAATTTGTAACATATTTTGATTGCTATTTTATCTTAATTTAGTATTACAAAGTACATATTAGGAGATAATAATTAATGTGTCATCACATCAACAATTAACCAACGAAAATAAGTTAAAAAGATAAAAAATTTTTTTAAAAAAATATAAAAAATTAGCACTCTCCACTTGACATTGCTAATTTTTGGTACTATAATATGCAACGATAATAGGAGGTAGACTATGAATTTTGATAAATTTACACAAAAAAGTATAGAATGTTTGCAAAATGCTAGAAACATTGCCATAGATAATGGTAATCAAGAAATAACATCATTGCATATATTATCTGCGTTAGTTAATAATCAAGATAGTTTGATTTATCAAATTTTGACTGACGTTAATGTTAACTTAAATCAACTTAACCATGATATTGAATCTGCAATTAATAATTTACCAAAAGTTAATCCTGTTAATGATGCATATTTTTCTAGCGATGCTAGTGCTGTAGTTAATTTGTCACAAGGCATTGCTCAACAGATGAGTGATGAATATGTTTCGGTAGAACATATATTCCTTGCACTTATTGAAAAGGCAGATAGCAAGACGCTTAATATACTAAAAAATAATAAGATAACTAAAGATTTATTTATAAAAGAACTTGTTAAAGTAAGGGGGAACACTAGAGTGACTACGGATAATCCAGAAGGAACATATAACGCTCTTAAGAAGTACGGTACAGACCTAGTAGCACTTGCAAGAGAACATAAACTAGACCCTGTTATTGGTAGAGATAGTGAAATAAGAGATACAATTATGATACTATCTAGAAAAACCAAAAATAACCCAGTACTTATAGGTGAAGCCGGTGTAGGTAAAACCGCTATAGTAGAAGGGCTAGCCCAACGTATTGTTGCAGGCGATGTACCAAGCAACTTAAAAGACCATACTGTATTTTCACTAGATATGGGTGCACTAGTATCTGGTGCTAAATATCGTGGTGAATTTGAAGAAAGATTAAAAGCAGTGCTTAATGAAGTTAAAAAGAGCGATGGTAAAATAATATTATTTATCGATGAACTTCATACCATAGTTGGTGCAGGTAAAACTGAAGGCGCTATGGACGCAGGTAACTTGCTAAAACCTATGCTTGCTAGGGGTGAGTTGCATTGTATAGGTGCTACTACTCTTAACGAGTACCATAAATATATTGAAAAAGACCCAGCACTAGAAAGAAGATTCCAGACAGTGCTAGTTAACGAACCTAGTGTAGCAGACACTATTGCTATCCTTCGTGGATTGAAAGAAAGATATGAAGTATATCATGGTGTTAAGATAAGTGATAATGCGCTTATTAGTGCTGCAGTATTGTCCAATAGGTATATTACCGATAGATTTTTGCCAGATAAAGCCATTGACCTAGTTGATGAAGCATGTGCAATTATTAAGACCGAAATTGATTCTATGCCTACAGAAATGGACGAGATTAGACACAAAATGATTCAATTGCAGATAGAAGAAACTGCATTAAAGAAAGAAACTGACCAGTTGTCACAAGCACATTTAAGTGATATACAAAAAGAACTTGCTAATCTACAAGATAAATTTAATGTGATGAGTGAAAAACTAAAGAAAGAAAAAGAAAATATCGAAAAGGTACATTCTTTAAAGGAACAAATTGCTAATGTTAATGCTCAAATAGAAAAAGCACAACGTGAATATGACCTTAATAAAGCCGCCGAATTGAAGTATTCTAAATTAATCACATTACAAAATCAATTGGCTGAAGCAGAAAAATTGGTTGATAATGAGAAAAATGGTTTACTACAAAATAAAGTAACTGAAGAATGTATAAGACAAGTTGTGTCTAAATGGACTGGTATTCCAGTAACCAATTTACAAGAAAGCGAAAAAGAGAAAATATTAAGATTACCTGATATTTTGCACGCAAGAGTAGTTGGACAAGATGAAGCAGTTCAAAAAGTCGCTAATGCTATTATGCGTTCTAGAGCAGGTGTACAAGATCCTAATAGACCTTTGGGCAGTTTTATGTTCCTAGGACCTACTGGTGTAGGTAAAACCGAATTATCAAAGACATTATCTCAAGCATTGTTTGATGATGAGAAAAATTTGATTCGTATAGATATGAGTGAATATATGGAAAAGTTTGCCGTATCTAGATTAATCGGTGCACCTCCAGGATATGTAGGTTATGAAGAAGGTGGACAATTAACTGAAGCCGTTAGACGTAAACCATATTCTGTAGTATTGTTTGACGAAATTGAAAAAGCACATCCAGATGTATTTAATATTTTGTTGCAGATACTAGACGATGGACGTATTACTGATTCTATGGGTAAGACTGTAGATTTTAAGAATACAATAATTATTTTGACTAGTAACTTGGGTGCAGACGTAATTATGAGAAGTATTGAAACCAATCATACTATTACAGATGAAGCCAATGCAGAAATTAAAGAAATATTAAAACATCACTTTAGACCTGAATTTTTAAATCGTCTTGATGATATTATTTGCTTTGAACCTTTACAAAAAGACCAAATTTCAAAAATAGTAGATTTGTTATTGCAGAAATTAAGTTCTAGATTGCAGGAAAAACAATTATCGATAGAAGTTACAGATGCTGCTAAAGATTATATAGTTAAAAATGGTTATGATGAAGCATATGGTGCTAGACCATTGAAACGTTATATTCAAGACAATGTCGAAACTGCTGTTGCTAAACTTATACTTGGTAGTGACCTAGAAGTTGGACACAAGATTGTTGTTGATGTTAAAGACGATAACTTGGTTGTAAGTTAAAAAATAAAAAAAGAATTCAAGCATAGTTGTTAAAAATAACTCTTGGATTCTTTTTTTTGCTTTTAATTATTAATAATAATTAAAGGGATTAATTGCTATTATTACACAATTATTTTTGACTAAAAATTGTATCAAATTTTAGAAAAAATTACATAATATGTATTGACAAGTGTTATTTTGATGCATATAATGTGGGTGTAATCAAAAAGGAGATTATTATGTTATATTCATTTATTTGGTGGCGTAAATAGTTTAGGTATTCGCAAATCGATTATGTTTTGTGAATGCTTTTTGCTGTTTATTTCACAAAACATATAAATGGATATTTTATCATATAGTTTGGTTGTTTATTATAACAACTTGATAAAAGTGAAGCAAAATAATATTGTAAATTGCTTCTTCAATATCACATATAACCCGTTGGTATGTTTTGTAAAAAACTATCAACGGGTATTTTTTATTTTGAAGGAGAATTATTATGAAAAAAGTTATGCTTACAGGAGTTAGACCTAGCGGAAATCTAACATTAGGAAATTATTTAGGAGCAATTAAAAATTTTATAGATAGGCAAGACGAATATAAAAGTTATATATTTATCGCTGACTTGCATGCAATCACAAGTCCAAAAGACCCAAAAAAATTAAAGGAATCTGTTTATAACTGCATTGCTATGTATCTAGCGTGCGGAGTTGATCCAGAAAAAACTATTGTATTTAAACAAAGTGATGTGTTGGAACACGGTACTTTAGGATTTATTATGACATTCCAGACAAAAATGGGCGAATTAAGTCGTATGACTCAATTTAAGTATAAATCTCAAGGTATGGGAAAGGAAGGTGTAGATACAGGTTTATTTGTTTATCCTACATTAATGGTTGCCGATATATTATTGTACAATACTAGTATTGTGCCAGTAGGTAAAGACCAACAACAACATGTCGAACTTACTAGAGATCTAGCAGAAAGATTTAATAAGAGATATGGCGAAGTATTTACAATGCCAGATGTTTATATTGCACCAATTGGTAACAAAATTCTTAATTTACAAAATCCATTAGAAAAAATGAATAAATCGGATAGTGGAGATAATAAAGGAACTATATTCTTAATGGACGATATTAGTGTTGCTAGAAAGAAAATTATGTCGGCTCAAACAGATAGTTTAGGGCAAGTTAAGTTTGATGAAATTAATCAACCGGGAATATCTAACTTAATCAGTATATTAGCAAAAATCACTGATGAACCTATTGAATCTATAGAAAAAAGATATGTAGGACGTGGATATGGCGAATTTAAAAGAGAAGTTGCTGATAAAGTATGTGAATTGTTAACTACCATACAATCAAGATTTGCTCACTACAATAATCCAGAAATTCTAGATAAAATTGCTAGTGATGGAGCAAAAAGAGCAAGAAAAGTGGCAAAAGAAACCTTGGCAAAGGCTACTAAATCACTAGGACTTAACTAGTTAAAAATGTATTGTCAATATTTAGTTATTAATCTAAAGGAGTAATACTCCTTTAGATATGGGCGAATAGTTTAGTGGTAAAACTCTGATCTCCAAAATCATAGATGTGGGTTCAATTCCTACTTCGCCTGCCAATTATATTAATTAAAATTAAATATTGATGTATTACTTAAGTTAGATAAATATACAATTTGCTACACTATAGATTGATTCTATATTTGAAAAGTAGAAGAGTGTAGACAATAAAAAATAAGACAAGTATTGTGAACTTGCCTTATTAATATTGTTTATCTAGATTTACCACCTTTATTAGAGTCTGGATCTTTCATATCTGTAATTAACATTTTATTTAATCCATAAGTTGCACGATTGTTTTGTGATTGAAAATCACGCATATTAACCATGGACTTAAATTTTTCACATCTAGTAGTATATATACAGTTGGCCAATTGTTTATAGTGTTCACCCAATTCTAGTCCTGACTCTTTTTCTAGTTGTGTAAGTTCATCTACAATGTCAAGATTAAGCATATCAATAACTAGTTTTTTAAGTTCAGGGGAGTGGCTACATACTTTAGCCATGTCAAATATTGTATATATTTCTTTATGATTTTTAACAAATGGTGGATCGTCTGTATGATCACTTAATGTATAGCATGATCTATCTCCCATATCTTCTTTTGGGCGAATTCCATTATCCATTTCTTCACACATACGCATAACGGAAAAATATGGAATTCTAAATCCTAGACAATGTCCATTATCAAAGTATGGAGCAACTCTCATACCACCTTCTTTATCGAATATAAAATCAATATTTTCTGTGTGTCTGTCGCCTTGTCCTAGGAAGTAGTCCACTATTGCTAGTTTTCTTAAATCTAGACTTACTTGTTTCATATCTATGTCTTTATCAAATGTTCTAGCAAAAAATTGTGCTTCTTCAATATGTGTCTCTGCGGTATTGCCAAATAAGTCACGTATGCCATTTCTCATACATATTGAACTTAATTGGTTAACATGCATTGAGTCGACATCATCTGGTCTAAAGAATGATCTAACTAGTACACCTTCTACTAGTTGACCATTCATAACGCCTACAGCAAGGTTGGCATCAACACAATTAAATCCTAATTTTTTACCTAGTCTAGAATATAATGCTTCTCCAAAATTGGTTTTTGTAACAGGCTCTGGACCCATATAATTGGCTTTGAATAAATATCTTTCGCCATATATTTCTACCCAATATTTTGGACTTGCACCTGTACATTCTTCATCAAGTTTTAGATGTTTAATTTTTCTTAAATCTATCATAATTAACCTTCCGAAACCAAATGATATTTAAAGTCGTTTTGACTTAAATGTCCATATTTGTATAATAGAGTAAAATCATCATCGCCATCTTCATAACCCATACGTGTTAATATATCATGTCTGTTAATAATGTTTCTTTTAAATTCATCGAAGACAGAGAATAGTGTTGTGGATTTTCTGTTTTTCGAATTTTCAAGTTGATATAAAAGAAAAGAAGGGTATTTCTTTACTTTTACTTCGCCCACAATATTTGAATTGTAAATATAATATTTGCCATCATAAGTTAGTTCACCCAATTTATCGTCTTTAAAGTATAACGAAACTATTTTCATATTTACTCCTTATTTGTTATGTGATGATTCACCCATATTTGTTAATATATAATAACATATTTATATATAAAAGTAAATACCATAAATATTTATATATGCTATTATTACGAGTTTATAATTGATAATGTTATTTTTATATTTTTATGATGTAGATATAAAAAATTGCAGTTGTTTAAACACTGCAATTTTTCTTGTAATGGTTGTTTGTGTCATTTATAATTAGACTTTTTGACATAAAATATATACTTTTTGTTAAAATATATTAGTTTATGTAGATATTAATTTATAGTGTTGATTTCTATTTTTAATATGATTATGATGTTATAATCATCTATTAGTTATCATAATCATCTAGGAAATTATGCTTAATATTGTTCTTGTCTTTATAAGCGATTACAGTTGATAGGTTAACATTTTCTACACTCTTAAATATATTCTCTTCAATTTGTGGGTCTTTTAGACTTAACTCATGAATTAAGTTTTTAACCAATTTTCGTTTTGAACCAGTGTTACTATCTTTGTTTACTAGGCAACTTTCACTTGAACAAGTATCGGTAAATTTACAAGCACATTGTATAAAGTATAAGTCATTATAATCTCTCCATCTTTTTATATCTGCTTCACGGATTAAATATAATGGGCGTATAAGTTCCATACCTTCAAAGTTGGTACTATGTAATTTGGGCATCATTGTTTGGACTTGCGCTCCGTATAGCATACCCATAAGTATAGTTTCTATTACGTCATCATAATGATGTCCAAGTGCTATTTTGTTACAACCAAGTTCTTTTGCTTTGTTGTATAAATGTCCACGTCTCATGCGAGCACATATATAACATGGGGATTTTTCTATATTGAATACATTTTCAAAAATATCTGTTTCAAATATTGTGATAGGTATATTAAGTATTTTTGCATTGTGTTCTATTATTTCTCTGTTGGCTGGCCTATATCCGGGGTCCATAACTAAAAATACTAATTCAAATTCAAACTTATTATGGCGTTTAAGTTCCTGAAATAGTTTTGCCATAAGCATACTATCTTTGCCACCAGATATACATACGGCTATCTTGTCATGTGGTTTTATCATGTCGTATGTATTAATCGCTTTAGCAAATTTACTAAAAAGTTCTTTATGGAATTTTTTACGTATACTTTCTTCGGCTCTTTTTGCTACATTGTCGTTTAGGCTATCATCAATATGGCATCTTAACCATTCAATGTATCCGCCTTTTAAGTTGTACGCTTTTTTGCCAGCATCTCTTAATTCGTCTACAACATCATAACTTAATATACCGCTTTTGCAATATACGAATATGTCTTTGTTTTCCTTAAATTTTGATATACGTTCTACCACTTCTTCTTTGGGTATATTTAATGCTCCGGGTATATGCCCGTATTCAAAAGCCGATGCATCTCTTATATCTATTAATACATAATCATCACGATTAAAAGTTTTTAAAGTTTCAAAAGTAATTTCGTAATCCATGGTTATCCTTAAATTTTTAATTTGTTAACAATTGAAATTATATCATAAAGCCTAGGTTGTTACAATTATTACTTTAACTATTATTCTTATTTTGTTTAATTGCAGATATGAAAATGCTGGATTAGTATAAAAATACTTTTGTGTGTTGGTGATTAATGTTATACTACTTATAGAAAAGTAATGGATTTATATTCATTTAATTATTTAATTAAATTGTAATATAGGAGAGAGTTATGTCATTAGTTAAGTGTGCTGTATGTGGTAATAGTGTAGAAGTAGGTGATAATGAAGTAATAAGTTCTATATTTCCTATCAGTGATTTAGGAAATAAATACTTATATGATTTGTGGCATAAGATACCTTATAGTTGTAATCGTTGTGGATATACAAGTTTTGATATATCAAGATGTATGGATAAAGATATTATTAATGATTCACAGTTTCTTAATGTCGACAAAAATCCATTTGTGTTAAAACTTGATGATTATGGTATGACTTTTTTAGTTAGAGAATATCTACGTGTAGGTGCTTATTACAACAAAATTAATGATTTATATAGAGAAGGCGTTAGTTATTTGCTTGCATGGGACGAAGTTAATAAATTTTTATTGTATTATAGTGAAAATGTTAGTGAAGATAATACAAAAGTACTAGATAAAGTCGAGATTCAATTTGAACAATTCGCCAAGTCATTATTTGATTATGGTGTCAGCCGTATTGAAATAATTCATGAAAAATATCCTGACAACGTAGACATAACTTTACTTTATGTAAATATGTTATTAATCAGTGATAAAAGCGATATTGCTAATGCGGGATTAATACTTAAAAATATGAATACAAATAATTTATCTGCTATTCAACGTAAGGCTAAAGAAATCCTTGATAAAAAATTTAGTATTAAATCAAAATAGTGTATTTTAGACAACAGGTTAATATCTGTTGTCTTTTTTATTGATTAAAATAAAAAGATATTTTAATTTTTGTTTAAATTGTTTATTAATCTTATGATATTTGGGGTATATATTTAATTAATGTGACATACAATATGGTATGAAAAAGAATAAGTTTTTATATATTTTAATATCAACACTTTCAGTTATTGCGGTGGCAGGATTAGGTTCATTATTTGTTAATCTAGGTATGCAATGGTTTAATAGCCTTAATAAGCCTAGTCAGTGGGTACCCAATTTTGTTATACCTATAGTATGGTCTGTAATTTATCTTATCACTATTGTTGTATTAGCATTGTGGATTAATTATGGTAAATTACCTGTAAAGACTATGATTTTGTTTATACTTAATGGTGTGTTTAATGTTTTGTGGTGTTTATTGTTCTTTACGTGTCATTTAACATTATTAGGTAATATTACCATAATTCTTAATTTAATATTAAGTATAATACTATTACTTGATATTTTTAGTCAGAATAAATTTTATGGATATTTGCTTACTATTTATCCAATTTGGTTGTGTATAGCAACCAGTCTTAATTTGGCTATGTGGATACTTAATTAAATTACCATAAATTACTAATTGTGCTTTTACACTTGATTGTATTATTTAGGATTTTCTGCTTAAACTAACTAAAAAGTTTAAGGAGAAAATTATGAAATTAAAAGATAGTCAAACATTTACTAATTTAGCACGTGCATATGCAGGCGAATGTCAAGCACGTACAAGATACGAATTTGTTGAATATGGTTTTAGGTATAATGGATATGAAGCGATTGCTACTATTATAGATAAAATTGCTTATCAAGAATTTAACCATGCTCGTATGTTGTATACTTTTATTCAAGATGCCGAATTAAAACAAATAGATAATATTGATGTGTGTGCTGGATTCCCATTTAAAGAAAAGTGGGAACTTGCCAATAATTTAAAATTGCTTGCTGAAGACGAACGTGATGAAACCAATGTTTATGATGGTTTTATAACAGTAGCACAAGAAGAAGGATTTACTGATATTGCTACTTTGTTTAAAAACATAATGGACGTAGAAATTAGACATGCCGAAGTTTTTGAAGAACTTTATAAGCAATTTTCAAAAGGCAATATGTATAAAAAGAAAGTATCTACAGTTTGGTATTGTCCCAACTGTGGTTATGTAGGTACAGGCAAAGAAGCATGGGATAAATGTCCACTTTGTGAAGCCGAACAAGGTGTATGTAATATAGTTTTGCCTGACGGAATTATTATTTAATTAAACAATTATTATTAAGCAGTTACATTATCTTAACCATTGATAATATAACTGTTTTTTTTTATTTTTTAATTTTCTTTCAATTAAAGTAAAAGTAGATTGTTACAATTTTAGTTATTATGTATACTATAATATATTTATATATAGAAAATACTAAATGCGTTTTGTTTTGTTTGGTATTAAGTATTAATTATGGTATACTTTTAGTTAGGATATTAATATGGAAAAAATGTTTACTAATTTAAAAAATTTATCAACCACAGAAGCCAAAAATCTTAATCCACAAGTGTTGGCATTTGTGGGAGATAGTGTATATACACTTTATGTAAGAACTATGCTTTGTGAGAAGTTTGATGTTAAAAGCGGACAATTGCATACATTAGCCAATGAGTTTGTTAAAGCACAAGGACAGAGTGATGCACTTGAAAGTGTACTTAATATTTTAGATGATAATGAACTTGCTATATATAAGCGTGCTCGTAATTATCACACACATTCTGTAGCAAAAAATGCAAGTGTGATTGATTACAAACGTGCAACAGGATTGGAAGCAGTTATTGGATATATATATTTAATAGGCGATTATAATAGACTTAATCAGATATTGGACTTATGTATAAAAGGAGTTAACGATGAAAGTAGAAGGTCGTAATGCGGTTAGGGAACTTATTCTTAATGGTGCAACCATTGATAAGGTTATGATACAAAATAATTTACATGACCCAGTTATTAATGAAATTATAGATTTACTTAAACAAAAAAAGATAAGATTTCAATTCGTACAATCCAATGTACTTAATAATGATAGTGTTACCAAACATCATCAAGGGATTATTGCTTACACTAGTGAGTTTAAATATACTACTACTGAAGATATTTTGGCTTATGCAAAAGAAAAAAATGAAGACCCATTTATACTTATATTAGATGGTATAGAAGATCCACACAACTTGGGTAGTATCATAAGAGTGTGTGAGTGTTTGGGAGTACATGGAGTAATTATAGAAAAGACACGTGCTTGCCAAGTTAATGAAACTGTTATTAAGACTAGTGCAGGTGCTACAAGTTATGTTAAAGTTGCTCGTGTAGCCAATATCAATAACGAGATTGAAAAACTTAAAAAGAACAATATTTGGGTATATGCTTGTGAGTTGGGTGGAGAAGACTTGACCAAGTCCAATCTTACTGGTGGTGTAGGTATTGTTATTGGTAGTGAAGGACGTGGCACTGGTAAACTTACACTTAAAAACTGTGATGGTATAGTTACTATACCGCAATATGGAAAAATTAATTCACTTAATGCTAGTGTTGCCACAGGTATAGTGTTATATGAAGTTACAAGACAGAGAAAAGGTAATTAATGGACAAACTTACTGAAGACAATTTAATAAACTTGGCTAAAAATGGCGATGAGCAAGCACAAGAAACTATTTTTAATAGTTACAAGCAATTAGTAAGTTATGTCGCAAGACATTACTTTTTAATTGGTGGAGACCAAGATGACCTGATTCAAGAAGGTATGATAGGTTTATATAAAGCCATATCAAGTTATGATGCTAATAAAAACGCCAATTTTTCTGCTTATGCGAAGACTCTTATCGAACGTCAAGTTATTAATGCTATCAAAAGCGATAGTGCACTTAAACATCATGTGCTTAATCAATCTTTTGCACTTAATAATCAAGGATTTATTAAATATGATGAAGATGAAGAATGTGCGTTTTTAGTTTCGTCCAATAAAGAGACACCAGAGAATATTGTTTTGTCTAGTGAAGAAACTAAAGATATTGCTACAAAAATTGTTAAAGTATTAAGCGAATATGAATTAAAAGTGCTTAAACTTTATCTTAAAGGATTAAGTTATAATGATATAGCGGTTAAGATAGGTGCTACACCTAAAAGTGTAGATAATGCACTTAATCGTATAAAGACCAAATTGCAATTTTTAAAGGAGCGTAATTAGTATGTATTTAGCGTTATATAGAAAATATAGACCATCTACATTTGACGAAGTAGTCGGGCAGGAACATATTACTACCAGTTTACGTAACCAGATTAAGAATGATACTATATCTCATGCTTACTTGTTCTGTGGTGCTCGTGGTACTGGTAAGACTAGTGTTGCCAAGATTTTTGCAAAAAGTATCAATTGCGAGAATCCAGTTAATGGTAGTGCTTGTGGTAAATGTCCTACTTGTCTAGCATTAAGTGACCCTAGCAATCTAGATATTTTAGAGATTGATGCTGCAAGTAATAACAGAGTAGACGAAATACGAGAATTAAGAGAAAAAGTAAAATACCCACCTGTCAATGGTAAATATAAAGTATATATAATCGATGAAGTTCATATGCTTACCGATTCAGCATTTAATGCCTTGTTAAAAACTTTAGAAGAACCACCAAAACATGTAGTATTTATACTTGCGACTACCGAAGTGCAAAAATTACCAGCGACAATATTAAGTCGTTGTATAAGATTTGATTTTAAATTGGTAGGACTTAACGATCTAGAAAATTTGGTTAAACGTATTTTCACAAAAGAAAATATTAAGTTTGAAGATAGTGCAGTAAGTTTGATAGCAAGATTGGGAGAAGGTAGTGTTAGAGATACATTATCCATAGCCGATATGTGTGTGGCATATACCAATCGAGATGTTACTTATGATGCCGTACTTAATGCAGTAGGTGCTATAGATAAGTCTTCACTAGGTGGACTTGCCCAACACATACTTAAAGGCGATGTTAAGGGACTATTAAGTAGTCTTAATGATGTTATAGAAAAAGGTAAAAATATAGCACAGATAGCAAAAGACTTGGCTAGTTACTTTAGAGACTTGGCAGTTGTAAAGACTTGTGATGATTATAATAGTATACTTAAATATCCATCTACATTTGCTGATACTCTTAAACAACAAGCCGATAGTGCTAATACAGATACTATATTAAAAGCACTTAAATGTTATTCGGCATTAGACAATGAATTTAGACTTACCACCAATCCACGTATTGTATTGGAAGTAGCATCGTTAAATTTGTGTGATGAGATTAGAAATTTTGTTTCACTTGAACAAAGAGTGGAAAATCTAGAGAATAAAAGACCACAAAGTATGTCAGCAGTGGCCGAACCACGTGTAGAAACAGTACTTAATAATCCACAGGCTCAACCTACTAGTCAGACAATATTTGGTAAACTTTTAGTACATTTAAGGAATAATAATGAAATGATGCTTATGGCATTACTGGGAGAGAATACTCAATTTAGTTTGGAGAATAATGTACTTAATTTGGTTAGTCATAATCAACAAGAATTTAATGCATTGTCCAAGCCAGACAATATAAAAATTCTTAATGATGCACTTAATGAAATTATGAGTGGAACAAGAATTAATATTCAATATATTGAAGAAAAGAAAGAGCCAACTATAGAAGATTTGTTACGTGAAAAGTTTGGCGATGATATTAAGATAAAAGAATAAAAATAACATATAATTAATTTAAAGGAGAATAATATGTATAATAAAGGTTTTGGAATGGGTGGCGGAAATATGCAAAATTTAATGCGTCAAGCCCAAAAAATGCAAGAAGAAATGATGAAACAACAAAAGGAAGCCGAAGAAAAATTGGCTAATACTGTACTTACAGCATCTAGTGGTGGTGGTATGGTTACAGTAGAAATTACTGGAGATAAAAAAATTACTGCTGTTAAGATTAAACCAGAAGCAGTAGACCCAGACGATGTAGAAATGTTGGAAGATATGGTTCAGGCTTGTGTTAATGAAGCAATTACTAAAGCCAATGAACTTGAAAAAGAACTTAAACCTAATATTTTAGGCGGTATGTAATATGAGTGATAACATTGAAAGTATGCAAAGACTTATCAATGCTTTTACCTATTTACCTGGAGTTGGACGAAAAACTGCAGAAAGATATGCTTATTCTGTACTTAATTTAAGTGAAGAAGATGTACGTTTTTTTGCAGAAAGTTTACTAGAAGTTAAACAAAAAATTAAGTTCTGTTCGATTTGTGGTAATTTTACAGATGGCGATATTTGTGATATTTGTAAATCTAGAAAAAGCAATATCATATGCGTGGTTAAAGAACCAAAAGATGTTTTGGCTATAGAAAAAGCAAAAAATTATAATGGTTTGTATCACGTGTTGCATGGTACAATTAATCCACTTGAAGGCAAAGGACCTAATGATATAAGGATAAAAGAATTGGTAGACCGTGTAAAAGACGGTAGTATAAAAGAAGTAATTGTTGCTACTGATACAGATGTAGAAGGTGAAGTTACTGCTAGTTATATAGCCCAAATACTTAAACCACTTAATATAAAAGTGACTCGTATTGCACAAGGTATTAGTATGGGTAGTGCTTTGCAGTATGCAGATGAAGTTACTTTAAGTAAGGCTATTCAAGATAGAAAAGAAATGTAGTATTACTACTTACTTTTCATGTGATGTTAATATTTGAATACGTTTTTATTTACTATTATAGATATAGGAGAAAATTATGAGAAAAACAATTACTTTTAGATATGTTATAGTATTGTTATTAGTGATTTTGGGTTGTTCTTTGGGTGTATCTAATATTAATAAAGTTAGTGCTTATTATGACGAAACATCTACTGTTAATACGACATCTCAAGTTGCTACTCCAGTGCCACCAACCGAACAAGGTGGTATAGTGGCTAAAGATGAGACAGGTATTAATGATGAGTGGTTGTATCAATATTTACTTATTGAATATAATAAATATTATCAACTTGACCAAGAACATGAAGCCAAACAAATAAGAGTAGATATGTTTAGTGAGATGACAACCATAGACTTGTCTAATACTAATGGCTTAATTAAAAGTTTAAGCGGACTTAACTGCTTAAATTTAGAAAATTTAAAAGTTCTTAATGTTGGACATAACCAGATAAGTTCAATTAGTAATGATGATATTAAAAATTTGTTAAGCCTAGAAGAATTATACTTACATGATAACAATCTTACTTCATTAACAATACCGACTAGTTTAACTCAATTAAAAGTACTTAATCTTAACAAAAACAGTATTGATAAGATAGATTTAAGTGGAATTAATAATGGTAAAGTTTATTTAAGTTTTAACAAATTTTCATCAATCATTGATATTACTTTACCACGTATTATTTATAATACAGATTTGTATCTAGAATTATTTAATAACAATATCACAGATGCAGATGAACTATATAATTCTGGCAATGTTGAAGGTGGTAAGATTACTGTAGAATTAGGATTGCAAGGTGTAGGACTTAACTATAAAGCCAATGCAAGTGCTGAAGAAAAAGTAACACCAATTATTGCAAAAAATAAAGCGTTTAAATTCTATAATTCTACTGCTTACCCAAATATGGAGATTAGAATTACTAATATACTTAATAACCAGTTAGTAAAAACTATATCTAATAATGCTGATACCAAAATAACCGAATATAATTTAGGTGTGGGCGAATATAAGGTAGAATATTATGACAAGAGTACTAATACTACTATGTATACACCTAAAGATAAATATGGCTGTGCATTTAAACAACTTGATACTATAAAAGTAGTTCCTACTGCACCAACTGTTAAGTTTATTATAAAAGGTAAAGAGTATGATACTCGTAGTAAATTTAGTGGAGTTGGTAAACTTAAGGCTACTAATCCAGATGGCGAAGGCGATATATATTATAGTATTGCTGGTGGCGAGTGGGTTAAAGGAGAAGAGTGCCAACTTAAACGTGGTGGTCAATATGAAGTAGCATTTAAAGTGGTTGTAGGTACTTTAGATTCTCAAGATAGTTTTGAAAGTGAAATAGTATCTATGAGTGTTTCGCAGTCACTTAATCCATATGTGCCTGATGTAGCAATGTTATTTATTATTGCTATTATTGTATTAGTATTATTCTTTGTTGCATTACCATTAATAGTAAAATATGTTATTAAAAAATAAATTTATTTAGCCATGGTTGAAATTAACTATGGCTATTTTTTTAACCATAATTTTAATTACTTTGTGAATATTAATAAAAATTGGCAATAATAAGTATAAAACTGTATTTTGGAGTAGTTATGAATAAATGTGGTGAAATTTTTACTATTATTGGTGTAATTGTTGTATTTGTAATAAGTGCGGTTGTTTTTGGATTTACGGGTACTAAAAATGGCGGATACAATTTTGTTAAACTAGAAGTTAATCCTAAAATAGAATTTTTAACCAATAGAAAAGACAAGATTATTTCTATTATGCCTATTAATAGTGAAGCCAAAGAATTAATTATTGAAGAAAATTTTCTTGGACTAAAAATTGAAGAAGGCGTAGAAAAATTTGTAGACTTATGTGTAAAAGCCAATTATATAGATGTTGATAGGGAAGATAATGCTATCAAACTTAATATCGTTTCGGGACTTACTCAAGGATTAGAAGTTAAAGTGTATAGGACTATTAATAAGTATTTAGTTAATAATGAAGTAAAGTGTATCATATTAGAAGGAAATAACGAGTTAAAACAAGTAAAGTCGTCCAAAGAGTATGGAGTTACTCCTAGTAAGTATAGCCTAATGTTGTCTTTATGTAATTTATATCCTGATATTAGTCTTAATAGTGCAAAAAAGATGAGTGAGAAAGATATGCTTAAAAAGATTAAAATTGCACATGAAAAATTGTATGAAGCCATTAATGAATATAGTGAAGAAGAATTAAGTAATAAGGTAAAATTAATTGATTTTAATAAAGCCAAACTTAACCATCATAATGAAAAAATAACTAAAAAATCTATAAGCAAATTTAAAGATGAATACACACAATATGTTAAAGATAAGAAAAAATATTATGAAAGAGATTTTGAAAGACAGTATGATGATTGGAAAGAGTTTCGTACAGATTATAGTTATGCATAGGTATAAGTGCAATGGGATTTTTGCGTAAATAAGTTGTGGTTTTAAAGCGTAAAAATATTAATAAGGTTATTTTGGTTGTAAAAAAGACGATTTATTAGTATACTAATTTTAGAATATATTATTTCTCGGAGGAAATATGAAAACTAAAGGTTTGGTGCTTTTGATTTCTGGTACAAGTGGTGCTGGTAAAAACACAATTATTCAAGGTATGCTTAATCAAGATGGCTACAAATTTATATCATCTTACACTACACGTGAACGTAGAGATGTGGATACCCCTAATCAATATCAGTATATAACTGTTCAGGAATTTGAAGAAAAAATCAAATCTAACGAGATTTTTGAATATGATATGTTTAACAATAACTACTATGGCACTAGCAGAAAATTGTTTAGTGATGGATTAAAAGATGCCGATGTTGTTATGAAAGATATATCTGTTATGGGATTTAAGAATATAGAAGAAGAGTTGGGAGACGAACTAAATATTACTGCTGTATTTTTAACTCAAACTAAAAAGGAATTACGTCAACGTCTTATAGGACGTGGTGAAAGTCCAGAAAAGATTAAAAACAGACTTAAATTGTATAAAAAAGAGCAGGCACAAATACCTAATTATGATTATGTTATATTTAATGATGTGTATTTAGATACATTAGATAAAGTAACAAAAATAGCAGAAATAGGATTGGGTAAGACAGAGTTGTTGCCTACAAAGAGTTGCGCCAATATTAGTGCTAAAAAGATTGATTCTATCGCTACCAAACTTGAAAAAGGTAAAGTATTTAAACCTATAAAAATTGCGTTGGTAAATGGACAAGTGTATATAGTAGATGGTATTCATAGATACTTGGCAAGTTTGAAGACTGGCAAAAATATTGTTAAAGAATTTGTTAATGTTACTCCAAAAATCGAAGATGTTAATAAAGAAGAATGGGACAAAGTCGTAGATTCATATAAAGCATAAATTAAAAACATTACTAGTGTTCTAGTAATGTTTTTTTGTTGTGTAAGTATAATGTTAAAATATACTATATTGACTTTTTAGTTAAGGTGTGTTAATATATTAATGTTGGGGGGAAACAACGATGAGTTTAAAAAAAGATATAAAAAGAAATGCTAAAAGTGTTTCATTAAAATTAGAAAAATTAAGTGATGCTTTTGATAAAAAATTTTTAAGATTCAATAATCGCGATCTTGTATTACTTGAAAGTGATAATAGATTAGAAGTTGCTGTTATGGCAACTGCAAGAACAAGAAGATGGATTAAAAACCATTTTGAAGAAGAAGTTGATAGCCGTAACTATAATAAGTATGCTATTACATTAAGTGGTGAACATAAACCACTAGATGCAAAGACAGAAATGTATGCTAAAAAGCCATATATTCAATATTACTATAAAGGTAAAGAAGTTTCTGCATTATGTGATTATGCTGATCATTCACAAAGATTATTTTGGACAATTAGAAAATTAAAATGTTTAGATGAATATCAACAAAATGAACAATTAGATATTGTTAATCTATTCTGCTTGCAAGATAAGATTGATGAAGAACTTGGTCTTATCACAATCAAAAAAGATGATACTTTAGATATGTAATTTAAAAAACATTATCCTGTAATATGGGTAATGTTTTTTTTATTTTAATAATTCAAGTATAATATCTAATCTAAAATTGTATTTTGTAGGAATATTATGTCTAGTAAATTTATATTTTTTTATAAAAAATTAACAATTTTACATTTTTAGCAAAAGATTAATTAATATGCTTAATATAATTGACAAAAAATGTTAGAATATACTTAACATTATTCATAAAAATAATAATCATATTAATATAGATAAATTTTTTAGGTTAAAGGTAAGAATCATGAAAAGAAAAAATTGGTATTTGCTAGACAATGCGGCATTAATATTCCCATGTACTGCCAACAAGACACGTCCCAATATGTTTTGTGTAAGTGCTTTTTTAGTTGAAGAAATTAATCAAGCAATTTTGCAAGAAACAATAGATCAAGTTTTGCCACGTTTTCCTAGTTATAAAGTAAGACTTAAGAAAGGGCTTTTCTGGTACTATTTTGAAGAGAACACAAAAGATTATGTAGTCGAAGAAGAACCTGCTTATTTATATAATTATGATATGTTAAAAAGTAAGAACGGGTATTTATTTGATTTAGCATATTATCGCAATAAGATTAGTTTAACCATGTTCCATAGCCTTACAGATGGTACTGGAGCAATGGAGTTTTTAAAAACTATAGTTTATCAATATCTTAAACTTACAGGTAAAGATATTGATAGTGAAGGCGTGGTTATGATGCCCAATGCCCCTAGTATTAA
>ERZ808245.200-NODE-200-length-33751-cov-3.891679_pt1 | contig 33751 bp, 27 predicted proteins | sample MGYA00521243_ERZ808245 | MGnify/ENA primary metagenome ERZ808245 (study PRJEB31516, sample SAMN03275576) | gut metagenome | biome: mammalia-associated habitat; material: feces | host: Papio cynocephalus | place: Kenya | collected 2012-07-07 ... | reverse complement strand
TACAACTTATTGGCCCGACTTGCCTTCAAGTGCCGGTGCAACATTTGTTAATACACAAGCGTTGCAAGATAGCAGCGGTGGACGTGGCAAACGTGTTGTGCAAATAAACACAACGAAAAATGCAAGCGGGACTGCAAGGACATACAAGTATAGTTGGGACGGTTCCAACTGGTCAAATGGAGCAAGTCTTGTGGAAAAGACCTCCCAAGGTGACCAAACTCTGTATGTTCGTGTTTATCCAACTGGTGGAGAGCATTACAGAGGTTATGTCCAAACAAGTACAGTTGTGCATTTGAATAAGTTGCCGCAGCCTAATATTTTTTCTGCAAAGCAAATGGGTATTAGCGGATATTGGAATATTCAAGCACGTAGAAGAGTTAACACAGCAACATTCGTTTGTTGGGCTGTAGGCGGAAATGTGGATATTTACCCTGCAACTGAATTTAATGATGATTCAGTGCATAACCTAGCTGGCTGGAGCGGGTGGCTTATTTCTATAACCAGTGAAACATGGGGCTACGCGTATCACTATAAAAATGGCTTTATTGATAGTGATCAACTCTCGCTGTACTTTGGAAAAAATGATTCTGGTACAAGAAATGTTGGCGAAACTACAAATTATACAACCACCGACGACGGACAAATTAAAACAGCATAAAAAAATTAAAATTTATGTCACCAAAATTTGAAATGGGCAATTTGGCATGATAAAATAAATTGAGAGGTTGAAGAAACTAGGGGGCTTCAACCTTTTTGCATGCCGCCAAAAGATTATGCAAAATTAAAAGGAGGTGATATTATGCGGGGCGTTATATTTTGATAGGAGAAAAATTAGGATTATGTATTTTAAAATAAAAAGAAGGTTGAGAAAAATTTTATTTCTCAACCTTTTGCATAAAAAAAGGAGTTATGATATTATATGAGTGTATTCGATAATTTAGTTAGCATTAGTGAAAAAGGAGAGATCGTTTATAGTAGTTGGATAGAGTGGGATCATTTTATGATTCCAAATAAACCAGAATGGTTTAGGGAGTTATTAAGGAATTTAATGGTAACATTTGGACACTGTTATAAATGTACGGCATTAGATGGCTGCTATTTATGTGCAACAAATATGCCAATGCAACCTTTGCATGAAAATTGTGATTGTAGAAAGAAGAATGTTTCATATTTAAGAGTTAAAAATAAGGCGAGAGCCGAATGTGATTTGCGAAAGTTTACTGAATATGTTTTTAAAGATTTAGAGGGTTCAAAAGGGAAGAATAGAATATTTCACAGCTTAGGCTTTGATATCGATGATTCAAGTTTCTTACAAAAAGAATTTTGCAGACAGGCGGTTAGTAGATATTTAAACGGGGATTATTTATTAAATAGTTTAGATAGACATGGACAAAGGTTGTCAATAAAAATTATTTTAAAAGGGGCTGCTTTTTATTCCGGTTGGCGATTATGCCCAGAGGGTGAAATAAAAAACATTACTCCATTTGCGAGGTGGGTAGAATGAAAAAATTTGATTTAATAAAACTGAATAATGATAGTGAATATAAAAGACAAAATTTGACGGTGGGCATGCATGGAATTGTTATTGAAGAAGGTGGAGTTGCTTCTGATGTTATGTTTTTTAACCCACATAACGTTGGGGAATTTGTTATTGTGAATATTAGGAATAGCGATTTAGTTGTAGAGAAAAGAAATCTTCCAACAGACATTCAAGTGGAGTTAGAATCAAATCTTGACACACTAAGGAAGAAAGCAAAAGACGCCTTGCAACCTATTAAGATAAAAGAATATGACATGGTGGAACTTTTGGTGGAAGATAAAAAATATTCGCAGTATGGGGTGCATAAGGGTGATTGCGGATGTGTTATGGACAATAATGCTGTTCAAGATTACATTGAAGTAGATTTTTCAGGAATTGATGAAAATGGAAATTTCTACGGAGATTGTATTTCTGTTAAAATTGAGGATTTGAAAGTAATAAACAAATAATTTTTTTGAGTATTTGCAAAAAATTATATGGAAGTGATATTATGAAAATACTAGATGATGTTAGAGTTATTTGTGATGATTATAAAGAAGAAGGCATTACAAAAGGGATGATTGGTACAATAATCGACGCCGACATAAGGTGGAATGAGTTTTATGTTTGCTTTCAAGACCAAAGAGTGTATGATGAAGACTTTATGAAGCATGAAGAGAATATTTTTAAATTGAATGATGACATTTGTACTGGAATAAAAATTAAAGATCTGGAACTTGTAAAAGATCGAAAGACTTCGGATGAGTTGATTAGGGAAAGTTTGCCAGACGGACACAAAGATTTTTGGTGCAAAGTAGAGAATGGGTTTATCATCAATCTTAAGGGTGAAAAGAAAAATAAAGTTCAATATGATTACGATAGTTAATTTTTTGCAAAATTATGCAAAAGCGGCGTTAAATGTTTTCATTTTTGTGGGAAATGTGATATAATATATATTATGAAAGTTCAAGAAACGGAAAAGAAAAAAGAAAAAGCCATTTTGGTGGCGGTTGCATGGAATGAAACAAGGGTGAATTTTGACAAGGACCTTGAGGAACTTGCCAGCCTTTGTCATACGGCGGGGCTTGAAGTTGTGGGCGAAACGGGGCAGAATATTAAGGAGAAAAATCCTTCGACTTTGCTCGGCAGCGGAAAGGTGGAAGAAATTGCAAACATGGTGAAGGAGTTGTCGGCTGATGTTGTGGTGGTGGACACTGAACTTACTGGCTCGCAAGCGAACAATATTATGAATATTGTAAACGCAAAAGTTGTGGATAGGTCGATGCTTATTCTAGATATTTTTGCGGGCAGGGCAACAACTAATGAAGGCAGATTGCAAGTTAAACTTGCTCAACTTAAATACACTCTCCCACGAATTGCCAGTGTGTCGGGCAGTGCGGGGCGATTTGGCAGTGCTGGTGTTGGCATGCGTGGACCTGGTGAGACAAAACTTGAAACTGACAAAAGAAAGATTAGGGACGATATTACAAAACTTGAAAAAGAAATTTTGAAAATTAAGTCGCAAAGGCTTGTTCAAAAAAGTGAAAGAAAGAAAAATCAAGTTAAACAAGTGGCTATCGTTGGCTACACCAATGCGGGCAAGTCAACGCTTATGAATACAATCACCAAGGCGGGGATTTATGCCGACAATCTTCTTTTTGCGACTTTAGACACCACAAGCAGAACGCTTTGGCTGGGGGATAATAGAAAGGTTGTTCTTGTGGACACTGTTGGCTTTATTGACAAACTTCCACACGCTTTCATTCAAGCGTTCAATGCAACTCTTGAAGAAACCGCAGACGCCGACTTGCTTGTTCATGTGGTGGATATTTCTGACCCAGATTACAAGGACAAAATGGAAGTGGTGAATGACGTTTTAAAGGAAATTAAGGCGGATAAAATTCCACAAATCATTGTGTATAACAAAGTGGATAAAATTTCAAAACCTTTTGAAGTGCCACAAGACGCAGTCTTGATTAGTGCGAAAAACAATACTGGCATTGAACGACTTAAGGAACTTATTACAAACAAACTTTTTGAAGCAAGGGAATAAACTCTTGCTTTATTTTCAAATTATTGTATAATACAGATATGGAATATTATTCAAATTTTAGAGATAAAAAGCCACTGGCGGAAAGGATGCGACCAGAAACTCTTGAGGAGTTTGTGGGGCAAAAACACATTGTTGGCAAAAATATGTTGCTGGATAGAGCAATTAGGGCAGGGGTGCTTGGCAGTTGCATTTTTTTTGGACCACCTGGGACGGGCAAAACAACTTTGGCTCATATTATTGCCACTCAAAGCAAGGGCAAAATGGTCACGCTTAATGCTGTGTCGTCTGGTGTGGCGGAAGCAAAGGCGTGCATTGAAGAAGCAAAGAAAGACTTTGAACTGTTTGGCAAAAGGACATACTTATTTCTTGACGAATGTCACCGTTGGAGCAAGGCTCAAAGCGATTGTGTTTTGCAAGCCATTGAAGAAGGACATATTATATTTGTTGGCTCGACAACTGAAAACCCATACACCAGCATGACAAGGGCCATTGTGTCAAGGTGTAGGGTGTTTGAGTTTAAGCCAGTTGAACCAAAAGACATTGTGGAAGTGTTGGAAAGGGCAATAAAAGATAAAGAACGTGGACTTGGTAAGTTGCCGGTTGAGTGCGACAAAGACGCGCTTGACTATTTTGCTTGGGCTTGCGGTGGTGATGTTAGGCAAGCGTTGAACGGGCTTGAACTTGCTGTGTCCACGACAAATATAAATAAGCAAAAGAAAATTGTCATAACCAAAGAAATCGCAACTCAAAGCATTGGCAAAATGGGGCTTAGCATGGATAGTGGGCTGTATTATGACCTCTTAAGTGCTTTTTGCAAGAGTATTCGTGGAAGCGATAGTGATGCGGCGTTATATTATTCGCAAAGGCTTATTTCTGCGGGCATTGACCCAAAGATTATCGCCAGACGACTTATTGCTCATTGCAGCGAAGACATTGGCATGGCAGATTCAAATGCATTGCTCCTTGCGTGTTGTGCTATGTATTCATGTGAAAAGCTGGGAATTCCAGAGTGTTTGCTCACACTTTCTCATGCGATAATTTATGCTTGCGAAGCGGAAAAGTCAAACTCTGTGTATCTTGCGATGTCCGCCGCTCATGATGATGTGGAAAAAACAAAGGATGACGCCGTTCCAAACAATTTGAAAAATCACCCTAGCATAAATGACGATAAAACGGGCGGATATTTGTATCCACACGAATTTGGGGGATATGTAAAACAACAATATCTTCCAAACAAACTAAAAAACAAAAGATATTACATTCCAAAAAACAACGGCAGAGAAAAGGGAATGATTAGGAAAAAAGATTTGTTGAAATAAATATAAATTTTCAAAAAAACAGTGACTTTTTAGTCACTGTTTTTGTGTTAAATTCGAGGCAAGAAGCCTTCGAATATGATGTTGTCACAATGTGGAGCAACTTTCATATAACTTGCTTGATTTGGCACTGCCCACACAAGAAGGGGAAGTTGTTTGAAGCGTTTTATATATCTGTTTGGCACTTCGTCCCATTTGTAACAAATGAAGTTTGGCTGCGAGTGAGATTTGTTAAGCGCCATGCTTCTTAGAACCAGTCGTCTTAAAAGACTAATCTTTTCGCCCTTAAACATGCTTGCAAGTTGCCCACGCAAAACTTCTGGAGCGTTTTGTCTGAACCATTTTAGCGTGTATGGGTTGAAGCTCATAATTGCATAATCGCCTTTATAGTTTTTAAGAATTTCATAAACTCTTTGTTCAAAGCGGCTGTTTGTATTGTAGTCCTTAATTTCAATGAGAAGAGGAGCTTTGCCGTCAACAAATTTAAGTGTTTCTTCAAGTGTTGGAATTTTCTCGTCTGTGTCCATAAGGTTAAGAGTTTTTAGTTCTTCAACATTTTTAATTTTCTTTATGTAGCCGTCATGACCTGTAAGACGTTTTAGCGTGTCATCATGAAAAACAACGGGCGTGCCGTCTTCTATTGGGTGAACATCCAGTTCTATTGCATAATCGTGGTCTATTGCGTTTTGAAAAGCGGAAAGACTGTTCTCTGGGTGGGTGTCGTCATGAAGCCCACGATGAGCGATATATTTGTGAACAATCCAACTATTAAAAATCTCCATTTCTATCTCCCCATAAAACGGATAAAATTTTATTTGATGATATGATTATAACATCTTTTGCCTAGAAAACAAACATTTTTTTGTAATTAGTATAAAAAATATTCAAAAATTTGTTATAACCATGTATATAATTGTATGCTTATAGGAATTTTTCCATGAAAAGTGTGCGGGGAAATTTTTTTGAGATTTTTTTGAATTTTGTAACCAAAAAGAAATTTACATAATAATATGAAGTAGAAGCAAAAGAAAAAAGTTGGAAGCACAAAAGACCTACATATTTTTCTTCTTGAGCCAAAAGAAAGACAAGGTGCAAAGAGGGAAATCATACAAAATGAAAAAAATAAAGGAGATACACATGAACTTTTTTGGAAACGGCTGTGGTGGCGGTGCATTTGGCGGAAATAATTGTTGCTGGATTTTCATCTTGTTACTTCTTTGCGGGAATTGCGGAAATGGAATGAACGGATGCATTGACGTTTGCACACTTATTCTCTTGATACTTTTACTTAGTGCATGCGGTGGAAGTTGTGGAAACACAAACTGCTAATAGCCACACAAAACAAAAAGCGGGGACTTCAAATCTCCGCTTTTTCATGCGTTTAATTATCCTTTTTAAAAATATCCTTTACGATTTCTACAACCCTCTCAAGGTCGCCAGCGTTTTTGAAACGGTGGTCGGCGTTTTTTATATAATAAAGATTATAACTCCTAAAATGTTCTTTATAATATTTCTCATTATCCACAACCGACACAACATCGTCCATGTCACCTTGAATGATGTCAATGTGTTTGTCAAAGGAACAATCTTTTAGCGAATTTTCTTTTAATTCTTCCAAGAAACTTTTATTTATTAAAAGAGGTCTTTCAAAGCCAAGGTCAATGTTTCCCTTTAAGTCGCATGGGGAATAGCCATGTTCATTCAAAATATTTTCTTGCAAAACATCTTCCGTAAATATTGCTGGAGATTTTAAAATAATATGCTTGCAATCTATTTTATTTGCTCTTAAATAATTTAACAACAGATATCCACCAAAACTTGTGGCAAAGAAAGAGATAGGCTTGCCGTTATATTTGTCCTTTATATATTGGATAACGCTTGACACATATTCAAAGCATTTTGAAAGTTTAAGAAGGAAAGTGTCCTTGTCCGCTCCATGACTTGGTAAGTCAAAAGCAAAAACCAAAATTCCACTCTTTGTTAGTTCTTCTGCAAGAGCATAAATTGTGGAACTGTCCTTGTCGCCAGCAAAACCATGCAAAGTTATAAGCACTTGCTCAGTTTCTTTTTCTGGCAAAAAACTTCTGCAACAAATTTCATTTAACCCGCTATCTGCAATTTCCATTTTGTTCACCTCTATACCACACTTTATCACAGAATGGGATTTTTATCAAAATAAAATATCATTGACTTTTTGAAAAACTAATTCCCATAAATTGGAAAATTTTTGGAAAATTTACATATTTTGGAATTTTGTGCAAATGATAGAAATGTTGACAAATAAAATTTTTTGCAAACAACTTAATAAATACGGTTGACATATCTTTAAGTTTGTTATAAAATTACCGTGCTTTAATCTTTTGGCTTGATTGCAATTTTTACATTTTTTTGCAAAATTAGCCACTTTTTGGGGCAAGTCAACAAATGTTTCCATACTTTTTGTTTGACAAATATATTTTTAGGAGAGAATTTTATGAAGAGACTTAAAAAATTGTTCGCTGCTGGGCTTATGACTGTGGTTACAGGATTTGCTTGCGTTGGGAGTGCTGTTGCAAACTTTGCAAAGGCGTTTTTCTCATTCGGGTCAGTTAATGCTGCCGTTGGGGAAAATAAAAACACAAACACAGATTCCTCAGTTGTCAGAGGAAAAATTGTTACTGTTAGCAACTTCCCATCAACAGAAAATTTGGAGAGAGGCACAAAAATAGATTTGCCTTACCTTGGAGCAGAGGGCAGTGTTGCAGACGTAGCAGTTGCTAAAGACCTATCTACTACAGGTTTTGAAACAGATGACCAACTTTATGCTGAAATCACAAACCCATATGGCGTAAAACTTACAAAATATGACAAGGCAGTTTCAACACAAGGCGATTATGGCAAAACAATAGTCACAACTGCCGGCGAAGGGCAAGTTTCCTACAACGAAACATCAAAGAAACTTGAATTTACTCCAGCAATCGCAGGACCTTACAAAGTTCAATATTATGTTAAGAACGCTGCAGGCACTTGGACAAGTTCACCAGTCTATGAACTTTCTGTTCAAAAGACAACTTACGGAATGGAAATGGTGGAAAACTCTGCAACAGTTATGCCATCAACTGTTAAAGTTGTTGAAACAAGTGCAAAAGTTACAGTTGGGCTTCCTCTTGTTTATGATAAAGAGGGCAATCTTGTAACAGACGACATCGTTTTGGGCGACAAATTTGCTGAAAATGGCGAAGACTATTATTATGTTGCAAAATATGAAAGCAGAGCAACAGAAGCAAGCCCACTTAAACTTGGCGATGTGACAAGTGTTTCTCTTTCTGACACAGTTCAAAATACTTATGCTGAATACAAAACTTACTATGTTAGAAAAGTGAAAGCATCAGAAGTCAATGCAAACTACAGATTGTATGTTGAAGCGGGAAATCAAACAAATGCAACAATTTCTGGCACAAAGACTGCCCTTAACTTTGTTGACGCTTCAAAAGTTACAACTGAAGGTGTTGCTTATGACCTTAACGCTTATGAATTTAATGCAAGCAAGGGAATTAACAGTATTCAATATAAACTTTGCATGAACAACGATTCTGCAAACCCAGCAAAACCAGAAACTTATCTTACAAGAACAATTGAAGGAAAGTCAACCTATGACAACTCCGAAGTGGAACTTGGTGCAACCCCAGCCAAAAAGTTCCTTTCAACAGACCTTGAATATGGCGAAAAGACATATCTTCCAAAAGTAAGTGCTGTTGACCTCAAAAATAACAAATCTTCTGTCAACGCTTTCTACTACTATACAGTTAAAGTTAAGACAAAAGACGGATACTCAGTTGACAAAGTTACAATGGGCAAGGACGAAAAAGGCTTCTACTTTATCCCACTTGCAGCAACTGGCTCAACTTATGAAATCTACTACAATGTTCGTGACTTCTATGGCAACACTGTGGAAGATGACGACAATGCAGATTATCCAAACCACTATCAAGTGTCAATTACAGATAGAAAGTCCCCAACAGTTTCTTTCGCAAGAAGCTTTAACGGACTTGCAAGCGATATGGACACTGAAGACCTTACAGATTATTCTTATTCAATTCCAACAAAGGTCAAAATTGGCGACACAATCGCAGTTCCAGCAATCTATGCAAGCGACAACAGCGGCATAAGTTCAATCACTCGTTCTATCCAATCAAAGGACAAAACCTTTAAGTCCACAAAGGAAGGCGAAACGACTTCAACCAACGTTTCTGGAACAATTTATCTTACAAGACAAGATGGTTCAACTGCAACGAGTTCGGGCTTTACTCTTGGACAAACTGGCTCTACAATCAATGACATCGTCACATTTAGTGATGTAAGTTATGAAAACGGCTTTAAAGTTGTTAACAATGAATTTACAAAACAAGACGGCACAGCATTTGAAAATGACGAATATATGCGTGCAAAGAACTCTCAAGTTGCTTTTGTTAAGATTGACGAAAAAGTGTTTGGAAAGGGAACATACACCTTGACACTTAACGCAACTGACAAGGCTTTGAACTCCAACTCATCTTCAAGAACCTATACATTTGAAGTTGTGGAAGACGATGTTGACTTTGGCACACCAACTGTAACTTATGGAAAATCTACTGTAAACAATGTTACAAAAGACCAAGAATTCAAAATTGCAGTTCCAAAAATCTCTGACAACCAAACAACAAACCCACTTGTCAGATACTATGCAGTTGTTACAAACGGCGCAAATGTAACTTATCACCAACTTTCACTTGACGACAGCAAATCTAACATTGTTGTTAAAATGAATGAAACAGTTGGCGAAACAAATAAGACTTTGTATGACCTTGCAGCAGAAACAACTTCAAGAAATTTTGAAATCAGAGCATATGTCATGAACTATGGTTCAAAATTCTATGAAACAAACAGAGTTGCTCTTGCTGGCGCAACAAAAGCTCAAGCAGAAGAACTTATTTTGAACTGGTTTAAAGACAATTATGACGCCAAAGCAGATGAAGAAAAAGACAAATCAGTTGCAATGGCAAGTTACAAGATTTCTCTTAAAAACCTTGACGACAAGGAAGCACCTGTTTTTGTTAATGAAACGGGAACTATCTTCGACCAAAACACAGTTGAAGTTGAACAATTTAAAGAAATTGAAGTTAACGGCGTGAAATTCACAGACAACACTTCAAGTGCTTATGTTTATGCAGAAGTTAGAGATTCAAAGGGCAACATCTATGACTATTCAGAAAGAGGCTCTTTGGTCATTAAAGAAGTTGGCGGAAAATATGAATACACATTCCCAGGAATTAAATTCACCCCAACAAATGCAGACAAAGAAAACTATTATACTGTAACTTATATGCTTCAAGACAGAGGCGGAAACACAGTTTCTTACTCAGTTGTCCTTGTTCAAGCAAAAGACAAACAAGCTCCAGTTATTTCTGGCGTTGACAATAGTGACGCTACAATCGAACTTGGCGAAACATTGAACCTTTATCAAATTGTGGCTACTGACAATCAATCTTCAGAAGACGAAATTACTTTGAACTTTGAAGTTAAAGATCAAAACGGAAAATATGTTAACTCATGGTGCAATGACTTCAACAGAACATTCACTCCAGAAGCAGTTGGCACTTACACAGTTTCTGTTTCTGCAACAGATAAAGATGGCAACACTTCGACAAAGAGTTCATTTACGGTTAAAGTTCAAGACACATTGAAACCAGTTATCAATCTTATTGGTGACACAACTGACGAAATCTCATATTCTGAAGAAGATATTGCAACTTCTTTCCCACAAGTTTCTATTCCAACATTCACAGTTGCTGACCAAAAACCAGAAAATTCAACAGTCACAAAAGGCGGAATTTTCGGTGCAACAGGGTCAATCAAACTCTCTGCTCCAACAAAGGGAAGCGACAACAAGAGTGAATATGAATATGACATGCAAGGCAATTTGAAAGACGGAAAAGACAGATTTAACTTCACACGTGTCGGCGATGTGTTCAAATTTACACCTGATGCAAGAGGAACTTATACAATCACTTACACAGCAACTGACCTCAATGGCAACAAGGCTGAAAACGAAAGAACAATCACAATTCGTGTTGGCGACACTGAAGCTCCACAAATCATCTTGACTTCAACTCTCAAAAACATTCTTGATTCTGGCTTCGTGCTTGGCGAAAATACAACTTTGAAAATCAACACAAATGCAAGAATTTACTCAGAAAGCAACTATGATTCCGAACACGTTTATTTGAAAGATAACGTTGCTGGAATTGAAGGCTTTAACTGCAAAGAATACAAAAACCCAGATGACGAAAGCGAAGTGCTTTATCACTATTATACAGTTGGCGTAACAATCACTGACGGCAATAGTTCACGAGTTTCTTCAACATCTGACGACAATGGATACTTGACATTTGACTTTAAGTCTGCTGGAACTTACACAATCACATTTACAGCAACAGACAAAGCAGGCAACAAGGAAACATGGTCAAGACAATTTAAAGTTGTTGCTCCAGATTCAACAACATCTGAAAAGACAACAATAATTGGAACAATTCTTATTGTTATCTCTGCAATCGTTCTTGCTGGCGTTGTGCTTTACTTCATCAAAGGCACAAAGATTGCCAAAAACAGAAAGAAAGGCAAAAAAGTTGACAACAAGAAGAATGACAAAATTGAAGCTTAATTAAGTCTAAAATAAAAAATCTCTCGGGCAAAACTGGGAGATTTTTTTATTTATTGAGTTCCATAAAGAAATTTTTCATAGACAAAAAAAACATATGTTCAAAAGGTTGTTTTTTTTGAGAATAGTGATATAATACATCATAAGGAGAGTTTTATGGCATACGACCTTCATTCAAACTTCAAATTGTGTGGCGACCAACCACAAGCAGTGGAAAGTATTGTTCGTGGCATAAACGAGGGACTGAAAGAACAAGTCCTTCAAGGTGTAACGGGCAGTGGCAAAACATTCACAATGGCAAATATCATAAAGCAAGTTAACAAACCAACCCTTGTTTTGGCACACAATAAGACTCTCGCAGGGCAACTTTGCAACGAGTTTAGGGAGTTTTTCCCAAACAATCGTGTGGAATATTTTGTGTCCTATTATGATTATTATCAGCCCGAGGCTTACATTGTAAAAAGTGACACATATATTGAGAAAGACGCTTCTGTAAATGACGAAATAGACAAACTTCGCCACTCTGCCACTTGTTCACTTTTGGAATCAAACAATGTTATTGTTGTGGCATCTGTTTCATGCATTTATGCACTTGGGGCGCCACAAGAATATTATGACATGAGCATATCTATTCGCCTTGGCGAAGATTATAATAGGCAAGACCTTATCAAAAAACTTATTGAAATTCGCTACGAACGCAATGATGTGGACTTCAAAAGGTCAACTTTCAGAATAAAGGGCGACATTTTGGACATAATTCCGTCAAATTACAATGAAAAGGCAATCAGAATTGAGTTTTTTGACACAACGGTGGATAGAATTAGCGAGTTTGATGTTGTATCAGGAAAGACAATTTGCGACCTAAAGCACGTGGCTATCTTTCCAGCAACTCACTATGCCGTCAAAAGTGAAGAATTGCAAAAAGCCATAAAAAACATTGAAAAAGACAGAGATGAAGAAGTTGAAAAGTTTTTGGAGCAGGGCAAATTGCTTGAAGCACAAAGGCTGAAAGAGCGAGTGAGTTATGATATTGAAATGATGCGTGAAATTGGCTATTGCAGCGGGATTGAAAATTATTCCAGATATTTCGACGGGCGAAAACCCGGACAAGCACCATTTACACTTTTGGACTACTTTCCAAAAGATTTTCTGCTTTTTGTTGACGAAAGCCACATAACCTTGCCACAAGTTAGAGGAATGTTTAATGGCGACCACCAACGCAAAGAATCGCTTGTGAACTATGGCTTTAGACTGCAATCGGCTTTTGACAACAGACCACTTAACTTTGATGAATTTAATGAACGACTAAATCAAGTTGTCTATGTTTCCGCAACACCTGCAAAATATGAAATGGAGCGAGCGGAAAATGTTGCAATTCAGCTTATAAGACCAACGGGACTTCTTGACCCAGTGGTTGAAGTCCGCCCAACGAAATATCAAGTTGACGACTTGATTGAAGAAATTAACATTGCGACAAATGCTGGTGGCAGAGTTCTTGTAACAACATTAACAAAGAAAATGGCGGAAAGTTTGACCGAATATTTGACAAGTTTCAAGATAAAAACACGCTATATGCACTCGGACATTGACGCACTTGAGCGGCTTGATATAATAAATGGGCTAAGGCGGGGTGTTTTTGACGTGCTTGTGGGCATAAATCTTTTGCGTGAAGGGCTGGACATTCCAGAAGTTATGCGAGTTGCAATTCTTGACGCAGATAAAGAAGGCTTTTTGCGAAGTGACACTGCTCTTATCCAAACAATAGGGCGTGCAGCGAGAAACAGCGAGTCAAAAGTTATTATGTATGCCGACACAATGACCGATTCTATGAAACGTGCCATTGATATTACAAACGAAAGACGAAGAATTCAACAACAATATAACGAAGAACACAACATTACGCCAAAAACTATCATAAAAGACATTTCATCAACGCTTGAAATCACTTCAAAAACCAAAAAGACAGACGACAGCAAACTTTCAAGAAAAGACGTTTCAAAGGAAATTGAACATCTAAAAAGTCTTATGGAAAACTGTGTCAAAAGCCTTGATTTTGAGAGTGCAATCAAACTTAGAGATAGAATTGGCGAACTAAAAATGATGTTAAACAACTGATTAGAGGAGAAAAATGGAAGATAAAATACAAATTTATGGGGCAAAGGAGAACAATCTTAAAAATATAAGCTTAACTCTGCCAAGAAACAAGTTAATTGTTTTCAGCGGAGTTAGCGGAAGTGGAAAATCGACCCTTGCTTTTGGCACAATCTTTGCCGAGGGACAAAGAAGATTTATTGAATCGCTTTCATCATATGCAAGACAGTTTTTGGGGCAAATGGGCAAGCCAGATGTGGAAAAAATTGAGGGGCTTTCTCCCGCAATTTCAATCGACCAAAAAACAACTTCGCACAACCCTCGTTCCACTGTTGGAACTGTGACGGAAATTTACGACTATTTGCGATTGCTTTTTTCAAGGCTGGGGACTCCATATTGCCCACATTGCAAAAAGCCAATAACCACAACCACTGTTGACAACATTGTTGACAATGTTATGGAACACGAAGAAGGCAGCAAAGTGGTTGTTGTGGCACCTATTGTCAGAAGCGAAAAGGGAACATTTGCCAAACTTTTTGAGGAACTAAGAAAAGACGGCTTTGCTCGTGTGGAGGTTGACGGCGAAATTCGTGACTTGAATGAAGAAATTGAGCTTGAAAAGAATGTAAAACACGAAATTAGTGTTGTTGTGGATAGGCTTAAAGTTAGGGAAGAAAACAGAAGCCGACTTTCGCAAAGTGTGGAAGTGGCACTCAAAAAATCTTCTGGACTTGTTGCCATTGAAATTAACGATGAAAAATTGCTCTTCAACAACTCCTACTCTTGTGCTGATTGCGGTTTCTCTTTTGAAGAAATTTCACCACGACTATTCAGTTTTAACAGTCCATTTGGGGCGTGCGAAAAATGTGGCGGACTGGGCTTTGTTTCAGACATTGACGAAAAACTGCTTATTAAAGACCCAAACAAAACACTTCGAGAAGGCGGAATGAGAATTGCAAGTTGGGCAATGGAAATCTCTTCAATTAGCGAAATGTATTTGAATGCTTTGTCAAAGAAATATGATTTTAGTCTTGATGTGCCAATAAAGTCGCTTCCAAAAAGAGTTATGGACATTTTGCTTTATGGTAATAACGGCGAGGAACTAGATCTTGCATATGCAAATTCAAAGTTTTCGGGCAGTTATAAGGGCAGTTGGGAAGGCGTTGTGCCAATGATTAGACGTCGCTTTGCCGAGAGCAAAAGTGAATATGCAAAACAAGAATATAGCAAACTTATGCGTGATTCACTTTGCAGCGAGTGTGGCGGCAAAAGGTTAAATGAAAAGGCGCTTTCGGTGTATATTGGGCGAAAAAATATAAGCGATTTGACTGAAATGAGTGCAATGGAACTTAGAGATTTTTGCATGAATCTTAAAATAAAGCCACAAGACGAAGCAGTTGCAAAGCCAATTTTGAAAGAAATTATTGCAAGATTGTCATTCCTATGTGATGTTGGACTTGACTATTTGACCCTTGCCAGAATGGCAAAAACATTAAGCGGTGGCGAAGCACAACGAATAAGACTTGCAACTCAAATTGGCAGTGGACTTGTGGGCGTTTTGTATATTTTTGACGAACCAAGCATTGGACTTCACCAATATGACAACGAAAAATTACTCAATTCCTTGAAAAAACTTCGTGACCTCGGCAACACTCTCATTGTTGTTGAACATGATGAAGATACAATAAGAAGTGCGGACTATGTTGTTGACCTTGGCCCAAAAGCTGGGGAATTTGGGGGTAAAATTGTGGCTTGTGGCACGCCAAAGGACATTATGAAGTGCAAAGAGTCACTTACTGGAAAGTATCTTACGGGCGAACTCAAAATTGAAATTCCAAAGAAAAGACGTAAACCACAAGGATATTTGACCCTATCTGGCGTAAGGCAAAACAACCTCAAAAATATAAAAGTTGACATTCCACTAGGTGTTCTAACAGTTGTCACGGGGCTTAGCGGAAGTGGCAAGTCCAGCCTTGTAAATGAAGTTTTGTTCCCAGCAGTTTCCAATCAAGTTATGCATTCCAGTTTGCAAGAAGGGAAATATAGAAGCATAAAAGGCATTGAACAGATTGACAAAGTTATCAACATTGACCAATCACCAATCGGCAGAACACCACGAAGCAACCCCGCAACATACATCGGACTGTTCACCCTTATTCGTGACCTTTTTGCCTCCACTCCAGACGCTCAAGAACGTGGATATACAAGCGGCAGATTTAGTTTTAATGTGAAAGGCGGCAGGTGCGAAAATTGTGAAGGTGACGGCGAGAAAAAAGTTGAAATGTACTTTTTGCCAGATGTTTATGTGCCTTGCCCATATTGTCGTGGCAAGAGATATAATAGGGAAACATTGCAGGTGAAATATAAGGGTAAGAGTATAAGTGACGTGCTTGAAATGAGTGTTGAAGAAGCCTTGAAATTCTTTGAAAATTTGCCTTCAATAAAAAACAAAGTTCAAAGCCTTTATGATGTTGGCTTGGGATACATTAAACTCGGGCAAAGTGCCACAACTCTTAGTGGCGGTGAAGCACAAAGAGTTAAACTTGCCAGCGAACTTTGTAAGCGGGATACTGGCAAAACGCTTTATATTCTTGACGAACCTACAACGGGACTTCACAGTTATGACATCAACAATCTTGTAAACATTCTTCAAAAACTTGTTGACAAAAACAATTCAGTTGTTGTTATTGAACACAATCTTGATGTTATAAAAATTGCCGACTACATCATTGACCTTGGCCCAAATGGGGGAGATAGGGGCGGAGAAGTGGTCGCACACGGAACGCCAGAGCATGTTGCGAAAGTTCCGGAGAGCAAAACGGGACTTTTCCTTAAAAAACTTTTGAAATGACTTTAGCCTATTGTTTTTGTTCATTTAACGTTCAAAGTGTTTTTTACTCAATAATTTCGGCGTATTTTAATAACAATTTAATATAAAAAAATAAAATCTCAACATTTTTGCTGGGATTTTATTTATAAATATAGTTAAAGAATTGCAAAAAAAGTAAAAATGAGTTACAATGAATTGTGGAAAATTTTTATGAGATACTACGGATAAAGCCAAATGCAACGCCAGAGGAAATTAAACGGGCGTTTATTTCGCTTGCGTCAATGTATCACCCGGACCGCTATGTTGGCGACAAAAAGTTTGCAGAAAGTTATATGGCAAGTATCTCTGAGGCCTATTGCACTTTGCGTGATCCCGTCAAAAGAATGGATTATGACATTATCCACAACATAAACAAAACTCCAAGTAAATTTGAGCGTAAGCACTCAAAACCGCTGAAAGAGAAGCCAAAAACAGAAAGTTATGCTAAAAAGACTAATGAGAAAATTTACGTCAGACCGATTTCCTCAAAATATTTCAGAAACTCAAAACGCAAGAAATCAAACTTCTTTGCAAAAGTCTTTAAGTCAAAACTTTTCTATTCAATTATGTTTGTGCTTCTTCTTGAAATTGTTATTTTGTTTTTAATTTTTGGCGGCGTATTTGACTAACTATCTAGAATAAGTTGTTTATATTAAAGCCCATAAAGTAGTGAAGCGAGTCGGCGGAAGCTTTTATAATTGACAAGTTTTCAAGAGCTAAAGACTTGTCGTTGTCGTCAAGGGCTTCTTCAAGTTTTATAAAACTTTCGTCAATAGTTCTTATTTTGTCATAGTTGGTGAAATAGGTGATATATTTTTTTTGATTGTCCCAATAGACTTTTGTTTCGTCAAACTTGCTTACAACTTGTTTGGCATTTAATTCCTCTTTATTTTGGGTAAAAAGTACGGTTAATTCGTTTGAGTATCCTTGCAAAGTGGTGTAGGTGGACTTTAAAAGCAGTTCTTCCAATATGCACACGCCAACAAGAATTGCAATAAGAATTAGAACATAAATATTTCTTTTCATTCCTTCACCTCGCACATAAAAGTTTTGCAAGGTTTATTTTTTTCTTGATAATAAACATTTCCGTTGCTGTTTATTGTCAAAACTAAAATATCACTCACGCTCTTAGTTTTTTGAGATTTCATAAGTTTTTGGAGAAAATTCTGTGACAGTTTGAGTTCACTCAAATTTTCTTCCATAACTTTGCCGTCATTTACTAAAACATAGTTTAACGCACTTTGTTCTGGGGTGAGTTTCAGTTGCTCACTTGTTGCTGGACTGGCTGTAGATTTCAAAAGTACACTAATATTTCCGTTTGTTTCTACAATGGCAAATGCCACGTCGGCTAGGTCAAAACACTCACACCCTCTAAGTCCTTCGGTTAGGTCGTTTAGCGTCATATTCAGTTGTTTTAGGGCTGGGTAGTTTATGCCGTCACCGTCAATAACGATAATCGGCTTGCCGTTTATGAGTTTTCTGAAAAAAATACTCTTTCTGTTTAGAAGTGTAAATCCATGATGCAACACAACAAGTGTTAAAAGTGGAACTATGCCAAAAACAAGCGGAATGGAAACATCACTCATGGGAATGCACGCCAAGTCGGCAATTATAAGTGTCACTACAAGCTCAAATGGTTGCATATCGCCAATTTGCCTTTTGCCCATAATTCTGACAGCAAAAAGAACAATCAAATAAATTATTAAAGACCTTAAAATTAACGTTATCATATGCACAAATATTTACAATTTTGCGAATTTTATGCGTCTTTTTGGGCTTGTTTGACGGAATTCTTTTTGATTGTAATTTTTTTGAAGTCTGCAAAGGAAAATTTGAATAGATTGAAAAGTAGCCCAAAAATGAGATAGAAAATTGTTGCAATTATGCAGGACATAGCAAGAGACACGAACATTGGGAAGATGTTTTTGCTAAGGTTATAAACCCAGCGGGACATCATGACGCTTGCAAGGGAAGATAGAATTGTTAGAAGCAAATATTTGAGATTGAAAAAGTTGTCGCCTAAAAATTTGTTAAGCATAACAATGTTAAGAATACTCGCACCGCCAAGGCACAAAGCCATACCCCAAACAAGTGACAAAACCCCAAGTTTTGTTGTAAGAAAGACTATACATAACACAAGTGCCACAGCCCCCACAAGATAATTCACAAAACTTTTGACCTCAAGATTAAGGGCATTTAGGCACGAAACAGTCACACCGCTGAGGCAAATGGGAAGAACTAAAAAACTTGAATAACTTAAGAAATATCCCGAGTCGGCGTTGTTGTAAAAAAACATTCCAATAGGCCCGCCAAGTGAGAAAAAGAGTGGGATAAATATAAAAGAAATGAAGATTGCGAACTTTATTGAAAAGTGAATTTTTGACTTGATTTCATCATAATTTTGCGTAAAAACTGCGGAAGACAAGTCTGGAATGAGTGTTGTGGACAATGCTCCGATAACCGTTGAGGGAACGTATAAAAGAGGAAAAGTCATGCCCATTGCAACGCCAAAAATTGCAAGTGCTTGGTCGCTTGAGTAGCCAACGCTTACAAGCTTAAGCGGAATGATAACAGAAATAAGTGGCGTAAGTAGGCTGGACACAACTCGAACTATGGTTATTGGAAGTGACGATTTTATAATTGGTTTTACAAGCCCTTTGGGACTGGCAAACCCACCACCACGTTTAAGATATAACAGCAAAACAAGCACGCTTGAAGCAACGCAAGAAATGGTGTAAGAAATGCCTGCAAGGAAGACTTTTTCAAGAGAGAAACTGAGAACCGCAAGGAACAAAACCGTGAGGATAATTCTTACAATTTGCTCAATGAATTCAGTTAGTGATACCCAGAAATATTGTTTTTTGCCCCACAAACTGCCTCGCAAAATGGAATATACTGTGGAAAAAACAAGTGATGGCAAAAGAATTAAAAGAATTACTGTGCAGCGGGTGTCGGTGAATATTGTTGAAAGTAGATTCCTGAAAACGAACACAATTCCGCAAAGAGCAAGAGCCGTGCAAGCCCCAATTAAAAGTGCTGCAGTAACAGTTTTAAAACTGCCTTTTTTATCATTTTTTGTTTCATGTTCTGATGTTTTTTTGCTGACAACAAGTGGAAGTCCGCTTGAAATAAATGTTTCAAGAACCATAAAAACGGAAAAGGCTATTTGATAAATTCCTAAGCCCTCCGCCCCCACCATGCGGGAAAGGAATATCCTAAAAAAGAACCCCAGTGCCCGAGTCAGCACTGAAAATGATGTGATAACTGCTAATGCTTTAAAAAGTTTTTTCAAAATTTTCTCCTATTGAATATATATATGTAAATATATTTACGATTTAGATGTTGTTAGAATGAAAAAAAGGAGAAAAAAAATGAGTGAAGTTAAAAAAGTTGACATTTTGCCGTTTGAAGTGGTGAAAATTGTGGGAAAAACGAAACTTGAGGTTGCCAAAGAGTTTTGCGTCCCGCAAGCGGCGATTTTGGGAGAAGATGACGGGTTTGTCATTGTTGATAGGAAAACAAACAGAGTTCATACAGTGCTTCCTGGCGAAACAGTAAGTTCGATTGCCCAAAGATTTGGCACAACTGTGCAAGAAATTAAAGAAAAAAATAACATTTTATTCATATTTGTTGGACAACAGTTGCTCATATAGTTGCAAAGCCCGCCCGAAAAATGTTATAATAACATCAAGGTTAGGTTTCAGATGATAACAATAAAAGAAGTTAAATCAAAAAGTGATATAAAAAAGTTTGTAAATTATCCACACAAACTTTATAAGGGCAACAAAAATTTTGTGCCATTTTTAAACATAGATGAAGTAAATAAATTTGACCCAGACAAAAATGAGTCCTATCATGATTGCGTGGTCAAATGTTTTTTGGCATACAAAGACGGCGAGATTGTTGGCAGAATTGCTGGCATTATCCAAAAATTATATAATGAAAAAGTGAAAGAAAAACGTGCAAGATTTTCGCGTTTTGACTGCATAAATGACGGGGAAGTTGCAAAGGCATTGTTTGACGCAGTGGAAAGTTGGGCAAAGTCAGAGGGCATGACCACAGTTCATGGTCCAATGGGTTACAACGACCTTGACAGAGAGGGATTGCTTATTGAAGGTTTTGACCAAATGTCAACTTTTGAGGAGCAATACAACTTTGACTACTATGGCAAGCTTATTGAAGATAATGGCTTTAAGAAAGAGGTTGACTGGGTGGAATATAGAATTTTTGCACCAAAAGAACCAAATGAAAGAGTGGATAGAATTGCAGAGGCAGTGGCAAAGAGATATAAACTCAATCTTGTTACTCCCCCAAGCATAAAGTGGTTTGTGGATAATTACAAAGACCAATTCTTTGATGTCTTGGACGCAGCGTATTCGCCACTTTATGGTGTCGTGCCATTTTCAGACAAAATGAAAGATTCGCTTATTTCTCAATTCGGACTTATCTTGAACAAAGATTTCTTGGTCGGGATAACAAATGAGGAAGGGAAACTTGTTGCATTTGGGCTTGTGTTTCCATCACTTTCAGAATCAGTCAACAAGAGCAAAGGAAAGATTTTGCCATTTGGAATTTTCAGAATGTTGAAGCAAATTAAAAAGCCAAAGAGCATTGACCTGGGGCTTATTGCAATCAGACCGGAATATCAAAACAAAGGCGTCAACGCTATGATTGTGTCATATCTTATTCATGGAATGATTGAAAAGAACATTGAATATGCCGAAACAAATCTTATGCTTGAAGACAACACAAGAATTCAAGGACAATGGAGCGTGTTTGACTACATTCAACACAAAAGACGCAGAAGTTATGTCAAAAATATTTAATAAAAAAATCTCACAGTTTTGTGAGATTTTTTTGTATCAGATTTTATCTTTTCTTTTTGCCTTGTGGCTTATCTTCAGTTTTTGTTTCTTTAGGATTTTTCAAAGCGTTAAATTCTTTTTCAACTTGCTTTTTCTTGCTTTTGATTTCTGACCTTTCGCTTGATTTAATGTTTTGATTGCTTTGAAGATAAGTTACTGCAGATTGCAAATATTCCATTCTATCTTTAACTTTGTTAAGTTTCTTGGCATATTCGCTATAAAGTTTTCCGTCAACTGCTTCGTCACCCGTAGATTTTGAATCATACTCAGCTTTTATGCTGTCATATTCTTCTTGAAGGGAAGCAAGTTGAGCATTAAGACCTTCAAGGCTGTTTTCTCTTTTAGATTTAAGTTCTGCTTTAATTTGTTTTTCGTTGATTGCTTTTGGAGATTTCTTGTATTCTGCTTTCTTAGTCTTCTCATGTTTTTGTTTTTTAGGAACACGTCTGAGGAGATATCCTGCGATTGCAAAGCCAAGTGCTACAACAAGAAGAAGGGAAGAAGCAATAATCCAAATGTTAACATCTGAGGAATGTGAGTGTTCTGTTGTTGTGTCGTCTGTTGTTGTGTCGTCAGTTTTTTCAACCACTTTGGAAACAATTGTGTAATCGTCAGAAGTTTTGCCGACATATTCGCTTGAGTCAACGTCTGTAACTGTGTAACTGTCAATGTACATCTTTCCAGTTGCTGGTTCGTCAGAAGTTCCAAGAGAGAATAGAAGTTTTACATTTTGATCGGCTTCTGCAAGGATATAAATTGTGTAGAGTTTGTAGCCATTTTCTTCGTCATCTTCTTCCACTTCTGGGGTAACAATTTTCTTAAAGACATTTGTGTTTTCTTCGTCAACGACAATGTTCCCGTCAGAGTCAAGTGTAACAACTTCCATTCTGCCAGCACCTTCTGATGAAAGTTCATCAGTTCTTATCCATGCACAGAATTTGTAATAACTTCCTTTTTTGAGGGAATAGGTGTAACTTGTTGCAAGGGTTTGATAACTGTTTTCAAATGTGTTATGAAGTGTAAGGACTGATGTTGATGACTTTCTTGTTGGAAGGTCTGGGTCGTCAAGTTTGTTGTAAATTTTTGCTGAACATTCATTTTTGTTTGAGATTTCTGTTATGTCAAATCCAAGTGCGTCTTGTGACCTTTTATTTCCGTCCATTCTTGCTGTGTCAAACTTGTTTTCATAAAGGTTGACTGAAAGGCTTGTTGAATTTGCAACAACTTTTTCAGAAGCAAGATAGCCTGCGCAATCGAAGAATGCACTTTGTGCTTCGCTTGAACTTCCATGAACGCCAACGACCATTTTTACATCTGTTGATGAAATGCCGTTTGTAAGATAGAAGTAAAGTTGTTTCCAATCGCCATTTGTGTTGATATTGTCGAAGATTGCAATAGTTTTGTTATTGCTATCCACAAATTTCACATATGCTTTTGCGTTTTTATAAGTGCTTACGCCCACAAAGAAGGTGACTTTGCTTTGACTAGAATTGCTGTTTGAAGAAACTGTAACTGCACTGCTTGTGTAGGAAACGTCTTCTGCAGTTGAACTTCTGACCATAAGCACATTTTCTGTGTCTTCTGCATAGTCGCCTTTGTTAAGATTGTAGAAATCTTTGTAGAAAGCATAGTTTGCGCCTGGGTTTGTTATTGTGCTGTATCTGTCTTGTGGATTTCTTGACCCATCAGCAAGGAAGTGTCCAATTCTAACAATTCCGCTTGAAAGTGTTTCGGAAGTTGATTTTGAAACTGTCCAACTTGTTGGAACGAGTGGATAATTCATAACTATTGAGCCGTCTGTGCCGATTGTGTAACTGTTTGAAAGGGAATCTATAGTTGCAAAATTGAATTGACCGTTTTTGATGTTTGATGTGTCTGCCATGCTGGACAAATCAAGTGTGTTCGATGAAGAAGTTTTTGAAGACAATTCGCTTGAAGTAACAGCCTCAAGAACAATGTTATCCACAACAGCCCAGCCTTTTTCTGTTCCAAGTGACAACTTAAGAGAAACTTTTTCGTCACTTTCGCTGCTGCCTTTGATGTAGAAACTTACAACAGAGAAGCCGTTTCTTGCGTCTGTGCTTGAAGAACCTTTAAGAGTAGATTGTGAGATTGCTTTTGAAGCAAGTTTTTCGTTTGTTGGGGTGAGGGTTGCTGTAAGTCCAGATGTTTCACCGCCTGTTTTCAAAACAAATGACAATCTGTAAAGCCCGTGTTGATAAATTGTAAGAGTGTTGTCTTTAGCATTGTCTTTGTCGTCTGTAACTGATGAAATTGTTTTTGCTTCTGCAACAGCAGCACTATTTACAAAAAACAGAGATTTGCTCGTTGATGCGTTTCCGTCAAAGACGTCTGCATTGTTGCCAGTTGTTTCAAAAATTGAATTTATTTGTGAGTTGATATAATCTTTTGTGTTTACATAAATGTCGCTTAAACCATTGCCACCTTCCACTGTCCAAAAGTCAAGGTCTTGTTCAAAGTCGGAATTCTTAAAAGAGGTGAGGGCAGTTCTTTGGAAACTCTTTTTTGCACTTGTGCCAGCGTTTGCTGCGTCAAGATAATCTGCTTCCGCCACTTCCGAAACTACAATGTGGTCATAGAACACAGCGCCAGCATCATTGCCTTTTTTAAATTTTAGCTGCAAAGTGAAACTCTTTGCTTCAAATGAGTCTGTTTGAACATAAAGAGTATATTTGCTCCATTCGCTTGTTGTGACGTTGAGTGACATATCAAGTTCTGGGGAATAGATTGTGCCAGAGCCGTTGCCTTGTGTCATTGCATACACGCTTATTTCATAAAACTTGTCCGCTTCAAGGGTTGCAGAGTCGCTTGTAACATATCCACTTGTTTGCCCAGTTGCATTGCTTGCACCACGGAACATAAGGATATAGTTATCTGGGTCAGAAATGTTTGTTGATGGCTTTGGCTTGTTTGTCAGCCCATAACTGTTTGAACTGCTGGTGTCAATGACACCGCATGAAACATCTTCTGGTACAGAAACTGTCCAGTTGTTGCCGTCAACAGACGCAGGGAAGTTTTCGCCCCTATCTGTCTTAGTCTTAAAATCTCCATTTTTAATGATGTCGGTTTTTACAGATTGATAGTATGCTGCTTGCACGCTTGGATGAGAGTATCTGAGCATTGGCACGCCAGACAGCACACATGTTGCAGAAAGTGCAAGTGCTACAAGTGCTTTTTTAGTTTTTCCGAGATTGTGTTTCATAAATGACCTTCTTATACAATATTGTTGAACCAAAATAGGCTCATTTTTTTGTTTTTTGAGTTAATTTGAAACTCATAACTCTTGCATTATATAATAACTGGGCAAAAAATGCAATCAATTTTTGTTATTTATTACTATATAAAATATTTTTCTAGTAAATTAACATAATAGAATTATGGACAAAAAGAAAAAAACTATAATTTTTTTTGTGTTTGCAGGGCTGGTTGGCATAATAAATGGACTTTTTGGGGGTGGAGGAGGTATGTTATGTGTACCAATTTTCAAAAGCCTACTCAAACTAGAGGACAAATCTTCTCACGCAACGGCAGTTATGGTGATGTCTATTGTGAGTATTCCAACACTTATCATCTATCTATTTTCCTTGCCGTTTAAGGCAGATGTTGGGATTTTTGTCACAATAGGCTCACTTGTTGGTGGGCTTGTAGGAAGTTTCATTCTCAAGAAAATTAACAACAGACTTCTGAACTTTCTCTTCGTCCTTGTGCTTATTGCTTCGGGGCTAAAGATGTTCTTTTAAGATGTTTTGCAAAAAGTAAAATTTTTAAACTAGAAAGGTGAAAAAATGTGGATTGTGTTTGTAATTTTAGGGCTTGTGACGGGGCTTATGGGCGCGCTTGGACTTGGTGGCGGAACAGTGCTTATTCCGCTATTATCTCTTATTGGTGTTGGGCAAAAAGAGGCTCAACTTATAAATGTTTTTTCCTTTGTCGTCATGGCGTTTATTGTCCTCATTTTCAACATAAGAAACGGGCTTGTGGACGTCTTCCCAGCGGTTATATTTTCGTGCGTTGCAGTGCCGTTTGCAGTCATTATCGCCTTGTGCGTTAGGGGAATTGATGAACACGTTTTAAAGATAACTTTCGGGGCTTTTTTGCTTATTATGGGAGCGGTGGAACTGGTGTGTTATCTTAAAAAATATCACTCAAAATAGGCCTAGATATTTTAAAATAAATGTTGTCAAGGAAAATTTTTCTTGACAATTTTTATTTGTGTGATATTTTGTAGTGGAAGGCAAAACTTGGTTGATTTTGCTTAAAATAGTTGCCTTCGACCAAAATTTAAAGATTTTTCAATATTTATTGCTAGAAATTGCTTGCTTTGACGCAAAATTTCTTTACAACTTTCAAAACTTCGTGTAAAATACAATGTGATAAGGAGTAGAAAAATGGTTGACAAAGAAAAATGTATCGGCTGCGGCGCTTGCGAAGGTGTTTGCCCAGTTGGAGCAATAAAAATGATTGACGGCAAGTCGCATATTGATGACGAAATTTGCATCGGCTGTCACACTTGCGAAGGCATATGCCCAGTGGAAGCAATCAAGATTGAAAAATAAGCAGTTTTCTGCAAAGGAGTTTTTGTTTTGGAAAAATTAGCAGTTATTCATTTGGGAAGCACAAAAATAAATCTTACATTGTCATATCTCAATCAAGAAGGCAATTATGTTGTGTTTCAAGATATGAGCGAACCTGTCAAAATTGTTGACGACTTTGACGGGGAAGGACTTTTGAGAATGGCACGAAGCAGCGAGGCTTTGGTCGTTCTTAAAATGTTTAGAATGATGTGTGAAGTGAACAAGGTTACAAATATTTATGCCGTTGGCTCTCACTCTCTAAAAACACTTAAAAACTATCGCAGTTTTTTGGATGAAATATACAATATAACAGGCTTCAAGTTTAGAATTCTTGAAGAAGAAGAGGAACTTTCAAACCTTTATTGTGGGGTTATAAACACCCTTGACATTCCAAAAGGCGTTATTGTAAATGTAAGTGGCGGCTCAACCCGAATTGTGCAATATAACAGAAGAAATATCGTAAATCAAGTGGTCATTCCATTTGGCTCTTATGAGGTGGCAAAAAGTTTGGAAGGGGCTACAAGTGTTGCTGAAGGTTGTGACCTTATGGTCAAGAAATTTGCCGACAGCGTAAGAGAAATTGATTGGCTTAGAGATATTGACCCAGAATTTAGTTTTGTTGGCGTGGGCAATGCCTTTTTAAACGCTGGCAAACTCTCTCGCAAACTCAGAAAATATCCAGTTGACATCGCGCACAACTATTCAATGACAAACGCTCAATTTGACGATATTTTCAAACTAATAAAAACACTTGACATTGACAAAACAAAGAAAGTTAAGGGTATATCTTCCGAACGTGCAGACGTTTTTGCTGCGGGAATTTGCATGACAAAAGCAATTTTTGACGTGTGCAAATTTGAGCAGGTTACAGTGTCCGAACGTGGCATGAACATGGGTTTTTTGCTTGGAAACGTTATGCCAGGGATAATTGAAAAGCCTCTAAGTGACCTTTTGGGATACAGCCTTGAAAATATCCGCACATTCCATGACGGAGAATTCAGCAATTCAAAGCAAGTCAACGACTTGTCACTCATTTTGTTCAGACAACTCAAAGTCCTCCACAAATTGCCAAGGGGATATATCAAAATTCTAAGAATTGCCTCGGCTATGCACGATTGCGGGCAAAGAATAAAATTCTATGAACACGAGAAAAATAGTTTTCATATCATTCTCAACTCAGAATTGTTTGGCGTGACACATAGAGAAATTGTAATGGCATCATTTGTGAGTGCGTGTCAAAATTTGAGTGATTTTGACCTTGCAGAATGGATTAAATATAAAGATATCCTAACAGACGAAGATTTGGACGCTATGCGAAAACTTGCACTTATTGTTCGCCTTGCAGAAGCACTTGACAAGAGCCACAGAAATGTTGTTCAAGACGTCAGTTGCGACATTTTGGGCGACAGTGTTATTATGAAAACAATCGTCACTATGGACGCATCAATAGAAATAAGGGAAACTGCAAAAGTTGGGCAGGATTTCAGAAAAGTTTATAAAAAGACCCTTGAAGTTTTGTAAAATAGAGAGGTTTTTATGTTAAGTTATGAATTGTGTATTGACATGGGAAGTTCATACACAACAATTTATAAGAAAAACAGCGGAATTGTTTTGCGTGAGCCAACTTTGGCAATTCTTCAAACTTCTGGCAAAAATATGAAAGTTGTTAAAATGGGACTTGAAGCACAAAGGCTTTATGGCAAGACTTCTGACGATGAAGTTTTTGTTAGACCTATTGTTGACGGCATTGTCAAAAATGTGTCACTTTCGCAAAAGATTTTGGAATATTTCCTAGGAAAAATTGTTAAATATCGCTTTGTTAAGCCTGCGATAAAAGTTATTGCTTGCCTTCCAGTTGGACTTAAAAAAGAAGAATATGACGACATAAAGAAAATGTATTTTGCCGTTGGCTTTGCCAAAATTGACTTTGTTTATGGCAGTGTGTGTGCCAGTTTTGCCGGCAGCCCATATCTTGCTCAAAACAGAGCAAATCTCATTGTTGACATCGGCGGCGGAAGGACAGAAATTGCGTGCATTACAAATGGGAAGATAATCTCCGCTTGCAGTGTAAATGTTGGTGGAAATTATGTGGATAGGCTTATTGTTTCTGAACTTCAACACAACAAAAATTTTATAATAAATCAAAATTTGGCGGGCAAAATTAAGTGCGAAATTGGCTCGCTTTATGAAACAGACACAAGCAGCATTGAGGTTGTTGTGCAAGAAGCGTCTGCCAATTCTCAAATAACAACAATTGTGCATGCTAGGGATATAACAAAGCCAATTTGCGAAGCATATTTCAAAATAGCACAACTCATTCAAGCATTCCTTGGAGATTGTTCGCCAGAAGTGGTGGAAGATATTAGAAAGTCTGGCATTGTTGTGTGTGGTGGTGGAGCAAAAATAACGGGGCTAGAAACATTCTTTAAAAAGATTTTGGGCTTAAGCGTGTTTGTGCTTGACAACCCAGAAGTTGCAACTGTTTTGGGCAGTGAAAAGTTGCTAAGCGACTATAACATGCTTCAAAAGGTTAAGGAAGAAAACTAAAATTTTGTTTTTTTGTCGAAAATAAAAAGTAAGACCAAATGCGGTTTTACTTTTTTTCTTTTGTTGCTAAAATTTCATTAGGAGAAGAAAATGGCAAGAAAAATTGTTCTTACAAGTGGAAAGGGCGGCGTTGGCAAAACAACCATTTGTGCCAACCTTGGCGTAGCACTTGCAAAACTTGGAAAGCGTGTGTGCCTTGTGGATGTGGATATTGGGCTTAACAATCTTGACGTTGTAACTGGGGTGGAAAATAAAATTGTGTTTGACATTGTTGACGTCATTCAAAACAGATGTCGCATAAAACAAGCTTTGGTGCAAGACCTAAATCAGCCAAATTTATTTATCATGCCGTCTGCCCATTCCTACAACAAATCACAAGTCACTGCCGAGAATGTAAGGAAAGTTATCGAAGGACTTAATGACTATTTTGACTTTGTGCTTATTGATTGCCCAGCGGGCATTGATGAACCCTTTAAACGTGCAGTGTGTGGGGCAGATGAGGCGATAGTTGTTGTGACGCCACACCTGTCAAGTCTGAGAGATGCCGACAAAGTCCTTCTTATGCTAGGGAATTTTAACATTAAAGACTATTCCATTGTTATAAATCGTGTAAGAGGCGATATGATTTTGGATAAAGAAATGCTTGATTGCAAAAAAATTTCTGAAATCTTAGACGCCAGACTATCTGGAATAATTCCCGAGGACGATGCAATAACAACTTTTCTTTCTGTGGGCAGAACAGTCAACAGGGCATGCAATTCTTACGAAGCATTTTCGCTTCTTGCCAAAAACATATTGGGCGAAACAACGAAGGTCTTTGATTGCACGGAAAAATATAAAGGCTTTACTGGCTTTTTCAAACGAATGATACTCAAAAAAGTTAAATAAAAGGTGAAATATGAAAATTGCACAAAAATCACTTTTGAGAATAGAAAAAATGTTGAAATATGATAAAGAGCGAGTGTCGCAGCCGCTCTTAAATCTTTTAAAAAGTGACATCTTTTCTGTTTTTGATAGCTACTTTGAAATGAGCCTAGAAGATATTTCTATAAGTTATTTTGTGGGCGAGGACGGCAAATATCACTTCAACCTTGACGTTGGAGCAAGACGAATGAAACGTCCCACATATTTTTAAACTATCATTTTTTTATGCAAAAATGGGCATTTTTTAAGCATTTTTTTACATATTTTTGGGACTTTTGGCATAAAAATTTTGTATGAAAAAGATTGTAATAAAAACAGTTTCAACAAAAAAAATACTTAAAAATACATGGGGGTTTTTCAAAAAATATCTTACATTGTTTATCATTGCTCTCATTTTTCTTGCACTTGTTGTGTGCGACAGAGCGGGGAGCAGTGCGGGTGGAATGATTATGGATAATTTAAAGTCCATAGCCACCAGTTTTACGCCAACAACCGACCTTTTTGATGACGGAAGTGAAGTGTCTTTTGTGTCTTATTTTTTTGGCATGACTAGACCTCAAAAAGATGAAGTTATTAAGTTTACACTGCCTACAATGCAACAAAACACTTCTTCGTCAGACGATTTTTTGTGTTATGATTTTGACGGAGTTTTGTCAAGCGTTGCAAATGGCACAGTGAGTGCAGTGGGCTGGACTTTGGACAATCAAAAATACATTGAAATTGACCACGCAAAAGGATACAAGTCAAGATATGTAGGTGTGTTTTCGCTTGGTGTTTCAACGGGGGATAAAGTGGCGGGCGGAAGCCTAATTGCTTCAACAACATCGGGGCAGAAGTGCAAAGTTTATGTCTTTCAAAACAACAATATGCTAAAAATAAGTGAAGTGGAATGGGCAAAATAAAGTTTAAAATCCACCCGTTATTTCTTGTGTTTGCAGCGACACTTGTCTATTTTGGGCAAGGAGTTCTGTTTGTGAATTATCTTGTTGTTATGATTTTTCACGAATATGCCCATGCATATGCTGCAAGAAAATTGGGATACAATCTTCAGAATATAAAACTTATTCCATTTGGCATTTGCCTAAATCTAAATTCCACAACTCTTGACCCAGTTGACGAGATAAAAATTGCAATCGCAGGTCCTTTGTGCAACTTCATTTTGGGGGCGGGAATGATTGCAATTTGGTGGCTTTTTCCAGCGACATACAATGTTACAAACTTGTTTTGTTATGCAAATTTTGTGACGGCAATATTTAATCTTTTACCTGCATTTCCACTTGACGGGGGAAGGGTGCTTCATGCGTGTTCAAGCAAAATATTTGGACGGGACAAGGCTTCAAAGATTTGCAAAATTTCAAGTGCCATTTTGTGTGTTATGTTATTTTTGCTGTTCATTTTCAGTTTTTACATTTCTCATGGCAATTTCACCTATTTGTTTGTAATATTTTGCCTTCTCACTGGCTTTTCACAAAAAGACGAAAAGTTATCTTACAGTTTTTTCAACCTTTCAAAAGTCAAAAAGGATAAAAACGTCTTGAAGGTCAAAACCCTTTATGTGCGAGATGATGTGAAACTATTTAAACTTTGCAAGTACATTGATTCGGCAAGTTTTCTCAACCTTTATGTCTGTGACAAAAATGGAGATTTTGTGGACAATATCAACGAAAAGGACCTAGGAACACTTTTGGAAAATAACAATTCTACAACAACTCTTCATGACGCAATTTGGGGATAAAATTTAACTAAAGCCACTTTTTAGTGCAAAAAATGCCAAATTTTATGAACAAAGCGTGCAAATTCGCTTAACATATTTCTCAAAATATTTTAAAATATCTCTGTAAGGGGATAAAAAAATGAAATATGTTAGAAATGTTGACGATTTGAAAAAATACACTTTTGAATTCTTTGACGCCTTTTTGCCTCAAATGCTTTCCGACCAAATGGTCAATTATTTTTTGCTTAATATGGGTGATGGGGAAACGCTTGAAAGAAGTGCCATAGCATATATGTCACAAGGGAAGATTACCCCCGAAGCAGTGGCGGACTATGGCGAGGCTATTTTGCAACTGAATGACTATAGAGGGCTTCTTAAAAAGTTTGTGGAACTTTTACTTAAGGCCAAAAATTATGAAGGGCTTTGTGCGTTTTTAAATAGAATTTTCTTGCAACAAGTTGGCGACTGCAAATATAGAAGTGTCAAAAAGGAATATTCAATAAATGAAAGATATTTCGATAGATTTGTAGAGATTGTTACATATTGTGCCATTGACAGAAGACTATACACACCTTTCTTTCTCGCAATCTTTGCAAGTGAGGCGGGGTCACGAATGTCTTATTACAAAGAACCACTGAAAGAATATCTTGATGTTTTTTTGAAAGACGGCGAAGATGATGAGTTTATATCCCAACTTTTGGGACTTGACAACAAAGAGGGCATAAAGGAATATGCGTCATCAAATATGCAAAAGACCTTGAAAGCTGTTATTATGGAATACATCTCGGGCGAGAATGGCAGCGCCGTGCTTGCAAAGCGTGCAGTTGCCATGCATAAACTTGAGGCGTTAGCCATTTTGGAAGAAATCTTGTCGGGAAATGAAGAAAACCTAAAACCAAAAGCTGTTCAACTTTTGTGTTCATTAAAAGAAGATAGACGAGTTAAAGAAAAGTTAAAGACGCTTTATGAAACAACTGAAAACGCAAGAATTGCAACAATTCTTGAAAAAGAATGTGGCTTTGAAACGCTTAGAATGTTTGAAACAGAAGGTGAGTTTTTAAGCGAAGTGGAAAGAACCACTCCTCAAATTCAAGAAAGACTTTATGGCGTTAGGCTTAAAAGATTTTATGACAAGCATGGACTTGACAACACTGGCACAAATGGCAGAATTTTGACATACGTTATGGAAACGTTTAAGTCAAAAGAAATTGACTCCAACTTAAGTGCCTACAAAGAGTATTTTCAATATGTGGACAAAGATGTGCTTCAAAGGCTTTGTGATGTCATATGGGAAGTTGCTTTTTTAAAGGGCAAATTCTTGTGCAGCAAATGGGCAATGAGGCTTGTCGCGGTTTTTGCATCCATGCCACTTATAAAAGAAATTACAGAAAGTTTGAAACTTTGGCTTTTTGACAAAAACATGGCGACAAATGCAAAATATTTTGTGGATATGCTTGCAAGCAGCGGTCATGAGGGAACAATTTATGTTGTGAGGGAAATGCAAAAGGAAAACCTTTCACCAAAGCAAAAAAAATATTTTGAACAAAAACTTGAGAACTTTTCGGATAGAAGCAGCCAAAGCATTGAAGAAGTTAAGGACAAACTTGCAGACACATTCGGCTTTGACAAAGACGGATATTTGGAACTGGACATTGGAACAAGAATTTTGCTTGCGAAAATCAACCTCGATTGCACAATTTCAATATATAATAGTGCAACGGGCAAACCAGCAAGGCTTAAAGGTGAAGAAAAATGTCAAGGCGAAAATGTTAAAAAATATCTCAAACAACTTGAAAAGGAAGTTAAGGAACAACGCAAAAGATTGTGGACAAGTTTTATGGAGTTTAGAGGATATGACCTCGCAACTTTCCGCAAGTGCATTGTAAACAACTGCCTTCTAAATTTCCTTTCGCAACACCTTTATTGGGGAAAATACAAAAAAGATAAACTATGCGAAGTTTGCGTTTTCCATGACGATAGACTTGTGCATGAAGCAGGCAATGTGCTTGACGACCTTGACGACTACACAATTGCTATTTTGCAACCACTTGATGCAGAACTTTATGCCAGCAGACTAAACGGCAGAATTGAGCCTCTGTTCGACCAAATGAACTTCCCACATTACAGAGCAGACGAAAGTGTTGCAAATTGCAACTATGTTGATGTTCTGTCGGGGGTGTTCTGCAATGCACAACTGTTTGTTACAAGACTGGAAAAATTAAAATTTAAGGTGGCGGACTTAGATAGCCGTGGCACATTTGGAACATTGTTTAAAGCAAACAAAAACTTAAACCTAATTACAACTGTGGAATTTGAGCGAGTGCCAATGACAAATCAAAATTGTGGCACAACACTGGGGAAAATAAGATTTTATGACCTTTCCCGTCAAACCAAAAATGGCAAAATTTATGCTCTAAACAAGTCCGAAGCCCTAACCATAAAGGAAATAAACGAATATATCCTAAGCAACGAAATCGGACAAATTATCAAAGCCACAAAAGGATAAAAAAACTCCCGTTTGGGAGTTTTTTGCTATATTTTTTGTTTTTATAATTTTATTTGGTTACGTTTTCTATTACGAG
>ERZ808245.199-NODE-199-length-34003-cov-4.814569_pt1 | contig 34003 bp, 29 predicted proteins | sample MGYA00521243_ERZ808245 | MGnify/ENA primary metagenome ERZ808245 (study PRJEB31516, sample SAMN03275576) | gut metagenome | biome: mammalia-associated habitat; material: feces | host: Papio cynocephalus | place: Kenya | collected 2012-07-07 ... | reverse complement strand
CCCAAAAAATTCAGCATTTAAGCCTATTTTCTATCATTAACTGCTGAAAATGGGATATATTAGACTAGATATGGGAAACCTTAAAGCCATTTTATGTTCGATTTCGAGACCAAATCCCTCTATTTTTGGTGCGCAAATCGCCTTTTTCCAGACGTGCTTTTTTCTTTTTCGCTGTTTAATTTTTCTCTTTAAAGATTGCTCTCCTTGTCGCGTTTCTTTCAAAGTAAAATTAATCTTTTTAAGAGCAACCTCGATAGCAAAACCTGACAAATCTTTTACTTTTTATTAGTTTCAAGGTTTTCCTTTTCATTAATCTGTCCTTTCGCTCTTGGATAGGCTGATTTTTAGAATAGTTACCAAAAATCTTTCTTGTTGCTTTAAAAAAGTTCTATTCGAAAGTTTACATCTTTCAATAAAAATGGTTACTTAAAAAGTTTTTGTAAAGATTATTTATTTTTCTTATAGTCCTCAATAAAAAAGTAAATTTCACTCTGTTTTTAGAGAAAGAATTTCGTCTATTAAGAAACAAGTGCATCTAAAATCTCGAATAGTTTGTTCTTTCTTCCGGCAATTATCCTTGAAAATCTTCTCCTTTTCAAAAAGAAAACAAGCGTATATTCTAAGGCTAATATGAAAGACACAACGAAAAAAGAAAGTGGCGGTCCTTCTCTTAAACTGAATGTAAAACGTACCGCAATCATCGGGTTCGCATTTTTCGGTATCTTGCTTTTATGGCAAGTTTATGATGTGTGGTGTGCCCCCTTTTTAACGAACCTTTTTATGGATGCTTTTCACACCAGCAAATCCGAAGAAGTCACATACCTAGTAGGTTTAGTTATGGCGATGGACAATCTTGCTGCTTTAGTCTTGATGCCAATTTTCGGAAAACTCAGCGACAAGACGCACACGAAAATCGGAAAACGAATGCCTTACATTCTCATAGGAACTTTCGTTTGCGCGATTGCTTTTCCTTTTATTCCCGTTTTCTTTTATTACAACAATATTGCGGGCGTTATCGCAATGATGGCAATCGTTGTTTGCTTTGCGATGATGTATCGTAATCCAGCCGTTGCCTTAATGCCGGATTTAACGCCCAAACCGCTTCGCTCAAAAGCCAACGGTATCATCAACATCATGGGCTATTTCGGTGGAGCCTTCGCGATGGTAGTTGGCATTTTCTTTGCCTATTCAGCCTATTTAGGAAATGAAGGCACGGATAACTGGGCTTATCACAATTTTTGGGTAATTGAGATCCCGTTTTTGGTTGCGAGCGTCTTGATGGTTATCTCCGCGCTGATTCTTTTCTTTAGCATTAACGAAAACGAACTCAGTGAAAGACTCGCCAAAGATATGGAAGAAGGGGATAAAGAAGCCGCTGTTATCGATTCGGTAGAAGATGACACCGAAAAACCAATGAGCAAAGCGAACAAAATCATGCTTTTGCTCATTCTGGGTGCTGAATTCTTCTGGTTTATGTCTGAAAATGGCGTTAACACGTTCATGACTGTCTATTCGCTTGATTATTTGAAGGTTTCTTCTGCATCGAACATGATTATGACGATTGTAGGTGGAGTCGGATCAGTTTTGGGTTATGCAATCGGAGGATTCATCGCTGCGAAAATCGGACGAAAATGGACGATTGTGTCTGGCCTATCATTGACTTTATTTGGCACTGCCCTCTGGCTTATTTTCCAATTTGCAATCGGGAAAGGTGCCCCGATTAACGGAACTCTTAATTATGCCTTCCCCTGGTATCTTTATTTAGTTTGGCCGCTTAAAGGGTTTGGCATGTCCCTAGTTCATCTCAATAGTTTCCCGATGGTTGTTGAGCTATGTTCCAAAAAGAAAATTGGTCAATTCACTGGTTACTATTATATGTCTTCGATGACTGCCCAAACCGTTACGCCGATTTTATTGGGCCTATTGTTATTGAATAAGCATTTGGATTGGAGTTTCCTCCCAGTCTACGCTCTTATCACGCTTGCCATTTCTTTAGGGATATTCTTCTTTGTCAAAAACGTTAAAACCACAAAGACACAATTTAAAAAAGGGCTAGAAGGAATCGGGGAGGACGACTGATGCCTGCCATTCTTACCCACTATGCTTTTGCTCTCGATATGCTTCCTTATTGCTCTTCTTCTTTCAAAAAGGCAATTTTTATTGGAACTCAGGGGCCTGACCCATTCTTTTTCTATGGGCAATTGCCTTGGAAAAGAAGGAGCAAGGACCGTTTAGAAGTGAATCGCTTTGGCAGTTTCCTTCATCATACGGATATCGCTCCTATCTATAGCGCGATGATGAAAATCGCTTCTAATTCGGAAGACAAAGATCTTTATTTTGCCTATATCGAAGGACTTTTGCTTCATTATTGCCTTGATAGAGAATGCCACGCCTATATTTTTCCCGCAAGCGGCTTTTCTAACGATCCACTCGTAAACAAAAGATATGGCGTTTTGCATACTTATTTTGAAACGATGATCGATTCATTAATCAGCAACTCGAAAGGAATCTATACGGTTAGGCCACAAAAATATCTCTCTATATCGCGAGAAGCACTCCGCAAAATTAGTTTGCTTTGGTACAAAACGAATCTCGAAACGCTTAATGACCCTTCGATTCACGAAGATACTTTTTATCTTTCTTTAAAGGATTACCGCTCGGTTTTGCGTCTTACCAATACGCCTCATTATTTTTCAAAAGCCTTTATTCGTCTTGTTGCCGGGAAAGAATCTTTGCCTAGCGCGATGAATATCCCTAAATCTATTCCATCTAATCTTTCTTCCATCGACTTTTTAAACAAGAATCATTCGGCTTGGCCTGATATGGTAAATGGCAAAAAGCACACGGAATCTTTTTTCGATCTAGAGGAACTCGCCAAAAGAGATTTTCTTGAGGTCCATCATTTGATTGAATGCGCAAAAAACGGGGGAGACGTCGAGAAAGAGCTCTCCTTTTTCGTTGGTTCAATCTGCCATGATGGATGCAATCCTTCTTTACAAAGGCGATTCGCAAAACCCCGTTGGCCTCTTTCTATTCTTCCAAAAGAAGAACATTAAACGAGAAAAGGTAATATCTGATTCTCTTTTCGGGTGCGAGTAATAAAAGCAACCAAAACCATAAAAATATTTACTAATAGAAGCGAACAATCCACTTGCTTTATTTTTATTTGATAAGTTTAAGCGCTCTCAGACTTTTTACTCTCTATAAAAATCAGTATACTAATGGGGTATTTTATTAATTATGGCATTTGGAATTCTTTATGACTATTTATTGGGACAATCAACCCATGCGTTCGACTATTTTGGCGCTCATTTTGGTACTTTAGAGTTACCTAGAGAAAACAAAAGTGAAAAGCCCGTTATTGTATCCGGCGTTACTTTTCGACTTTATGCCCCTTTAGCGGAAGACGTTTCTGTGATTGGCGAATGGAACAACTGGGATGTTACCGCCAATAAGATGAAGAAAGTCGATCCCTGTGGCTGCTTTGAGACTTTCGTTCCAGGTCTTCACAATTATGAATGCTATAAATTCCATTTCAAAAATGCGAAAGGGCAATATGTAGATAAAGCAGACCCATTTGCTTTTTTTAGCGAAATGAGGCCGCAATCTTGCTCTCGCGTTTTCGACATTCGCAATTTTGCTTGGCATGATAAAAAATGGCTTAAAAAGCGTAACCGCAATTTCGATAATGCGATGAGCATTTACGAAATCCATCTTGGCTCTTGGAAAGGCAAAATCGATGGGCGTTTCCCTAGCTATGAAGAAGTTGCGGATTATCTCATTCCTTATTTAAAAGAAACCGGTTATACCCATGTTGAGATTATGCCAATTACTCAATATCCTTTTGATGGTTCTTGGGGATATCAAGCAACTGGGTTCTATAGTGTGGATTCTCGATATGGGAACCCGTTCCAGCTCATGAGCTTTGTCGACCGGCTTCACCAAGCGGGTTTTGGGGTGATTTTAGATTTCGCTCCGGTTCATTTCGCGACCGATAGCTATGCTTTGCGGGAATATGACGGCTCTCATTTATTTGAATATAGCGATGAAGCGCATGCTTATTCCCCATGGGGTAGTTGCTTATTCGATTTAGGAAAAGACCCGGTCCGTTCTTTCTTAATGAGCGCGATGAATTATTTCTTGACCTATTTCCATTTCGATGGAATCCGCGTTGATGCGGTGAGTAATCTCGTTTATTGGGACGGGAATAAAAACCATGGCGAAAACGATGGCGCGCTCGAATTCATTCGTAGACTAAACGGAAAACTTCATTATGAGCATCCATCGATTATGATGATTGCGGAAGATAGCACCGATTATTTAGGCGTGACTCGACCGGTTGAATACGGTGGGTTAGGTTTCGACTATAAATGGGACTTAGGATGGATGAACGACACTTTGAAGTATTATTCTCTCGACCCCATTTATAAAAAGTGGGACCACAACAAATTAACATTCTCCATGGCTTATTTTTATAGCGAAAACTTCCTTTTGCCCTTATCGCATGACGAAGTGGTGCATGGGAAAGGAACCATCATCAACAAAATGTATGGCGATTACGAAACGAAATTCGCTTTATTAAGAAACTTATTCACTTATCAATTCGCTCATCCTGGGAAGAAACTCAATTTCATGGGGAATGAGCTTGGAAGCTTCGATGAATGGAACGAAAACCGTTCCTTGCCCTGGAATTTATTAACTTATCCCAAGCACGATTCCATTCGACGTCTCGTTCGTGATCTTAATCTCATTTATCGCGACGAGAAAGCAATGCACTTCGAAGAGCATAATCCGGCTCATTTTTCTTGGACGCTTGTGGATAATTGCGATCAAAGCGTTTTTGCTTTTACGCGAAAAGTCGGTGATAGCGAATTATTATTTGTCTTTAATATGACTCCGAATTATTACTCGAATTACGATATCGGCGTCTATAGCGAAGGAGAATGGTTTGAATTGTTCAATAGCGATAAGGACGTTTATGGTGGGAACAATCAATATAATGGTTTGCCTTGTTTTACTTCCCTAGGGGCTCCAGAAGGGCGGCCATTTCACATTATTATTAAGTTAGGGAGTTACGCGGCGCTTATTATGAAGCGAAAGACGGCTAAGAAAGTCGTATCAAAAGGAAAAAAAGCTCGCAAAGTCAACTAAAAGGGAGAGGAGTATTCGTATGTTTCAGAACAAATTGGATTTTAAGCAGGATTTCGAAAGAAGGCTAAGCGAAAAATACGGTCGCAGCGTTGAAGATAGTCACATTACGGAACGTTATGACATTTTAGGGGAAATGGTACGCGATTATGCTGGCTACGATTGGAGAGCGTGCCGCGAAGCCATGTTCAAAGGGAAAAACAAGCAAGCCATCTATTTTTCGATGGAATTCCTTATTGGAAGGCTATTAGTTAATAACATGCAAAACCTCGGCATTTATAATGTCGCGAAAGACGGATTGGCGGAATTTGGCATCGATATTAACGAGCTAGAGGATCTTGAGCCAGATGCAGGGCTAGGAAACGGCGGCTTAGGCCGCTTAGCTGCTTGTTTTCTCGATAGTAGTGCTTCTTTAGGATATCCAGTACACGGAAACACCATCCGCTATGAATATGGTTTTTTCCGCCAAAAATTTGTGGATGGGAAACAAATCGAATTGCCAGACCAGTGGCTTAGCAACGGGTTCGTTTTTGAGGTCAGAAAGCCGAAGCATGCCGTGGAAGTCTCTTTTTATGGACAAGCTGAAACTTATATAAAGCCCGATGGCAATTATGCGATTCGGACGGTGAATGCTCGCTGCGTTCGCGCTGTCCCCTATGACGTTAGTGTCGTTGGATATCGCAACGGCGTTGCCAATACTTTGCGCTTATGGAGCGCTGAACCAAGCGAAAAAAATCTTCCTACGGATTGCTCCTTCAATGAATATTTAGCAACCCTTAAAGAACTTTGCTTCGGCTTATATCCCGATGATTCGACTGAGCACGGGAGATTGCTTCGCCTCCGTCAACAATATTTTCTCGTCTCGGCTGGGCTTCAATCCTGCATGAGGGGGCATTTGCGCCGATATGGCACTTTAAAGAACTTCGCTGATAAATATTGCTTCCAGCTTAATGACACCCATCCGATTTTGGCAATTCCGGAAATGATGCGTTTACTCATGGATGAATATGGTTTTGGCTGGGATGAAGCTTGGGATATTGTAAATCACTCGATTGCCTATACGAACCATACGGTTATGCCTGAAGCTTTGGAAAAATGGCCAGTTAGCTATATGCAAGGATTGCTTCCTCGCATCTATATGATTATCGAAGAAATCAATCGCCGCTTTAACAATTACATGGTTGAAAAAGGCGTTGACCCAGATAAACGTTATCAAATGTCTATTATTCGCGATGGACAAATTCATATGACCAACATGGCGATATACGCTGGCTATAGCGTGAATGGCGTTGCTAAGATTCATACCGAAATTCTTGAAAACTACACCTTTAAGAATTTTTATGAACTTTTTCCGAATAAATTTTCCAATAAGACGAATGGCGTAACCCATCGCCGCTGGCTACTATACGCAAACCCTTCCTTAGCGAAAATCATCACCGACAAGATTGGCGATGAATGGATTCGCAACCCAGATAAGCTAATTGATTTTGAAAAATTCGCTGGGGATAAGAAAACCCAGGATGCCATTTTGAAATCAAAGTACGAAAATAAAGTCAAATTCGCGAAATTCGTCGCTAAACAATATGGGATAGAAATTGACCCGACTAGCATTTTCGATACCCAAATCAAACGCCTTCATGCCTACAAACGCCAATTGCTCAATGTTTTTCATATTATGAACGAGTATTTGACGTTCAAAGACAATCCGCAAAAATTCACGATGATTCCGCACACTTATATTTTTGGCGCGAAAGCCGCTCCAAGCTATGAATATGCGAAAAGAATCATCGAATTAATTCTTTCCGTTGCCGATGTCATCAATCATGACGAAGAGGCGAACAAATTCATGAAAATCGTCTTTGTGGAGAATTATGGCGTCACTTTGGCCGAAAAGATTATTCCCGCTACAGACATAAGCGAGCAAATCTCAACCGCTGGAAAAGAAGCGAGCGGAACAAGCAACATGAAACTCATGATGAATGGCGCGATTACTTTAGGAACGCTTGATGGCGCCAATATTGAAATCGCGAATTTAGCGGGGGAAGAAAACGAAGTCATCTTTGGACTTACCGCAAGTGAAGTTCAATCGATGGTGGATAGCGGCAACTACAACCCTTGGGATATTTATAATTCTAACGCTTCCATTAAACGCGTTTTGGATAGCTTATTCACCGGGCCATGGGCGAAAAACGACCGTTTCAGATTCATCTTCGATGAAATCATGAACCATGGCGATCAATATTTTATTTTAGCAGATTATGTCAGTTATGCTGAGGCTTGCCAAAGAGCGAATGATTTCTATAAGGATAAACGTGCGTTTGCCTATGCATCCATTATGAATATCGCTCGCAGTGGCCATTTCTCTAGCGATCGTACCATCGAAGAATATAATCGTGATATCTGGCATTTAAAGAAAATCAACGTGAGGGCAGACGATGAATAATATTGATGTTACCCCATTATTCGCCCTACAAAGCGGCTTAGATAATGAAATTCATAAACTTCATCACGAAAGCTATGGTTCGACGCTTCATAAGAGGATTCTAGCTTTGTTTGTGGAACTCGGGGAGTTTGCGAATGAAACGCGCTGCTTTAAGTTCTGGAGCGAGAAAGGCCCATCTCCAAAAGCTGTGATTCTCGACGAATACGCGGATGCTTTGCATTTTTTCTTATCGTTAGGATTAGCAATTGGCGTTAAGGAAATGAAAGCGGATTTTGCGCCTCGATATACTAACATTGTGGAGCAATTAGAAGCAGTATATGTTGATGTCGCTTCTTTTAGTGAGCACCTGGATGAAAGCCATTATAAAACGGCATTTGGAGATTTCTTGAATCTTCTTCCTCTGCTTAATTATAGCGAAGATGACCTAATTAGCGCTTACAAGAAAAAATTGGCCGTCAATTACGCCCGACAGGAAAATCACTATTGATTCACCATAAATACAAGGATTTTTGCGAAATTCCTTTATTTTTTCTTTTATCTAGTTAAAAATATCAACAGTAAAGAAGAAAATCATGAATTCGATGGAACACTGGTGGACGAAGTCTATCGGATATATTATTTATCCGGAGTCTTTTTTGGATAGAAACGGAGATGGAATCGGGGACCTTAATGGCATTACCTCAAAACTCGATTATCTCCATGATTTGGGAATTAATCTGATTTGGATTTGTCCTATTTTTGATTCCCCGATGGCGGATAACGGGTATGATGTTTCTAACTATCATAGAATAAACCCTCGTTTCGGCACGATGGAAGACTTTACAAATCTAATCAATAAAGCGCATTCTCTAGGAATTCGTGTTATTTTGGATTTCCCTCTCAATCATACTAGCGATGAGCATCCTTGGTTTCAAATGGCCATTAAAGACGAAAATAGCGAAGAACATGGCTATTACTTTTTTAAGAAAGGGAAAAGGGAGAACGGCAATATCCTTCCTCCGAATAACTGGGAAAGTTTCTTCGGCGGCAGCGTCTGGGAGAGAGTGCCTGATAAAGAAGACGAATATTATTTTCACTTGTTTGATAAGAAAATGCCTGATGTGAATTGGGATAATCCTAAATTAAGAGAAAAATATTACGAAATTGCTAAATTTTGGCTAGATAAAGGCGTGGACGGGTTTCGTCTTGATGCTTGCGCCCATTTATCAAAAGACACCTCTTTTAAGGATTCCAGTAAACCAAAAGATGCTTCCGGATATGTACTTGATACAGATTGCTACTCTAATCGTGAAGAACTACTTTGCTATCTGAATGATTTCAAAAAGAATGTCTTTTCTCATTACGACTGTTTGCTTATTGGGGAAATTGGTGGAGCGATATCTCCATCTGATAGTTTGAAATTATCTTCCTATCGCACAGGTCCGCTTAACATGGTTTTCAATTTCGATACGGTTTGGAATAATGGCGCGTTCGAATCTATCGGTAAAAAAGACGAAGAAATCCGCACGGATGTTTCTCTTCTCAAGGAAAATTTCATGCGTTGGTATAACGCTTGTCACGATGAAGCCGATATGCCCTTATATTGGTGTAATCAAGATCATCCACGTGTCTTGAGCCAATATGGCGATACGCGTTTCCGGAGCGAGAGTGCGAAGATGCTCCTTACGACATTACTATTTTTATATGGCACGCCGTTCTTGTTCCAAGGCGAAGAAATTGGCATGAGCAACGCTAGATATTCCCATGTCGAGGATTTCTTTATTGGCGATCCTAGCGATAAGGACGAAGTGATATCCTTAAGGAAACGCGGTTTTAAAGAAGATGAGATTCTTGCCTATTTGCATAGATGCAGCCGCGCGAATGCTCGAACTCCTCTTCAATGGAACAAAGAGGAAAACGCTGGTTTTTCTAGCGCAAAACTACCTCTTCCTATCGATAGCAATTACCTAGAAGGAGTCAATGTTTTGTCAGAAATGGAAGATCCTTATAGCATCTTGAATTTTTATCAATATGCCATTTGGAAAAGGCGCGACCCTTTGATTAACGAAAGCGTTATCCATGGCAAGCTTTCTTTAGTTGACCCGAATCACCCTGATGTTTTCGCTTATCTCCATAGCGGAGGGTCGCAGGAAAAGCTCATGGTGATTAGCAATTTCCGCCCTTATGAAGTTAAATTCACTTTTTATTATGACATTCGCGATGTTCTCCTCCATAATTATGAAGGCGTCATTTTGGATAACCATGTGTTTACTTTGCGCCCGTTTGAATCTTTCTTATTAACCATACGATGAATGCACTTTATTGGATAAAATCGAACGCTCCTTTTTCACGGAATTATTTTAAGAATCGTTTGAACGCTTTAGGCGTTAATTACGAGCTAGAAGTTCGGGGCGAACAAGAACTCTTTTTGCATACAGAAAAAGACATTTCTCACGCTTTAGAAGGGATTCTTATCACAATTGGGGAAAACGAATCTACGAAAGTGAGCGCTTTAAAAACTCATAATACAAAAGAGCTTGCGGCGAAATGCGTTGATGAAACACTTGCTTATTATCCAAATAGCGTTCGCTATATCAGCGATATCCTTCTTAAAGAGATTTCTTTTGGAAACTTTTCTTCCTTCCCTTTATTAAGCGCGGAATTTCGCGACGTGAATGAAATCAACTTAATGACCGTAGGGGCGTATTTAAGAAACGGATGCTCGATTAACGAAGCTGCTGAAAGCCTCTATGTGCATCGAAATACTTTTCGATATCGCTTAGAGAATTTTTACAAAGAAACCAATATCGATATCCATGATTACCATTCTGCCCTCTTGCTTGAACTATATTTTCAACTTGGGAGAAAAAGATAAATGGAAAATCGCTTATTTTTCCTCTCATCCAAAGAAAAAATCGAATTAAAACGCGGCGAAACTTTATGCGTTTTTTCGAAAGATGAATTCGTCCTTCAGTCGCTTTTTCTTTCTTTGAAGAGCGGGAATAATTTCCTTCTAGTTGACGAAAATGGAGAAAAATTATCCTCTAGAGACATCGCTTTCATGGGCTTTGATGGCCCGATTTTCGTAGATTTAAGCGTTTACGATAACCTTGCTTTTTCTCTTAAAAAAGATAGAAAAATTAACGCCTCTTCTATTGTCCTAGATATGGCTCGTTTTTTAAATATCGAGTCCTTGCTCAACAAAAAAGCGAAAGACCTTTCTAGCCTAGAGAAAGGGAAAGTTGCTTTAGGGAAACGTTTTATCGTTGACGCGCCGCTTTTTGTTTGCTTTGATCCTTTAAGAAACAGGAAAGAGCTGGAAAAAGATTACATCGCTCTTTTGAAAAAGAAAAATGCACGAGTTTTATTTCTGACGAATAATCCAAAAACCGCTTTAGTTATCTCGAATGAGATGATCGTTAATTACGGAACCATAGATGAAAGGAGCGGCTATCCTCTTTCTCTTTATTTCGATCCTCCAACGCTGAAGACGCTTCAATCCTTGTCTAATCCAAAAGCGAATGTGATTCAATTAGAAAAAGATAATGATTCAATTTTCTTTTTAGGAGAGAAAATCAATGTTCCTTTTTCTTCCTGCTGCTTAGTCATTCATCCTCATGACGTTATTTTAAATAAGAGCGGGAGATTTATAGGAGCAGTCTTATTCCTTGAAACAATAGGGAATCACAAATATTTGCATTTAGAGACACATCGACAAGAAATCGTGGTTGAATGGAATGGCGGCGATGTTAAAATAGGGGAGAGGTTGAATTTCAATATCTCCTTAAAGAAATCCTACCTTTTCTTAGAAAACGGGGAAAGAGTAAGAATCAAAAGCCGCTGAGATATCGAAGTTCTGATAGGAGATTTAAAATGAAATTAATGGCGAAAATTACTTTCTATCTAGGAATCATTAGCGTTGTTATCGGCGCGGGGCTTCTAACGCATGGCTTATTAGCGAATAATACTGTCACTTTAATTATCGGCGTTTATTTATTTGTCGCTACGATTATTTTTGAAGCTGTTGCGCTTAGGCTTTCTCTCGCTATTGATAGGAAAGAAAATCCAGTAGAAAGCAAAGAAGAAGCTAGAAAACCCCATTAAGGATATTATTCATGCTCTTTTAAGCGGGCTAATACCCCGCTTTTTTCAATTCCTAAGGTGAGAGGGATCGATAAAACCGCCATTGAATAACCTTGTAAGCAATCAAAAGCGCTTGATAAGTATAGCATTGGTCCTTCTAATACGGCGTAAGCTAGCATATATGCTAAAATCATCGCGGTAGCGCCAATAAAAGGAGATATGAAACGAATGACCTTATGCTTTCTTAATAAGAAGAAAAGGAAACCCGTGATGCCTCCAAGCAATGCTTTCGCTAGAAGCGTGAAAGGGGCGTAGGCGGCATAACCTAAAAATAAGTCAGCCATCGTCCCTCCGATGATACCGACAATCGCTCCTTCGATTGGCCCAAGAGCCATTGCGATAAGCAAAGTAGCGATATCACCAAAATTTAAATAACCAACCCCTAATGGAAGAGGGGCTTGGCAAAAGGCGGTAAGCACAAAGCATAAAGCGCTAAAAACGCCACAAATGGTAATTCGATAAAACAAAGATCTCTTCATGTATCACTTAACTTTCTTTGCGAAAGAGCGATAGCCATTTTTCCTTGGAGAATGGTAACTATTATTGGAGTGAAAATTTGGTTTCCTATCTTTTGAAAAAGAACCTTTCTTTTCGAAAGAGCGCTTTTTTCCAAAAGAATGATTCCCTTCGTTTTTATGGAAATCGTCCTTCTTTTTGTTTGAGTAATAGGGGCGCTTTTTGTCCAAAGGATTACCCGTATAATCTTTTTTTGCAAAGCGCTTATCTTTATGATCAAATTTCTGATCCTTAGAGAATTTGCGAGTAGGGATTCCTTTTCGATAAGAACGAGGATCCTTTTTTTCGTCTTTGGCTTTTGCTTGCGCAAAATATTTGTTTTTCTCTTTTTCGATTGGGGAGCGGCCTTTTTTCTTTTCGCTATTTCCGAGCAAGAATTGAAGATTGTCCGTTTCAGAATATACTTTGATTCCTTTTGAGATTAAGTATCTTGCTGTAACGCCTAATCCTTCGATTTTCCCGCCATCGAATTTCCCATTATGGATAAAGCGGGATCCGCAAGCGGGCGAACCATCTTTCAAAATGGCAATCTTTATACCGAGAAACAAACAAACTCGATAAGCTTTTTCTGCCGCCTCATTATAGTTCTTCGTTAAATTGACGCCGTCTTTATTAACGACTTCGTTTCTTACGATTTCAGCCATGGGACGAGGGACTGATAATCCGGCTTCTAACTCTGGGCAAAACGGGACGAGCTCATATTTTTTGGCTAATTCGTCCAAAAAAGGAAAAGGATTTGAACCGCCATCATAACGCGTTTTATCCCCAAGCAAACATGCTGAAACTAGAATCTTTTCCATACCTGCGTAAATATACTCGTTTTCCCGCCTCTTCTCAATACTGTTTCTCTTTGCTAATAAGGGGTATTCATAGGATAATTGAACCGCATGAGCCAAATCGTCTACAAGATTAATTACCAAGGGAAGACAATCCCTTGTTATATCGAAAGAAAGCGAATGAAATCCATCACGTTCCGCCTTGAAAATGGTGGCGAATATATGAAAGTTTCCTGTCCGTATTTCGTGAGCGAAGAATTTCTCAAAGATAAAATTACTGAGGTTATTCCTAGATTACTGAAGAAAACGCAATTCCGAAAACCTAGTGACGGCGATTCTGTTTTTCTTTTCGGGGAAGAAAAGACAGTCCCTGGTTTCTCAATGTTACGCGATGAAAAAAAGAAGCGTTATTACCGGTCACTTCTATTGTCGTATTGCCGAAAGAAAGTCCGTTATTACGAAGAAGCAATGGGGATAGAGGAACCTTATAATGTCGCCGTAAGAGACATGAGCACACGCTATGGCGTCAATAGCAGAAAGACTCATAAAGTCACTTTTGCCTTGTCTCTTGTTCATTATGGCCCTGCGATTATTGATTCTGTCATCGTCCATGAACTCGCGCATCATTTTGTCTTCGATCATAGTAAATCCTTCTATGATATTGTCTTCCGTTATTGCCCTTTTTATAAGGAAAACCATGATAAATTAAGGAACCATATTTACCAATGAACGAAACTATCGTAAGTCGAAACAATGCAAAAATCAAAGAAGCAGTCGCTTTAAAAAACGGGAAAGGCGATTATTTCCTCGTTGAAGGATTCCATATGGTTGAGATGGCTTTGAAATGTAACGCGGCTATAGCTATTTTTTCATTGAGGCCATACCCTTCAAAAGCAGTGAATTATATCGTCACTCCAACGGTTTTGGATAAACTGGTTTCCTCTAGAACCCCAGAAGGAATTGTTGCCGTTTGCAAGAAAAAAGAAGCTAAACCCATCTCCTCTTCTCGTATTCTCGTTCTTGACGGCGTAGCAGATCCAGGAAACGTGGGGACGCTTTTCCGAAGTGCTTTAGCGTTCGGTTTCAAAGACATTATTCTCGGGGAGAAATGCGCTTCAGCGTATAACGAAAAAACCTTGATGGCGAGTCAAGGGGCGATATTTGCCCTTAATTTAGTAAAAAGTAATGATTTGATTGATTCGATTTCTTTCCTTCATCAGCAAGGCTATCAAGTCTATGGCACCGCTATAAAGAGTTCTTTCTATTTAGATGAAGCTCCTAAAAAAATATCCAAGCTTGCCATTATCCTAGGAAATGAAGGGAAAGGAGTTAGGGAAGAAGTTTTGAGGGCAACCAATTACAATATCCGAATTGAAATGGAAGGAATCGACTCTCTCAATGTCGCGATGGCAGGCTCCATCCTTATGTATTCTTTCCGGAAACTCCTTGGTTGAGTTTTCCTTTAATTTTTTCTTATTCTCTTCTAGAATAAGGGCGTTCGTTGAAGAGAAAGAGTAATCGCATCCTTCTAGAATAGGGAGAAGCTGATAGTGGAACGGCTTCCTGAAGCGCGACGAAAGTTCGTCTCGGAGAACGGGAATGAGAATTCCCCCTTGGTCCAGGTTAAGGCTATAGAGCGATGAGAAAAATTCATCGAATTGGGATGGCACCGTGGGATAACTCACTCCCGTGTCGCCTTTTTTATTTTGGAGGGATTATGGAAGAAACAAAACGAGCGGAAGAAATCAAAGAAGCTGCGCTTAAGGAAATCGCATCCGCAAATGACGAAACGGTTCTAGAAAAAATTCGCAATACCTATTTAGCCAAGAAAAGCGAACTGAATTCCTTGATGGGAGTAATGAAATCGCTAACACCGGAAAATAAAGCGATTTTCGGAAAGACGATGAATGAGGTGAGAAATGCGATTGTCACGCGTTACGAAACGAAGAAGGAAGAGATCTCTAAACGCGTCATGAGCGAAAAGCTCGCAAGAGAGTCTATCGATCTTTCTCTTCCGGGTAGAACGCACCGAGTCGGTTCCATTAATCCAATCTATCAAATCATCGATGAAATGATTTCCATTTTCTCTTCCATGGGATTTGAGGTCAAAGAAGGAAGGGATATTGAAAGCGATCATTTCAATTTCGAACTATTGAACGTTCCAAAAGACCATCCAGCGCGTGATATGCAAGATACTTTCTATATCACCGATTCTTTGTTGCTTCGCACTCAGACTTCGGCTGCGCAAGCCCATGCCTTGCTTGAGCAAACCGAAAAAGGCCCAATCAAAATGATTTGCCCAGGCAAATGCTACCGCAGGGATGACGACGATATGACCCATAGCCACGAATTCAATCAAATCGAAGGACTGGTCGTTGGGAAAGATATCTCCATGGCGGATTTAAAAGGCACGTTAGAGCTTTTTGTTAAAAAGATGTTCGGCGAAAAGCGCGAAATCCGGATGAGAAGTTCCTATTTCCCTTTCACTGAACCGAGCGTCGAGGTGGATGTTAGCTGCGCTAAATGCGGTGGAAAAGGCTGCGATATGTGCAAAGGAAGTGGTTGGATCGAGATTCTAGGGGCTGGCGAAGTTCATCCTCATGTTTTAGAAATGTGCGGGTATGATCCGAAAGCATATAGCGGGTTTGCCTTTGGAGTAGGCGTAGAACGTCTTGCAATCCTTCGTTATGGAATCGACGATATTCGCCGCCTTTATCAAAATGACCTTCGATTCTTAAAACCGTTCATTGAGAAATAAGGAGAGAAAACATGAAAGTTTCATTAAAATGGCTCAACCATTTCGTCAAAGTAGACGATATTGATCCTAAATTCTTAGCGGATAAATTAACTTTCGCAGGAGTAGAGGTTGAAAGTATCGAGAAACTAGCCGATGCCACAGGATTAGTTATCGGAGAGATTCTGACTTGTCTCCCTCATCCAGACAGTGACCATTTGCATATTTTAAATGTAGATGAAGGCCCCAAATATGGGGTGCACCAAATTGTTTGCGGTGCGCCAAATGCTAGAGTTGGTTTAAAAGTCATTGTGGCTAGAGAAGGGGCTAAACTCCCTGGCGACGTTATTAATAAGGGCAAGATTCGTGGCATTGATAGCGACGGAATGTGCTGCGCTTTATATGAATTAGGCGTGGATAAGAAATTCTTAACTGAAGAAGAATGTAGCGGGATTGAAGAGCTTCCTCTTGATGCCCCGCTTGGGGAGGAAGACCCTTTAAAGTATTTAGGCTATGATGACACGGTTTTGGATTTATCCTTGCTTGCTAACCGCAGCGACTTAAACGCGATTAAAAACGTTGCTTTAGAAGTCGGAACTTTATTAGAGCGTCCTGTTACCCTTCTAAACAAGCCTTTGGATTCTTCTAAAATCGTAAAGGAATCTTTCCTAACGCATAGTGATACTGATAAATGCAGCGCGATATCCGCTAGAATCGTTAGAAACATTAAAGTCGCGCCTTCTCCAAAATGGCTTGTCGAGATTTTGACTGCCGAAGGAATTCGTAGCATTAATAACGTCGTGGATATCGGAAACTTTGTGATGCTTTATTCCGGTCAGCCTTTAAATATGTATGATTTCGATAAGCTCAAAAAGAAAGAGCTCATCGTGAAAAATGACTATGAAGGCACATTCCACGCAATGGATGAGAAGAACTACGACCTTAAGCAAAACGATTTAGTCGTCACAAGCGATAATGAGAACGTCTGCTTGGCCGGCATTATGACGAGCGAAGGCGCTAGGGTGGATGATAATACAAAAAACGTTGTCATCGAAGGCGCGGTTTTCCATAGTGCAAGCATCCGCAAAACTTCTTTGCGCTTAGGGCTTAGCAGCGAATCCTCTTCCCGCTTTGTTAAAGGCATTAACTCAGACCAAATCTCTTCGGTTCTTTCCTTAGCTAGTGAACTTCTATTAGAAATAGCGGGTGGAAGTAGCGTAAGCCAAGAATTTGCTTTCGATACGCTTAATCACGAAAAGAAAGTCATTAGAAGTAGTTTTGCTTACATTAACGGGCGCTTAGGAACGAACTTTTCTAATGAAGAGATAATGCGCGTATTGACACTTGACCATTTGTCCCCGGAAGCAAAAGGGGATTATTTTGAGGTAATAGTTCCTAGCTACCGCATTGATATGAAAGAAGAGGCGGACGTAAGCGAAGAAGTCATCCGTCTGCTTGGCTTTGATCATATCCAAAGCAAATTGCCAAGTGCTGCTTCCTTTAAAGGATTGACGGAGAGACAAAAGAATAAGATTTCTATCCGTAGATTCTTGCGTTCTATCGGCATGTGCGAAGTATTCACTTATACCTTAGTGAGCGAAACTAGCAGCAAAGAATTTTCCTATCTAAAGAAAGGCGAAAATTATCGCCTTGCTAACCCAATGACCGATGAGCATGAATTCGTTCGTTCTTCTTTGCTTCCTTCCTTGCTTTCAACCGCAAGCTATAACGTGGCACGTCAAATTAAAGACTTTGCGATTTTCGAAGTGAGCGACATCGATACAAAGACCGAGCAAGGATGCCATTTAGGAGCGATTTTCGTTGGAAAAGAAAGCATTCGCGGTTCTATGAATTCCCTTCCTTATGATTTCTATAGTGCGAAAGGCGTTTTCGAAGGAATTATGGAGCTTCTTAACATCAATAGCAATCGGTACCAGATATCGCGATTATCTAGCGATAAAGAAGAATTCCATCCTGGGAAAAGCGCGCAAATCACAATTGGCAAAACTCTAATCGGCGTGATGGGCGAGCTCCATCCTCTCGCCTTAAAGAAATATGGTTTAGGGAAAACAGCTACAGCGATGGAATTAGACTTAGATGCTTTATTGAATTTAAAAACCAGTGCCTCAAAGGCCCTTACCCCTAGTAAATTCCCTCTCGTTAGCCGCGATCTTGCCTTTGTCGTCGATAATAAGGTCACATTCTCTGATATCAAACGTGAGATTTCTCGCGCAGACTCATTGGTAAAATCGGTTGATGTTTTCGACGTGTTCCAAGGAGAAATTATCGGAATTGGCAAAAAATCGCTGGCAATTTCGATTGAATTCAATAATAGCGAGCGGACTTTAAAGGACGAAGAAGTCAACGCGGCCATGGAAAAAATCATCCATATGCTTCAAATGAAATTCCTTGCGGAGGTGCGTCAATAATGACCAAAGTCAGCAAAAGTGCCTTAATTGGGGGAAGAACTCTTTCCTATTCCGCTGATCCTGATTTTCATGATTATGAGCTTCGTTACCCGCTGCGTGGAATTTCAAATTGCCATTACGAAGCTAAAGCGACTAGAAGAGGGGGATATCCCCATGTCGACTATTGTCTCAAAGCGAAGCTCTGTTTGGAAGATAGTCGCGATGGTGCCCTTTTTTCGAAAGACATTAAGCTTACCGATAGCGTCGATATCTTGGATAAAGAAGACGATATCGGGGAAGGGTATGTTTTGCCTGGCCCCTCTATCGATCTTGATTTAGTCGCTCTTTCCATTATCGTTTCTAGCCTTCCAATACGTGTTGTTCGTAGCAATAGTGAGCTTCCTAAAAGCGGAGAAGGATATCATGTCTATCGTGAAGATGATTACCTATCTCTAGCGGAAGAAAAGAAAGATTCTTCGCCATTCGATGTGTTAAGCAATATTGATTTAAGCAAATAGATTAGCAATTTTAAATACTTTGTATTTATATCACCTAAAAAAGTACTAATTATTTACCAAAACGTCATCAAGGTTCTATTTCTTGTTGGCGTTTTCTTTTTTATTTCTTTCGTGTTGCACACACCTAGCAGGAATGGTATTATTTTCTACGAGGTGGGAAGAAGTGGGAATTTTTTACGGGACATATGTGAGAACCCTCGATGAGAAGAATCGTTTACAAGTTCCAAGCAAACTCTTAAACGCCCTTCCAAAAAAGTTTTACGTTCTCCGTGGTTTCGAAGGATGCCTTGACGTCTATCTCGAAGACGACTTCACTCGTCTAGTTGATGATTTGTCTTCTCTTTCCTACCGCGATCCAAAAAGTAGAGCCTATGTTCGGCTAACCTTAGCTAGCGTCAGCGAGCTCGAAGTCGACTCGCATGGACGCATTTCGCTTTGCAAAGGCCTAATCGATGCTTACCACATCGGAAAAGACGTTACGCTGATTGGCGCGCTCGACCACTTTGAAATCTGGGATTCTTCCGCTTATGAAAAGTACGAAAGCGAGAACGCATCCAGTTACGAAGCTCTTGCTGAAAACCTTCAGAAAGGTGAGTAGCTTATGGGAAAACATGTTAGCGTCTTATTGAATGAAGCAGTTTCATTGCTCCGGGTAAAAGAAAATGGCATCTATGTCGATTTGACCTTAGGAAGAGCTGGGCATAGCAGCGCTATTCTCTCTTTGCTTCCCTATGGCCATCTATATTCCTTCGATTTGGACGAAGAAGCCATCAAGGAATCTGAACCTCGCCTCAAAGAAATCGGCTTCAACTTCACCTTAATCCATAGCAATTTCGCCAATGCAAAGGAAAAGTTGCTTGAATTAGGGGTAAGCAAAGTCGACGGAATCCTTATGGATTTAGGGGTAAGCAGTCCTCAGTTCGATGAGGAAGAACGTGGGTTCTCCTATCGAAATGATGGTCCTCTCGATATGAGGATGGATCAGTCTAATCCCTTATCCGCCGAAGTCATTGTAAACACTTACCCTTACGAAGATTTACTTAGAATCTTCTCCCGCTATGGCGAAGATAGAGATAGTAAAGCTGTAGCTAAGGCGATTGTGAAGGCAAGAGCAGAGGCTCCCATCAAAACGACATTTGAACTCGTTGATCTCATCAAAAAAAGCAAGCCGGCATGGCGCTTACGCCAAAAAGGACATCCGGCAAAGCAAATCTTCCAGGCCTTGCGCATTGAGACAAATGGCGAAATGCAAAACCTCGAAAAAGCGTTAGCTGATATGCCTAGCATGCTAAATATCGATGGCAGATTCGTCGTCATCTCCTTCCAATCCTTAGAGGATAGGCTTGTCAAAGATGCTTTCCGCTCTTTAACCGAAATTAGCGGAACTAGGTTCGGACCAGAATCCATGAATCTAGGGGCAAAGCCAAAATTCGTTTCCTTAACAAGGCATCCAATTCTTCCTTCTAATAAAGAGCAGGAAGAAAACCATAGATCCAAGAGTGCAAAATTGCGAGCAATCCTAAGAAAGGAGGATTAAGTTATGGTCGATAAGTTAGAAAAAAATGGTCGCAAAAGATTACATTACCAATTAAAAACGATTGGGTTTGTTTTGCTTATCGCAATTGCGATTACCGCCGTTATGGCTATCCCTGTTGGCATTTCCGTCCGCCTTTCGGCAGCGGCAGAAGAAGAAAGCGCTGTATCTACGCTTTTGGGTTCTAATCTCTTCAATTTGATTCCTTGACCTAATATACGGTTTCTCCTGGAGGAAGCGCTGGAAAATCCGGCGCTTTTTTCTTTCTCGCGAATTACCCGAAAAACTACTAATTTTCTATCGTTCTTATTTGCTTTATGGACTAGTCCATTCTAAAATTAGTCATCATTTTTATGGAAGAGAATTATATTAAGACATCATCTAACGTCGGGGCCCTAGAAATTAGCTCTACTTCGGTAAAGTTTGCCATTGGTTCGCTTATCGATAAAAGACCTGTTCTTTGCTATTATGGCGAGAAGAGCATACGCGGAGCGGTGAAGGATGGAATTATACGTGATCCCCATATGGTGAGCGAAGCCATCAAAAACGTTCTCGCTGTCACTGACGAAGCGCTTAAGCTCAAGGTCAACATTGACTCTATTTCTTTATTGCTTCCTCCTTTTGGGCTCACGGTTTATCAAAGCAACCGCCAAACGAGCGTCGTTAGCCAAACCAATTTGATCGATCAGCTTGATATCACTAATGTGATGGTCCTTGTTCAAAAGGAAGCTGTTCCTAGCGGAACTAGCATTGTCGATATTGTTCCGGATTATTATGAACTTGATAATCAAAAACGCTTTTGGAACGCTCCAGTCGGTGAGAAGAGCAAAAACCTCATGATCTGCGCGAAGATCCATTGCTTACCCGATTCTCTTATTCGCAATTACCGGGTACCGGTGGAGGAATGCGGACTTCGCATTGAAAGAATCGCGGTCAGTCCTTTCGCTTCTAGTTCTTTGATCGCAACAAGCAAAAACATGCCTCACGATTATATTCTTGTTGATATGGGCGCTCACTTTACGACCGTGAGTATGATTGGCGCTTCTTGCTTATTTGCCTCCCTTTCCTTTGCTAAGGGCGGTGACGATTTAACGGAAGCAATCGCTAGCGAATTCTCGCTTTCTTTTGAAGAAGCCGAGCGTATTAAGATTGATTATGGCTATAGCGAAATCAATGACAAATTCGCAGAGCCGATTGCGGATAGCGTAGGTGAAGATGGGGAAAATCATTCGTATTTTGAAAAGGATTTAAGTCATATCATTGCTTCTTTTTATGAAGAGTCGTTTAATGTTTTGCTCTCGAATGCGATTAATTCATTATTGCAAAGGAAGCTGACCCCCCAAAATCAGAGCTTCTTGCCATCGTTACCAATTGTCTTTGTTGGTGGGGCTAGTGAATTAAGCGGTTTAGCGAAATTGCTTTCCCCGGCCTTAGGAAGTCATTCCGCCATTTTCTATACTCCAAGCGTTATCGGGGCTAGAGAAGCAAAATATTCGACCGTTTTAGGCTTGATTGCCGCTCAAGGCGATAATCGGGGAAGAGTCGATAGCTTATATCGCACATCATCTTCCCTTTCACGGAGCAAAAATTAGTTAGGAGGACCCTTTATGGCAAACAATATGGATGTTGATGATTTAGATAATTTTGAACCCGTGGCTCGCATTGTTGTCATTGGGGTTGGTGGCGCTGGAAATAACGCCGTTAACCGTATGATTGACGAAAGAATTCAAAATGTAGAATTCTATGTAGCAAATACCGATAAACAAGCGTTAGCTACCTCCAAAGCTCCCAATCGTCTTGTTTTAGGCGATGGCGTCACCAAAGGTTTAGGGGCAGGTGGAGACCCCGCGATGGGAAAAGAAGCCGCCGAGCAAAGCGCTGATAAGATTAAAGAAATCGTGAAAGGCGCCGATATGGTTTTCATTGCCGCCGGCATGGGCAAAGGGACTGGAACTGGGGCGGCACCAGTTGTTGCTAAAATCGCGAAAGAAGCTGGCGCATTAACTGTCGCGATCGTAACGCGCCCGTTTACCTTTGAAGGGCAACAAAGAAACGTTAACGCCGTCGATGGCCTCAATAATTTGAAAGAAGCTGTCGATTCATTGATTATCGTCAGCAATGACAAACTACTAATGACAAGCGGCAATATTCCTGTGAACCAAGCTTTCAAAGATAGCGATGGCGTTTTAGCACAAAGCGTTAAAACCGTTGCCGATTTGATTTTGGTCCCCGCTTTAGTGAATCTTGATTTCGCTGACGTTAGAAGCACATTAAAGGATTCTGGTATCGCTTTAATCGGGTATGGCATTGGCAAAGGTCCAAACAAAGCCGCTGTCGCCGCAGAGAACGCGATTAATTCCCCGTTACTAGAAACTTCTATCTCCGGTGCTAGAAAAGCCATTTGTGCGGTAACATGCGGGACTAACGTTAACCTTTACGAAGCGCAAGAATGCGTCCAAAGAATCGCTGAACAAGCGGGGAGGGCAATCGACATTAAATTTGGCGTGTCCATTAATAACCAACTTGAAGACTCTTTGATTGTTTCCGTTATCGCAAGCGACTTTGCAGAAGAATACGATTTCACATCCGTTAAGCCATTCGCTCTTCCGAAAGATCCTCAATCTTTAGGGAAAGGCGTTGCGGAAACGAAAGCTAAAGAAGTGGCAGAGGAAGTAAAGAACGAAGAAAAGCAAGGGAATGAAGAGAGCAATTTCGCAGATTCGATGCTTCCTGATTTTTTAAAGAATGCGCTTGGAGGGAAATCTACCCAAGATTTTGGGGACGATGGCTCTAATAGCGGCGGAGATAGCGGCTTTTAGTTGAAATCCGCCATTTCTTAACCTATAGTTTGTTTTGCGTTAATAAGAAAGACAACAACGGCAAACGAAATGGAGAGAGCCCCCTGGATGAGAACGGGGCAATGTGAACCGCTATCACTTTCTGAGCATCCCTCTCGAAAATAAGTAGGGAGGGCGGATCTCACCGTTAAGGAGAATAGAGGTGCAGAATTATCTTCTGAACTAAGGTGGTACCGCGTGAAAGCGTCCTTAGAAAGGGATGCTTTTTATTTTTTGGAGGGAATTATGTCATACAAAGAAAGCTTGCTTATGCCAAAAACGACTTTTGAGATGCGAGCGAATTTAACGCAAAAAGAGCCGGTTCTTGTTAGGGCGTGGGAAGAGGGGAAACTTTACGAGAAAATGAATCAAAATCGCGAAGGCTGTGAAGAATTTTTACTTCATGATGGCCCTCCTTATGCCAATGGCGATATTCATTGCGGTCATATGCTTAACCGCTTGCTTAAAGATTTTATCGTTCGCTACAAAAATATGCGTGGCTATAAAACCCCTTTTGTTTTTGGTTGGGACACCCATGGACTTCCAATCGAAGTGAGAGTCACCAAAAGCGGCGTAAACCGCAAAACGATGAGCGTTCCTAATTTCCGCGATTTATGCAAAGAATACGCACTTAAGCAAGTGGCTCATCAAAAAGAACAAATCCGCCGCCTTGGCTGCTTAGGCGAGTATGATGCACCGTATCTAACTCTTCTTCCCGAATTTGAAGCGCGCGAAATCGATGTTTTCGCTTCGATGGCACTTCAAGGGATTATTTATAAAGGCTTGAAGCCAGTTTATTGGTCCCCATCTAGTGAAAGTGCGCTCGCGGAAGCGGAAGTCGAATACAAAGATGTTTTGGCGAAGACATTGTATATTGCTTTTCCTGTAATTGAAGGAAAAGGGATTATTCCGCTTGATGCGAAAATCATCATTTGGACGACAACTCCTTGGACCATTCCTTCTAACCGTGGGATTACCCTAAATCCAAAGTTTGAATATGGCGTTTATAATACCGATCAAGGAAAATTTGTTTTCTTAACAACATTAAAAGAGAAGCTTGTCAATGAACTCGGATTCAAAAGCTGTGAGCTCCTTAAAACTTTTAAAGGACAAGAAGTGGAAGGCGCAAAAGCAAAGCACCCTCTTTATGATAGAGAATCACTCATAATGGTCGCTTCTTTCGTTGATGATTCAGCAGGCACGGGCTGCGTTCATACTGACCCAGATCATGGCTTAGACGATTTCAATGTTTGCTCAAAATATGGCATCAAACCATTTGGCACGGTTGATGATAAAGGGATTATGCATTTAGGGGACGATGATCCTTGCTCGAATAAATTCTATGATGACTGCAATGATATCGTGATCGATGAGCTTAAAAAAGCTAACGCTTTGTTGAAAGAAGTCGATATCACCCATAGCTATCCTCATGATTGGCGAACCCATAAACCGGTTATTTTCCGCGCGACCCCCCAATGGTTCTGCAGCATCGAGCCAATCAAAAAGAAACTCCTAGAAGAAGTTCATAAGATTCATTGGGAACCTTCTTGGGGAGAGCAAAAGATGGTCAATATGATTGTTGACCGCACCGATTGGTGCATTTCTAGGCAGCGTGCTTGGGGCGTTCCTCTTCCCATTATTTATAATGAGGATGATAGCCCAATCATCGAGAAACCTGTCTTTGATCATATTCGCGATATCATTGCGAAAGAAGGCAGTAACGCCTGGTTTGCTCGCGATGCGAAAGATCTTCTGCCAGTAGGCTATACGAATCCAAAATCTCCCCATGGGAAATTTCATAAAGAGACAGACATCATGGATGTTTGGTTCGATAGTGACTCGAGCTGGAATGGCGTTTTAAAGGAACGCGGGTTAAAGTTCCCAGCTGATTTATATTTAGAAGGCAATGATCAGTATCGGGGCTGGTTTAATAGTTCTTTGATTTTATCGACGGCTTATACGGGCCAAGCGCCGTTTAATAGCTGCTTAACCCATGGCTGGGTCATGGATGAAAATTGGAACAAAATGAGTAAATCGGCCGGAAACGGAATCGATCCAAGCAAAGTTGCAAATCAATTTGGCGCCGATATTCTCCGTCTTTGGGCAAGCAGCGTTAATTATGAGGCCGATGTTAGAATTAGTGAATCCATCATCGCGACGATTAGCGATCAATACCGCAAAATACGCAACACGTTTAAGTTCATGCTCGGAAATCTCCAAGATGGCGAGAAGAAACCATATGAAAAGCCTTCCGCCAAACCGACTTTGTGGCCAATCGATGAATGGATTTTAGGTCGACTCGAAGCAGTTAAGAATACGTGCTTAAAAGCGTATGACGAATATTCTTTCCCAGTCGTGAGCGGAACCCTCGGGAATTTCATGGTTGAGCTTTCTAGCTTCTACCTGGATTTTGCAAAAGACGTTTTATATTGCGAAGAAGCTCACAATAAACGCCGCAAAGCGATTCAATATGTTCTTTATGAGCTATCCATGACGCTTTGCCTACTTTATAACCCAATTCTTTCTTTCACGATGGATGAAGTATATAAAGCGATTCCATCTCACAAAAAAGAATCACCACAGCTTGACGATATGCCTTCTTTCTCTCATGAATATCAAAACGCGGAGCTATATAAAGAATTCATGAAGCTTCGTGATGCCGCGCTTAAAGAGCTAGAAGAGGCGAGAAATCGTGGCGAACTTTCTTCCAATATGGAAGCAAAACTCACAATTTCCTTACCATCTAATACACTTTACGAAGTTTTAAAGAAACTTGATGAACAAGAATGCAGCGAGATGTTTGGCGTAAGCCAATTTGAATTAAAAAATAGCGACTCGTTATCGATACTCATTTATAAAGCGGAAGGAGAGCGCTGCGATCGTTGCAGGCGCATCGAACGTGACACCAAACATTACGACGATGGCCTTTTGTGTGGCCGCTGCGCGAAAGTTATGGGAAAATAAGTCCATGAACCGCAGAACTGATTTTTGGAAAGGGTATCATTGGACGAAAAAAAGTTTCTTTGATACTTATATTTGGCTTTGCTTATTATTTGTGATTATCGACCAAGTAAGCAAGTGGCTTGTTGTCAATTTCGTTTCATTCCATGCCGAAGTTGAAGTCATCCCGAATTTTTTATACATCTCTCATATTTATAATACCGGAGTTGTCTTCGGCCTTGGCGATGGAGCTTCTTGGACTCGCCCCCTCAATATCGCTATTTCTTGGATTATGAGCTTTGCAATCTTTAATTTTTGGCGAAAAGGATTAAAGAAAAATGATCATATGATGAACGCGACTTTGATGCTACTAGAAGCAGGAGCAATCGGCAATCTTATCGACAGGACTTTCTATTGGGGGCAAAACGGTATTCCTTATGGGGTCATCGATTGGATAGATCTTTATTTCGGCGGAAGCCCAAAGGATAAAGGGGGTTTCTTGAATCCTTTCGCGAATTTCAATATCGCTGACGCTTGCATCACGGTAGGTATCATTTTATATATCGTCTATTCATTTGTCTTAACGAGTAAAATGTCAGATGAAGAGGCGGAAGCCTACATTAACGAAAATGCCTTTTGGCGAAAGAAAAAGAAAGAGGCGGAAGGGGGCAATCATGGAAATAACGATTGATTCCTCTAAAGAAGGAAAACGGCTCGATGAAGTTCTATCCTCCTTAAACATCGCACCTTCTCGAAGTAAAATTCAATCCATGATAAAAGATGGACTAGTTTTAGTTAATAATAAACTAGAAAAGTCCCATTATAAATTAAGAGTAGGAGATATTGTAAACTACCAGGAATATACTGAAAAACCACTAGAAATCAAAGGTGAGGATATTCCAATTGATGTCATTTACGAAGATAGCGATTTATTGGTTGTCAATAAGCCTGCAGGACTTGTTGTTCACCCTGGAAATGGGCATTCTAGCGGAACGCTTGTGAATGCCTTGCTTTTCCATGAAGAGCAATTGGCTTCCTCTAGCGGATACGAACGCCCTGGCTTAGTCCATCGAATCGATAAAGACACTTCTGGGCTTTTGGCTGTCGCTAAAACAAATTTTGCCTATGAAGGCTTAGCGAAGCAATTGGTAGGTCACTCTATGCATCGCGAATATTACGCTTTAGTGAAAGGGATTATCGATGAGGATGACGCAAAAATCGATGCCCCAATTGGTAGAGACTTAACTCATCCGACTAAGTTCTCGGTCAATGGACGCGATAAAAAAGAAGCGATTACCTATTTTCATGTCGAAAAACGTTTCCCCCTCTCGCAAGCGACTTTCATTTCTTGCCGATTATTCACAGGAAGGACGCATCAAATTCGTGTTCACCTCGATTATATCGGACACCCTTTGATAGGCGACCCTCTCTACGGGAGCGGAAATCGTAGCCTATATAATAACGGGCAATTACTTCATGCATATCGTCTAACTTTTGTTCACCCTAGAACCCTAAAAGAAATGGCTTTCTTTGCGCCGCTTCCTAGGTATTTTTCTGATCTATTAACAAAACTACAATAAACGTTTGGTGTTTGAGAAATTAAGTTTCGCTACTTTTTTAAGTTCCTCTTTTCCGAATTTGCCGATAAATGACTTCGCGAAGATATCGACTTGTTCGTGGGCGCCTAGTGGGAACTCAACACCATAAGCTTCGCCCATTTTCTTCATTTTTCTCAAAAAGGCATAACGGGCGATGACAGAAGCTAAAGCGACAGAAATAAAGGCGCTTTCTCCTTTTGTTTTGAAATTAATATTCCTACATACTTCTTTCTCGTCTTTTAGATAAGAATAATAAAGAGGTTCTGGTGCGAATTGGTCTTGGTAAATGAAAGATTCAGGATGTCTTTTCTTTAGATTCAACAAACAGCGATTATGCATTTTCGCTTTGATGGCGTTCATGTTGAATTCATCATGGATCTCGTTGTATTTCAGATTGTCTAAAGCTAACTCACTATAATCGTAATGTTGAATTAAAGTAGGACCAAGGGAAAGAATGGTTTGATCATTCATTTTCTTACTATCGGTAACGCCTAAAGATAAAAGCCCTTCGACCTCTTCTTTTCTTACATAACTCGCGACCACGATAATAGGCCCAAAATAGTCACCAGTACCGACTTCATCGCTCCCGATTTGGGGGTAGCGATTTATAACGAGTTTACGTTTTAAAGGCAAAGGGTTTTTTAAAATTGTTGGTTTTGCGTTTTCATCCCAGATTCGCGCTTCTTTTAGGGCGCTAGCTCCTTGAAAAAGGATTTTGTTTTCGCCTTTTTTGTTCTTTTGGTAAATCGAAACGGTGACTCCAGGGCATTTAACTATACTATATAAGTAACCTGAGCCATTTTTCGCTTGAATCGCGTGATAGAACTCTTTCGCCTTTTTCAAGGTATCGTCAGAGACGGACAAAGTGACAATTTCTTGCTTTTCCATGGCTCTAATTATCATTTTTTTCTAGGAATAAGTAAACTTATTGCGATCAGGACTCTTTGAATTGGCCGTTCTTCTTTAAAGCGCTTATCTTCATTTTCTCATTCTTCTTTTCAAATTTTATAAGATAATATTCGCATGCAAGATATTTACGAGAAATTTGAATTCCAAAAGATTAGGGAAAAGATTGCTAGTTTAACGAGAACGGAAAGAGGAAAGGAGAAAGCGGAAAGCTTATCGATGTTCCTTGATGAAAAGGAGATGCAACATGAATTAGCGTCTCTAGAGGAGATGATTTTCCTTCATGCGCGATATGGGAAAATTCCGCTTGATGTTTCTAGCTCTTTACTCGGGGCAATCTCTCTAGCGAAAAAAGGTGGCACTCTTACTATTGAAGAGCTTGAACGCTGTGCGCACGACGTGAATGAATCGAAAGACATTCGTCAGTTTTTTCGTAGCGTGGAAGGGAGCACTATCTTAATCAATTATGTTTCTAACTTGCCGATTCTGGACTTCCTAGAAAAAGACATCCATAAGATTATTGCCCCAGATATGTCAATTTTCGATAATGCCTCACCTCGCTTAAAGGAAATTCGCGCCTCGATGACCCGTCTCCGAAACGAAATGAAGAAAAAGCTCGGTTTCATTTTGGAAGAAAATAAATCCTTTTTGAGCGATTCCACTTTGACGTTAAGAAATGGGCATTATGTTTTGCCAGTCGCTAATGCCTATAAAAACAAAGTGAAAGGAATTGTCCAAGATATCTCTGGCTCAAAAGAAACGACTTTTATTGAACCGGAAATCCTCGTTTCTCTCAATAACAAGATGATGGAACTTCTCAACGAGGAACGGATGGAAATCGCCCGTTTGCTCGGTGAACTTTCTAGAGAAGTTGCAGGGAACGGTGACGACCTTTTGCTTATCAATGAGATGATAGGATATTTAGATTTTTTGCAAGCAAAAGCAATCTACGCGGAACTTACCAATAGCCATATCGCAAAAATTAGCGAGACCCCTCTTATCGATATCTTTAATGCCCGCCATCCTCTTCTTGATCCTAATAAGGTCGTTCCGAATGATTTCTCGATGTCGGAGAATCGTCGCCTTATTATCATTTCTGGCCCCAATGCGGGTGGAAAAACAGTGGCTTTAAAAACACTGGGGCTTCTTGTGCTTATGTCGCAATGCGGGTTGGCGATTCCCGCTAGTGAAGGGCCGAGTTTAAGCTATTTTAAACATATTTATGTGGATATCGGGGACTCGCAGTCTTTAAGCGACAACCTTTCTACTTTCTCAGGACATATGAAAAACCTTGCCGAGATTCTTTCGAATGTCGGTGGAAAAGACCTCGTTTTATTAGACGAAGTCGGGACTGGCACTTCTCCAAAAGAAGGAGAAGCGATTGCGTATGCGATTATGCAATATCTATTAAAGAAACATGCCTTCACTTTGATTTCGAGCCACTTCGAGGGTTTAAAGGCTTTCGCTTTATCAAATCCGAATGTTTCTAACGCTTCGATGATTTTCGATGAAGAACATTTGCTTCCCACTTACAAATTAAAGATGGGTTTGCCTGGGGAAAGCTATGGGATCGTTGTTGCAGAACGCTTTGGAATTCCTAGTGAAGTTCTTTCTATGGCGAAAGGTTATGTTTCTTCCCACGAAGACCTTTCCGTGAGCGAAGCGATTAAAAAACTCGGTGAAGAAACTAGAAAAGCGGAATTAGAGAAAGATAAGGCTATCGCGAAAGAAAAGGCATATTCATCTCGCTTAGGGGCTCTAGAAGAAAAAGAGAAGAAACTTACTAAGCGCGAAGAAAATTATCTTAGCGACGTTGAAGCAAAGAAAAACGCTATTCTAGAGCGTTACGAAGATGAATTAGAGTCTATCCTTCATCACGTCCAAAGAAACGACGTTAAACTTCACGAAGTTATTAGTGCTCGCTCAAAACTACAAAATCTAGAAGCTAACACTCGCGAAGAAGAATTTAACGATGAAATCAAGGTAGGGGATTATGTGAACATTCCTAGCGCGTTCGTTTCGGGGAGAGTAGATGAAATCCGCGGCGATAAATTACTCGTGGTAAGCAAAGGCGGATTAACTTTTCATACGAAGAAAAATAAAGTGCAAAAGATCCTCCCTCCAAAAGAAGAAAAACTTCAGCAAACTAGCCCTTTAAAACTTGATGAAGTTGGCTTAGGGAAAGCAACGCCGCTAGAGCTTAGCTTAATCGGTCAACATATTGATGAAGCTAGGCTCAACTTAGATAAGTATCTTGATGATTGCCGTTATAAAGGATTAAAACGCGTTCGAATCATTCATGGATTTGGTTCGGGGGCTTTAAGAAAACTCGTCCAGGAATATTGCATATCGCACAAGGATTTTATCGCTTCTTTTGAAGGCGCGGATGGCCTAGAAGGAGGAGGTGGGGCGACCATCATTCATCTAAAATGAAAGAATTAAGCGAAAAACTTAAAACGCAAATTTCTTTGCTCCCGGATAAGCCTGGGGTTTACGAAATGAAAAACGCCGATGATAAAATCATTTATATCGGTAAAGCAAAGAATCTCAAAAAGCGAGTCAGTCAATATTTTTTGCGTCCCCAAGAAGGAAAGGTTGCGGCGATGGTTTCGCATGTAGATCATTTCGATTTCATTATTGTTCACACCGATAAAGAAGCCTTCATCCTCGAAATGAATTTGATTCAAACTCATTATCCTCGGTATAACATCATGCTCATGGATAATAGCCATTACCCTTATATTGCCGTGAAGCGGGACGATGGCTATTTAAAAATTAGCCGCAACACCAAAGATAAGCGTTATTTTTATTACGGGCCTTTCCCGGCGAGCAGTGACGCTTATAAAACGATTGACTTATTAAATTCACTTTATCCAACGCGAAAATGCAAAACGTTAGGAAAAAAGGTTTGCCTTTATTATCATTTAGGGCAATGCTTAGCGCCTTGCGTTCAGAAAATCGATTCGAAAACTTTAAGTTCTTTATACGAAAACATAAAACGCTTTTTAGACGGCGATATTAGTGATGCGACTCGGCTTTTGAAAGAAAAAATTGAGAAGGAGAGCGAAGAAGAACGTTATGAAGACGCTAAATACTATTACGATATCCTAAAAGCGATTGAAACGACAACAAGCAAGCAAACCGTGGAAGTTAGTAGCGATAAAACCAATCGCGATGTTATTGGGCTAGCCACTCGCGATGGCTATTGCTCCATCGCTATACTCACCTATCGAAGAGGGATATTGCTTGGGAAAAAAACGCTTGTGGTTTCTTCTTTCGGATCGCTTTCCGAACAAGTCCCGGAATTAATGGAAGAATATTATAGAGACCACGAACTTCCCAATGAGCTCTCCATTAATCTTCCTTCTTTTGATGAAGAGTTCTCTAGCGTCTATCCTGAAACGAAAATCATTCACCCTAAAGAGGGCAGGCTTCTTGAACAAATCGATTTGGCGACTTTGAACGCTAGACAAGGGCTAGATTCGCATTTTATGAGCGCCCGCCTAGAAGACGATAAAGTGGAGCTTCTTGAAAAGCTAGGCTCTCTATTAAATATTAAGACGCCTTATCGAATCGAGTTATTCGATAACTCGCATCTAGAAGGCAGCAATGCCGTCGGAGCGATGGTTTGCTATATTAATGGGGCTCCTGCCAAAAAGATGTACCGAAAATTCCATTTATCCAGCGAAGACGCTGGGGATGATTACCATTCGATGAAAGAAGTCGTTTATCGCCGCTATAAAAGATTAAAAGAGGAAGGGCTATCTTATCCTGACTTAATTTTAGCGGATGGAGGGTTAAGCCAAGTTCATGCCTCTTTAGAGGCCTTAAAAGAAATAGGGGTGAATATTCCCGTTTTTGGCTTATACAAAAATAACCGTCACGAAACTGAAGGAATCATCGATAAAGACGAAAGGACTTATCCATTAGACAATCATTCTCCTTTATTCTTTTTGCTTATGAGAATGCAAGACGAGGTACATCGTTTCGCTATTTCTTTTCATAAAGAAGTTCGCTCAAAATCCATGGGCAAGAGTATCTTCGACGATATCAAAGGAATCGGAGAAAAGAGAAAAGAATCTCTTAGGAAACATTACCCAACTCGCGAATCTCTCGAAAAAGCAAGCCTAGACGAATTGAAGCAGCTTCTTCCTAGCGAAGTTGCCGAAGCTCTATATGAACGAATCCAAAGTTTGAAGGACAAATTATGATGGTTGACCCTTATTTTGACAGAATTGCTTCCCCGATCCTCTTTCATCCTCTTTTCTTGAGCATGAAGAAATACTATGCCCACGGCGATACAAGCGTTTACGAACATTCTTTATCGGTAGCGATTCACTCCTATCGTTACGCAAAAAGTAGAAACCTCAATCTTGATTATTCTTCTTTGATTCGCGGCGCCTTGCTTCATGATTTTTATCTTTATGATTGGCATCACTCTGGCGGAGGGCATAAGCTTCATGGTTTCCGCCATCCTTTCTTTGCTTATAAAAACGCGAAGAAATATTTTTCGATTAACAAAAAGGAAGGGAACATAATCCGCTCGCACATGTTTCCTTTTGTTTTTTGGATTTTACCACTTTCAAAAGAAGCTTGGATTGTGCTAAAAAATGATAAACGCTGCGCGATAGGCGAGATGAAGAAAGGGAAGAATAAATGAAACGAATTGGGCTAATTTTTGATATGGACGGCACTTTGTGGGATGCGCGGAAGGAAGTTGCTGCCTCTTGGAGCGTAGTTACTCGTAAGCGCGATTATCCGGAAATCACTTTAATGGATATGACAAAAACGATGGGATTACCGATGGAAAGCATCGCTGATTCTTTGTTTCCTAATCTCAGCAAAGAAAAAAGAATCTCTTTGCTGAATGAATGCACTGCCTACGAAAACGAATATTTGAAAACGCATTCCGGGGCTCTCTACCCCAAAGAAGAAGAGACGTTAAAAGCTTTGATGGAAAAGGGCTATTTTCTTTGCATTCTTTCTAACGCACAGCCTGGTTATATTGAAGCTTATTATTCAAGCACAAATTTAGGCAAATACTTTATTGACCACATTTGCTGGGGCGATAACCGCCTCCCTAAAAGTCAAAATATGCTCCTACTTAAAGAAAGAAACCATTTTGATGAAATTTATTATATCGGAGATACAGAAATGGATGAAAATGAATCGAATAAAGCCAAGGCGAAATTCGTTCACGCTAGCTACGGGTTTGGGAAAGCGAAAAATCCTTATTTTGTTTTAAAGAGATTTACTGACTTGCTAAAATGCCCATTTTAATGAAACGAACAAAAAGAATTTCTAAAAGCAAAGAAAGAGTGTATATTATTGTTCGTTTGCGCCCGTAGCTCAGCCGGATAGAGCAACAGCCTTCTAAGCTGTGGGTCAGCCGTTCGAGTCGGCTCGGGCGCGCCAAAGAAAATTACGCTTCCAGCGGGAAGCGTTTTTCGTTTAGAAGGGATAATAAGAGGGTTCCGTTTCTTTAATGTAGGTAAATTGAGTTCACCATGCTTTCGACCAAAC
>ERZ808245.197-NODE-197-length-34108-cov-4.966435_pt1 | contig 34108 bp, 47 predicted proteins | sample MGYA00521243_ERZ808245 | MGnify/ENA primary metagenome ERZ808245 (study PRJEB31516, sample SAMN03275576) | gut metagenome | biome: mammalia-associated habitat; material: feces | host: Papio cynocephalus | place: Kenya | collected 2012-07-07 ... | reverse complement strand
CACACCGGCGATGCCTTCCCGCAGAACGGGCACGGCACCGGCTTTCTGCCGTTCCAGTTCCTGCTTTCGGGCAAGGATGGCGGCCTTGCGGTCGTTCCAGCTTGCATAACGGTGCGCTTCACCTCCCACGTCTGCAGGCAGGGCATACACCCTGCGGTATTTCTCAAATTCTGCCCGCGATTCCTTGGGCAGTTCGTTCAGGTCGTGGGTGCGGTAGTCGATGATCCTGCAGATGCGGCAGTCCTCCGGCAGGTTGCGGAACAGGGCCATGAAGTCCCACCAGTGCAGCCGGGCCGTGTGCAGGTCGATGCGGTACGCCTGCAGGAAAGCCGCCCAGATGAGCGCGCCGTCAATGGCAAAATCAAAGCCGCGCGGGCCGCCGCTGCCAAACACTTCCAGATTCCGCTTTTCACGTTCCTGCTCCACCTCGCCGCAGCGGTAGAAGTCCATAAAGCTGTCGATGTTGGCAGGTGTCAGCGGGCCGTGGATGAGCACCCGCTGCGCATAGTCCAGAAGAGCGTCCTGCGCCTCGGGCGTCTTTGCCCGTGCGGCCATGTTGTCATAGGTCACCCACGCCCGGAAGTCCGTCTCAAAGCCCTGCGGCAGGGCGTCGGCCAGGTAGCAGGTGCTCATGCGTGCTTGGCCTTGTTGCGGCGCGCTGCCCGGCGCTGGGCACGGTTCTGGGGTGCAGGAGCGGGTGCAGCCTGCTTGTCTGCCGGTTTGGCCTTGTGCAGGCTGTTCACGGCATCCTGGGTGCGGGCCGCGGTGAAGTCGTTGACTGTGTTGCAGAACTCCGCATACAGGTGCGTCATTTCGTCCAGATTTTCGGTGTTCACGCCGATGAGGGTGTCGTAATCCTCGCCCAGGACGCTGCAGAAAAAGTCATCGTACAGGCCGCACATCTGCTCGGTCATCTTGCTGAGGCGGGCGGTTTTATCCACCTTGGTGTTCCAGTCCCTTGCAAGGGTGTCGTCGGCATCCTCCATGCGCTTGGCATTGCTCACAACGAGGGGATTGAATGCGGCAAAATCGTAACCGTGAAATTCCATGGAAAAGCTCCTTTCATTTATCGGCCCCTGCCGGTGCTGCCCCGGCATTTTCTGGTTCAGGGCGTAAAAAATCCCCGCCCCGGTTGGGGCAGGGATATGCTGGGGGAAATCAGGTGGCGCTGTAGGTGTAGGCCTTGGGCTTTGCAACGCCGTTCACGTTGACGGTAAAGCCTGCGGAGTTGCCTGCGCCGTTGGCGGCATCGCTCTGCACGATGACAGAGGCGCGGCCGGTCTCGCCCTCGCCGGTGTAGATGTTGAACCACACATAATCGGTGATGACGGATGCGCCGGTGCCGAAGGCCATATCCAGGCCGAACACCCAGTCCTGCCACGGGTCCCCGTGCTTGCGGTCGCCCGTGATGGAGAAGGTGCGCTGCGCACTGGTTTTCAGGGTAGCCGTACCCTTGCGGATATAGTTCTTATCCTGGGTGCCGGAATTGACGGCGGCGGAGTGCTCCGTGACGCATTCCTGGCAGACGATGTAGTCCGCCGGTTTGGTCTGGGAGCTGGCCGTCTTAAAAGCCAGAATGTAGTCGTCCGCCATGATCTCCATAGCGTCTTTGCTGCCCGGGGTGATACCCAGTTCAGCCAGAGCTTCGGTTACAGTGCTCATGTTTTGGCTCCTTTCGGTTGATAGTAAACGAGCTGGATCTGTATCTGCGCGCGGCAGGTATTGTCGCTCGCTTCGAGAATGGTCCCGCTGCTGGATACGCGCACGCCCTGCACGGTGCGTCCGCCGTCCAGCTTGGGGAAGTTCTTGGCATCGTTCTGCGCTTCCACCCAGTCGGTCAGGGCGTCCCACATGCCGGAGTGGTCGGCCTGCTGGGCGCTGTCCTCGGAATAGGCGGAGCGGGATGCAAGTACATAGTTTTTCAGGCGGCGGGTGCCGCTGAAATAGCGTTTCAGGATGGGGTCGGACGGCATGTCCGAGATGCTGTATTGTTCGGTGCGGGGGTCGAGGTAGCTCACCTTGAACTCCACGCCGTCCTCCTGTGCGGAGGCGACGAGCGGGCAGGTGCGAAGCCAGTCCCGCATGGCGGCAATGGCAGGGGTCATTTGTGCGCCTCCTTTACGGCTTTCCGGTAAAAGTCCTCCCACGAGATCTTGTTGGCGGCCTTGGAGCGTTCAGCCCAATAGCTGCCGCGCTGGCCGTTGTCACCGTGCAGGCCCTCGCCCTTGCCGTGCAGGTAATACTGCCTGCGGGCGTAGGGGGTGGACCAGATGATCTCGCCGGTCTCGTAGTCGGTGGCAATCTGCGGGGAGTTCTTCAACATGCCGGTGTCAAAGGGCACCAGCGGGTCGGTGTCTTTCAGGATGCGCTGCATGAGCTTGCTGCGGGCCGTGGTCATGGCGGCAGTGATCCCGGCACCCACATCCTTATTCCATGCGATTCTGGCCGTGCATTTGCCGCTGCGGTGCTGCACCGTGAACAGGGTGCCCATGGGCGTGGTGACGGTCAGGCGGCCCTCGTGGCTCTTATCCCAGATGGTCGCCATGTCAGCCTCCCTGCAGGTGCCAGTGGGGCAGAAGCTGCTCCCGGTTGTCCGCGAAGGCCGTCACGGTGACAGCGCCCCGCTTGCCGAGGGTGCGGTACTGCTCCATGGTCAGGCCTTGCACCGCGCCTTTCAGCACGAGCCAGCCCTCTTTCAGCGTCCATGCCTGGGCACGGGCGTCTGCAGGCAGGCCGTACCACTCCCACGCGGGGAGATACGGCGCTTCGCCCATGCGGGCCGGGATGCGGATGTGCACCTCCCGTGTAGGGGATTTGGCCGTGCTTCTGCCGGTCTGGCCGATGCGCTCCCGCCAGCTGCAGCCGTGGAATACCCAGCACACGGGCGTGTCCGTGTCGGTCCTGGTGTCGTGGATGAGGTTCACCACGGTGACGTCTGTGTTCATCCGTCCGGCCCCCTGTACAGCAGGCCGTGCGGGTCATTGCCGAGGGTGCTCTGCAGAATGCAGTACGCCTCGTACCTGACCGCGCTGGACATGCTGGAATTGCTGGCAAAGGTGATGGCATACCCATCATTGGAGACGCTGGCAACACCCGGCAGTGCGCTGGTGCCCGCTGCAGCGGTCAGCAGCTGGATGGTCTGCACGCAGGCATCTGCCAGAGCCGTCCGGCAGCGCTCACACGTTTCCGCATGAGGCTCTGCCCGGCCAAAGGTCGCCCCGTCAATGAGGCGGGACGCCCGGGCCGCATAGATGTTGAAGGTCTCCTCCGGCAGCGTGCCGCCGGAGTCACTGTATTCCTGATAGGTGCAGTAGGTCATGGCGGCGCGCCTCCTTATTCGCCTGCGACCAGATAGGCGAACGGAACCTTGGTGCGGTCGGTGTTCATGCGGGTTGCGGGGTTTGGCAGCGCCCAGCCCATGCGCATGACAACGCGCAGCGCGACCATGTCCTGCTGGGCGAGGTTGTAAACGATGTCCTTGGTGGTGGGGTCCTGAATGACGCCCTGATCCAGCAGCTTGACGGTGACGTCCTGACGGATGGAATACACCAGCTTCTTGAAGTTGCCCGCGATCAGCTGTGCCTTGGAGGAATCAAAGCCGCCGTTCTCCGGGAAGTACAGCGGTGCGCCGTCCAGTGCGTAGGTGGTGGCACCCTGCATGTCAGAGCGGAACAGCGGGCGGCCGTTCTGGTCCAGCAGGCCGCGCAGTTCTGCCTTGGCACCCAGCTCACCGACCACGGCATCCACGCCAAAGCCGCCGGCCTCGACCTTGGCAAACAGGCCGTCCTTGCCCAGCAGTTTGGTGTAGTCGATGGGGCCGGTCACCTTATTCTTTGCGGCCAGCGTCAGAATGTCGGTGGTCCACTCGGTGGGGCGCTCCGTGCCAAACATGATGGCGCTGTCGATTTTTGCGCCCATCGCCTCACGGACGCGGGGCTGCACCTCGCCCATGATGTCAAAGCTGGAATCTGCCAGCACGGCCTCCGGGATGGGCACGATGACGGCCAGCTCGGCGGCGGTCATGTAAACGTTGTCCCATTCCTGCTTGGAGGTCTGCTTCATGCCGGTGTCGCCGTTGACCCAGTAGGCCAGCGGCAGCATGGACAGCACGGGGATCTTGGTCTGGTTGCTGGTCATGTTGGCCAGGCGGGTGCCCAGCTGCATGACCATGGAGGACTTGGGGACGTCCTGCTGAATGGTGTTCACCAGCTGGTCACGGATAAGCGCCTCTGCTTTGTTGCGGGCAATGATATCTACTGCCATAATGATTTATCCTTTCTGCGCAAAGGCCGCCCGGAAGGCAGCGTTTGCGGCTTCATGTTCGTTTGCGGGCTGACCGGGCGTGCCGGTTGCCGAGGCGGAAAAACGGGCCACACCGCCATCCGGCAGGATGGCACTGGGGTCGCTGGCCTTGAAGGTCTTGACGTAATCGTCAAAGCCCAGGATCTCGCCGTCCTTCATGGCGAAATTCTGGGCTTTTGCTTCTGCGAGGAAGGCTTTCTTTGCGCTCTCGCTGGAAAATTTCAGACCGGCGGTCTTGCGTTCCAGAGCATAGCCCTTTTCCAGTGCTGCCACCTGATTGGCGGCGTCGGTCTTGGCCTGCTCGGCTTTGGTTTTCCACTCGGGGTCGTAGCCTTCCAGCTTGCTGTTTGCCGTGGTCAGCTGACCTTCCAGCGCGGTCTTTTCGGCTTTCAGGGTGGTGATCTCGTTCACCTTGGCCGTGATGTCCGCGCCGTGCAGGTTCATGATGCCGTCCAGCTGGTCCGGCGTGATGTTGGGGATGAGTTTGGTCACATCTTCACGTTTCACTTGCGGTGTGCTCCTTTCTGGTTCTGAGGGGTGTATAGGTCCCTTCCGTTTGGTGTCGCGGTTCTCGTTCCGCATGGGACAAGGCGGGATTCGCGCCGCCTTCCGCATGGTGCTCATTCCGTCCTCATGCGGGCAAAATGGGCATGAAAAAAGCACGGTGCAAATGCATCGTGCTTGAAAAATGGGCAAAAGAAAACCACGGTGCGTGTGCATCGTGGTTCAGCGGGCAGCCAAAGCTTTTTCATACTCTGCCCGAACTTTTTTCTTGAAAGACTCTACATCAAAGCCCGGCTCATAGTCTGCGCAAATTTCGGGAAGCTCCTCATTCAGGATTTCGGTGAGTTTGGGAGCTACCGCAAACATTTCATCGTAGTATGCACACAAGCAGTCGGGAAGGTCGGAAGAGAATGCAAATGGTTCATACTTACCGGAAAAGAACTGCTCGAACATTTCCAGAACTTCATTCAGACGATTCAATATATTCCCTCCAATCTGCCTTTGCATTTTTGCGTAGAACAATCGAAACAATTACGCCGTCTTCATTAGAAATAATGGCTCGTCCACTGTAAAAACGAATTTCACGGCCATCTTCCTGCAGATAGTTCGGCGGATTTCTTAATTGCTGGACTATGTCATCAACAGTAAAAGGTTCAAACCCTTTTCCGCCGTTATGCCTAGAAAGAAAACGCGCAACGCCATGGTCGGAAATTTCAACACCAGCAGATTTGAACCCATAAAATGTATCAACTGCTTTGGCTTTGAATTCATCGGTCCAGTCCTTTTTGCTGATATCTGTCAAAGTGTCGATATCCCGACGCAAGACGGTCCATTGCTCTTTTTTATTATACTTGATATCGTAATATTCTGCAAGGCTTTCTGGCGAGCGTAGGCCGATAGAAGAAGACCAGTCATTAAAGTGACGAACAGACTGCGCACTTGCCTTGCTGGCCTCGCTCCTGCCGAACTTGGCCGTGCTGGTTCTGGAACTGTCCAGCCTGCCGCCAGTAGCAGAAACAAAGTGCTTCAATTCTTCCCGGGCAGCACGCAGACGAACGGCCGTCTTTGTGATGTCCTCTTTGTCCAATGCGCCGGTCGTGGTTTCTGCCAAATACCGCTTCTTCCATTTTCGCACGTTCCGTTCCCGGGCGCGCTGCATCTGGTTGATTTCGTACTGGGTGTACATCTTGCCGTTGCACTCGATGTTCCGGGCGTTGAGGGCTTCCAGCTCTTCCTGTGTCCAGGTGGGCGGGTCGCCAAGCTCGGGGAAGATGCTGAAAAAGCTGTGCCTGCAGTTCCAGCCGCAAAGCCCCGCTCCGGTGCCGTAACCGGTGGACTTTCCGAAGTCCGGGTAATGCTTGCCCAGATAATCCACGGCCCCACCCCGGTGGAACTGCTTACCCTGCCACTCCGCATGACTGGGACGGGCACCGCCGTGTGCCGAGGTTTCGACGAACTCCGCGCCCATCTCGTCCATGCGGGCTTCCTGCAGCTTCCCGGCAGTCTGGTTGACGCCGGTGAGCACGGCCCGGCGGGCAGCGACTTCCAGTGAATCCGTGTGGCCGCTGGGGTAGGTGACGGCGGGCAGGTCGTCCGCAAGGCTGTCCACAGCCTGCTTGATGGCCGTTTTGTAGTCGAAGGCACCCGTTGCCACCTTGCCCCATGCAACGTCCAGCGTGCGCTCAAAGGCCCCTGTGACGGTGTTTGCCGTGGTGGCGGTGAGGTTCTGCCAGGTGCCGCAGGTCTGTCTGGCTCCGGCGGTGAGCAGGTTGTTCAGGGCGGCGGACTCTTCAAAGGGCGTCGGGTCCAGCCCGTAATGGTAATAGATGGAGTCTTCGCGCTCCATCGCCTCGGTGGCAGCTTCTTTGAGCAGGCGGCGGATGGTCGCCTCACTCTTGCCGCTGTATTTGGCCAGCAGCTTGACGACGTCTTCCCGCACGGCCTCGGTCTGCTGGTAGCGCCACAGCTGCCAGTTGGCCGTGCTGGTGATGCCGTCCATCTTGGCAATGCGCCGGGCAACGTCCTGCAGGATCTCGTCCTCGACCTGCTGGGCCAGCTTCACGAAGGCGTCCGGCATCTGGTCGAGATAACTCGGCGGCAGCATCAAGCACCCCCGAAGGTGATGACGTCATCTGCGTGGTTCTCGGCGTCTGCCTCGGCAGCGATGGCTTTGGCCTCGTCCTCGGCATAGCCCTCAAACTCCACCAGATACCGCCAGAACGGGAACTTGCCCGCTGTGACATAGCCCCAGAACATCTGCTTGCGCTCTTTGGGGTCGGAAATGATGGAGTCGTCGAAGTCAAAGGTGACATTGCAGTCTCCCGGCTTCGGAACATCCACGCCGTTGGTCCACTGGGCATCCAGCAGCTTGTTGACCGCGTAGACAAGGTCCTGCAGAGCTGCGCCCAGGGCACGCTGCAGGTCTTTGACAGTGGTGTAGCTGCGCTGCTTGCTGCTGCGGATCTCTTCGGCGGTCTTGTCCACGTTCTGCGGATCAGACAGGGTGCCGTAGGCAAGGCCGCACTGGAACTCAATGCGTTTGAGCATGGTGTCCAGTCCCTTGCGGTAACTTTCGTCCCGCAGGATGGGCGCAAACACCTCGTACAGGCTTTGCCCGGAACCATACGCACCGTTCAGCCAGTTTCGGAAGACGCGTTCCACCCGATCCGGCATGTTGGTGTGTCCGTTGGCATCGGTGCGCAGGGCGTTCTGGTTCACGTCAATGGCCAGCTGTCCGCCGTCGTATTCCCACAGCAGGCGTCCATATTGCTCATCTGCGTCCTTGATGATGTCTACGGCAGAGGCATATACACTGACGCCCAGCGGAGAATGCCGGTCATCGGAATTGCCGCTGGACGCTTTGAAATAGCCCCACAGCGGGCGGTCCACGTCGGAGAACTCGGTGTGCGGGGCGATGGCTGCCCACTCGGGCACCTCGGTCAGCGGGACCTCAATGCCGATATCCGCGCTGGTCATGGAACGGAACGCCTTGACCGTGACGGTGTACTTGCCGCCAGAATACTCATGATCTTCCAGCCGGGTATAAATGCGGTTGCCGCGCACCAGATGGTCATGAAAAACAGCTCCGGTCATACGGCCAGAGCTGTCAAAGCGTGTGGGACAGAAGCAATCCCCCTGTACAACGTCGATCTGGATGGAGCCGTCTGCTGCAAAGAAGGGCCGGAACAATACACCGCCCAGTGCGCAGCCGTATTCGACCGGGATGCGCAGGTCGCTCAGAAACGGCTGCAGCATTTCATTGACGGCATCCGCCCGGGGACTGCCGGAGACCAGGCACTCCATTTCCAGCGTGGTCAGCCGGGCCAGCTCTGCAGCAATACTCTTGGGCAGGCCCAGACTGTGCAGCGGGTTCTTGCCGCCGTGGCACCACGGTCCGCCGTTGTCGTACATCTGCGCCCAGCGCACAATGGCGTTTTCCATGTCGCTCGAAACGCTGGCGCTCACGGTAGTCTCTTCACCGAACAGCATCCGGGCCTTTTCGCGCAGCCAGGAAAGAAGCTTGTCAAACATTACTTTTGTCTCCAGTCTGCCCAGCGGATGAGCGGGGCGAATATCGTGTAGCAGAAATAACGGATGTCATCCATCGCGTGGTCGTTCTCCTTGATGACCCGGTCTTCTTTGGCCTTGTCATCCCAGGAGTACACACCGAACTCCCGGCGGGCGTCTGCGCAGCTCTCGTGGATGGTGAGCAGCCCCGCCTGCATCAGGGAGGCAACACACCGGATGCCGTTGAGCACGTCGTTGTTGGCCGGGATGACCTGATACTTGCCATGCCGCCGGATGGTCTCGATGAAGCTGGCAGCGGACGGGTCCACGCACACGGCCTGCACATAGTAGCCCTTGGTGAGCCGTTCCAGCGCGGCATAGTGCTCTTCATCCGTGCGCTGCACCCGCTCCTTGCGGCTGTCGAAATAGCTTTCCCTGATGCGCAGCGCCTTGCCGTTGTGGATGACCCACAGGCCCATGCTGCAGGGGTTGTGCGTGCCGTAGTCGATGGACACATAAAACTGCCCGTCGATGTGGGAGGCATCGCCGTGGAAGAGGTAAGCGTCTTGGTTGGCGGAGAAGAATGGATAAACCAAGCCCTCGGCGGCCACCCACCGCCCCAGAATGTAGCGCTGGTAGAACACGCCGGAGAACTGCCGCTGGTAACGCTCTTTGATGCGGGTGTCCAGCGTCAGATTGTCGTCCATCGTGAAGTGCAGGTACACCAGCCGCCGGGAACGAGCTTTCAGGAGCCAGCCTGTATAAAACCAGTGCTCCGGGCTTTCCGGGTTGCAGTTGAACCACCACTTGGAACCCGTAACAGAGCAGCGGCCCGTGGCCTGATTGACAAAGGATTGCGGCATCAGGGCAACTTCATCAAAAAAGGCACCGGCCAGGGTGATGCCCTGAATGGTGTCCTGGGACGCTTCGTCCTTGCCGCCGAAGAAATAAAAGTCGTTGGAGCGGTCGCCCCGTGTGACGGTCCAGTAATTGTCCGCCCGGTGTTCGGTCACTTCATAGCCGCGCCCGAACAGCTGCTGTTTGAGCGCGCCCAGCACATTGCGCCGCAGGGCCGAAATGGTCTTGCCGCACATGGCAAATTTCTGGCCGTTGAAACAGGTCATGCCCCACAGCACAAAGGAAAAGCCCATGCTGATGGTCTTTCCAGAACGGATGGACCCATCTGCAATGATGCCCTCATAGTCGCTGTAGGCGCTCTGCGGTGCCCACCAGTTGAGCACGCGCTGCTGTTTCTGGCTCAGAGGCTTCCAGTGGAAACTAATCGTTTTCTGCATGGTCGTCCTCCGGCGGCAGCATGTCTACATCATCCGGCGGGGCAGTGGCAGCCGATGTGCTCAAAGCGGTCAACAGGCCGTCGTCATGCACGACGTTTTCCGCTGCTGCGCCATTGTACACCCCCAGATGCCTGCCCAGCAGGTCCAAGGCTTTCAGCTTGTCGGCCAGCTTCACCTCGTGTTCCAAGCCGTCCTCGCCAAAGGTCTTGACCTTGACCGACTGGATGGCGGCCAGATCATCCCGGGAGGCGTCCAGTTTGACCGAGGCGGTCTCCGGGTCAATCAGGTCGCTGGCGTTGGCAAAAGCAATGCGGGCCAGCTCCCGGACAACGCGGTCCGCAGATACGCCGGTGCGGCGGCTCTGCTCGGCCTGCAGCTGGGCAAGGCGGTCTTGAACACTAACATTTGCTAACAACCGTGCTGCCTGTTCGTTGGCTGTCTTGGGGCTGTATCCGGCGCGGATGGCCGCCTGGGTAGCGTTCAGGTCGATCATGTATTCCTGACAAAAACGCTCCTGCTTGTCGGTCACCGCCACCACCTCTCTCTGGGCAAAATAAAAGCCGCCCGGAAAACCGAACGGCAGGGAATAGCATCATAAGCAGCAGCGCATTGCATTCAGATGTCGGATATACCAACGGGCTGCGCTGCCGCTGCATCTGGAACTTTTGGGCGGCCAGATGCCCCGCGCCTGCGCAGCTTCCCTATGAGCCACGCTTCGGCACCGCCCTTGGAGTCGAACCTTCCGCGCCTATTTCAACGCGCGAACGCGCACCACTCTGCGCTCAGGCGGCATATAAAAACAGCTCCGGTCTATGCCGGGGCTGTTGGATTGACGCACATCCTGCGGGTAAGAAGGAAGAAAAGCCCGCCGGGATTCCAATGCGGCCGTCATGGTTAAGCAAAGCTCACGGAGGTTCATCATTGGTGGCTCATCAGGCCATGCGTCAGGCAGTGCCGCGTACAGGTTTGCGGCGATTGGCGCTTCCGGATGGACTCGGACCATCGACCATCGGCTTAACGGGCCGCCGCTCTTACCAGCTGAGCTACAGAAGCATAGAAGCAGCCCGCAAAACGTAGGAGTGAAAACCGTGTACCTACGGACAGCACACGAAAAAGATGGAAACGTTTTGGAGGCTGCGTGCATCGGTTTGTCTGTTCGGCTTTGCCGATGGTATCATTTTACACGATGCAATACTGCAATCGCAATGTAATGGCACTGCAATGCTTTTAAAAGCTCAATTCTTCAAATGCCCTACGGCGCAGAACGTAAACCATGCGGAGAGAATAATTCATACCCTTTGCAATCTGTGCCCATGTGAGGCAATCCAGATAATACTTGTACAACACGGTATAGGCTTTTTCATCTTGAATCCGTGAAAGCTCTTCTTGAATTTCGATAAAAAGCCTATCACAAACCGCCCTCTGCTCGTAAGCTCGGCGCTCTGCCTCTTCTTCTCGCTCCACCGCGCGTGCAAGGCTTTGCCCATCTTTACTGCCGCCGGGCACTGCACTGATGTTCTGGGTGATGTGCCGGGTTGCTTCCTGCGCTTCGGCAAGACGGTCAGACAGAAAGTAATATCGCTTTTCAGCTTTCCGATAGCGTTCCAGCCACGCCTTGACGGTGTGGTAGTCCGTACCGGCAGGCTTCTCGTTCTCACTTTCAGGTGTCCATGTGCAGATCATGTATCGTCCTCCATTTCTTCAATCTCAATTTCCACCCGTGGATTCTTCCGGTCAAGCTCTACCCGGCAGCCATCGTGCCCGGCAACAATGCGGCTGTTGTCGTCCTCCAGCACCCGGGCTTTCACTAGAATATCCGTGGTCGCCTCGATGAGGTTGGCCAGGTCCACCCGGCGGGCGGTCTTCATGTAATAAATGCACCGCACGTTCAGACGGGCAGAGAGGGGTGCAGGAGGCGCTCTGATTTGCCACAGGCACGCGGTCTGGTAATCTTCAAACGCCTTGCTAGGAGCCACGAATGGGGCACCAGAGCGCGTTCGCATGATGCGGGCAGAGTTTTTCTTTGTGCGCGGGTCGCCGTATAGGGTCAGCTTCATTCACTGTCCTCCATGTAGCACCAGCTTTGCGGAGGTCGTGAAATGTATCTGGATGCGCAGCACTTTTCCTTCATGTTGTCCCATTGCAGGCAAGTGCAGCAGTCGCCACCGTGCTTGCAAGGTTTCATTCCCCAAAAATCTTTAAGCCTTACAGGCTCATCCCAGATTTTCAGGTTGGAAATATGCCAGCCCCATCCCGGGTGAATTCCAAGATACTTGGAAAGTTCTGCATCAGTCAGGCAGGTGGTGAGTTCTTCTCGCTTAGCGTTGCCTTCTTCGTCGTTGTTTTCAGGCAGAGTGTAAACTGCCAGCTCCATGCTCGGGGCCGTGAAATTGAATCCGGCGGAATCCTTGTCGATTTTGTATATTTCATCGCAAATAAACGTACCGATAAAGTGCTCCTCCATTTGCTGCAAACCGGTTTTGGGAAATCTCTGCCACCAGTTTCCAGCTCCGGTGCAGTAAATGTATACCTTGAACGGCGTTTCCAGCTTCGGGCGGGTCCTGCGCACCTCCACGGTCTTCATACCGCTCCAAATCAGCTTGCACCAGTTCGGCCGGATACTCAATAATATAGCTTTCATCGTTTCACCCCCATTGTTCGGACATAGCTTTTGCCACGCCTGGAAAAGTTTTGGCACGATTCTTCGCCCGGTCAGTGGTAAACATTCCCTTGTGCTTCTCACCGTGCTTATGCGAGTAGGAGCCGGACGGACACCATGTTGCCGTAGGCTCCACGATGTCTGTCGGGTGCAGTGGAGGCACGCCGCGCTCCCACAACAGTGTTTTCTTGCTGTAGGGGTGTCCGTACTCATAGGGCTGTATCGCCTGCGTAGGCTTCGGATAGGCAAAAATCTTGCTGGGAGTGGGATTCTCAATCACCACTTTTTCGCAGTCTGCCGCCCACACGGCGAGAAAAAGCGCTTTGCCGCACAGCCCCTCGTAATACCGGGTAAGGCTGAGCTTCCCGCCTTTGTACAGGTGCCTTGCCCCTGCGTTGCTCGTCTTGGTGCAGGGGACAAATGCAATAATCATATCCCAGCGGGGTACATCATGCGTAGTTCCGTCCATCGTCACGATCTGCCCCCCCTCAATGGCTTTTAAACAGTCCCCGAGGATGTGCCACTCCGGATGCCCGCCGGACGGTTCAATCAGGTCGCACGAGTAGGCTTCATGTTCACGGGCACGGAACGCTTTGCACACTTCCTGCGATTCCTCGCAGGCAATAAGTACCTTCATCACCAGTCACCTCCATTGTGCCCGAGAAAGCGCTTCTTGCCCTTTTCTCGGTGCTTGTCCTCCCAGTTGCGGCGGTAGACCTTGCCGATCGCCGTCATCCGCCGGGTATAGTCTGCCTCCGCCGCGTGCTCCCTCCGCCATTCGGCAAACTTCGGGCAGCTGTCGTGGCAGGCCGTGTGCCGGTCGGGGCAGTCTTTGCAGCATGGATTAGTCACGGGGCGGCCTCCTTCGGCGGCTTGGGCCGCTCCATCCAGTGCGTAATGCGATGGTTGTAGGTCTGCCCGCAGTCATCCATCCACACGTCACCGGTTCCGGAGCGGTTGAACCAGCCAGTTTTCATGTCGCCGTCGCTCAGCATGAGCAGCAGTGGGGCACTCTCCAAAAATGTGAAGGTCTCGCCGCCATCGCGCCAGCTCCGTCTCGTAAGCGGCGGGATCTCACTGGCCGGGTGCCAGGAAGGCTGCTGGCTTTCCACAGGCATATGATTGATATGATCCAGCATTCGATCCAGCGCTCCGGCCGTCGCTTTTGCCGCGATCGCGTAGGAGTAGCTTTCAACTGGATTTTGGGACAAGCCTTTCTTCCAGTCGGTCAGATAGTTTTCCAGCTGCCGCTTGTCGATCAGTTCAGCCATTGCTCACGCCCTCCAATCGTTTCGGCGCCTCTGCACGCAGCCGGGCGGCTTCCCGGGGTGCAGTCTGGATGTCTGTCTGGGACTGTTTAAGAAACTCGACCCGCCGGTATGTAAGGTCTGGTGTCCGGGCCAGGTCCACCAGCCCGCTCACGCTGCCGGCATAGGCTTTTGCCGACGGAGGCAGCTGGTCGTATAGTGCCTGCAGTTCCTTCTGGCCGTCGCTGCGGAGAATCTTTCCCGTGTCGTCCACGCCGACGATCATCGGGCAGGAACGCCAGAACAGAAAAGCCTGCGCCTTGTGGGCGGCTTCTGCCAGCGCGTCCCACTCGGCGGAGGGGTCAATGCTCTGGGAAAGCTGCTGGAAGATGTCTGCCACCGTGATGGGGTAGACGCACACCCGGTTCGCAGCCAGGAACGCCCGCTTGACCATATCGCCGGGGTAGTCCTTGAACTGGTACGTCCAGATGTCGATGGTGGTCTCCATCTCTTCATCCGTGAGCGGCTTTGCGCCAAGCTTGTACAGGGTGTAATTCATGCGGATCAGTGCCGCTGCTTCTTCTTTGGTCATGGGATAAAACCTCTTTTCCGGTCCATGTTGTTCAGCACCCGCGCCAGCTGGTCGTCTACGGTTTCAGCCGACTGCTTTCCGCGTGGTCTGGTCTGTCGGTTCTGCTCGTTCGCTGCCACGTCTCCCGGAGTGCGCAAGCCGTCCCGCTGCCAGCCGGACAAGATCCCGTTGATGTAGTTCCAGGAGCGTTTCCCAGCCTCTGCGGCCTTGTCAATGGCCAGCAGAATCATCTCGGTGCTGTATTCTTGCCGCCATTTCTGCAGCTTGTCCAGCGCAGAGCGGGGAAAGTCTCCGATAGTCTGCTGATAATGCTGGACGATTTCGGAAAGCTCTGTGTCAACGGCGGGGGCGGCGGCATCGCAATCTATTACACTACCACTACCACTTACACTAACACTACCATTAACACTTACACTATCACTTACACTACCACTAACAGTTATGTTTGTTACATTTGTTATGTCATCGGTAACGTTGTTATCGCTTGTTACATTTGTTATGTCGTTTGCTGCGCCCCAACGCTTTGCCATGCCACGCTTTCCCGCTTCACTGCGCTTTTTCCGGGTCTCGTCCCATTTTTCAGATGCACGATTGGCAGCCCCGCGCATGAACTTCCAGTTGCCGCGCATTCCACGGTCGGTGAAATCCGGTTCCACGCCGGTTTGGACGTACCGGGCTAGCGCGCGCATCAGCTGCCCGACCTCTGCGTCAGAATATTCTTCCAGTGCGTCGAACCAGTCCAGATAAGCCACGAACGACTTTTTATCATCCTTTGCCACTCAATCACCTCCTTCCGCACGCCCGTATAGCCAGATAGCGCAGCTGCAAAATCAGAACGGCAGGTCATCGTCATCCGAAATGACGGCAAAGTCATCCGGTTCGCCCTGCGAGTACCCAGCCTGTGCGGCCTGCTGCAGCTCTGCGCGCTGTGCCTGAGTGCCAAAGCCCATCTGCTGGCCCTGCGGGGCACTGTGTGCGGCGTTTGCCTCGCGTTCATGATTCTTGGTCTGCTGGTCAAAGGACGCTGTAGCGGGCTTGTCTGCCGCCTTTGGGCCTGCAAAGCTCACCTGCGCGGCCAGAACCTCAAAGGACGTGCGGTTGTTGCCGTTCTTGTCCTGATACTGTCCCGTCTGGATGCTGCCTTCAATGGCAATCAGGCTGCCCTTCTGGAAGTACTTACAGACGAACTCGGCGGTGTTCCGCCAGGCAACGATATCAATGAAATCAGCCTGACGCTGCTCACCGGGACGCACAAAATTGCGGTCACAGGCGATGCGGAAGCGGCAGGTGTTGATGCCTGCCGGGGTGGTTCTCAGTTCCGGGTCCGCCACCAGACGGCCCATGATTGCGACGACGTTAAGCATGTTCTAATCCTTTCTCTTCTTTGGGCTGCTTTTGGGCACATGTCCAGCACAAGACACGTCCAAACTTGTTTTTGGTACTGGCGGCAATGTGCGCAACATCAAAAATTTCGCCCTTGTGGTTTACTGGCTGCAGTGGCTTGCCGCAGCCGGCGCAGATAAAGCGCTGCTCTTGTGTGGACTGCGGTTTCTGGGCAGGAACTTCACGCTTCGGGGCGGGCTGCTGCTTCGGCGGCTTCTTCCCGCCAGCGGGGTTCTGATGACCCGCTCCCTGGTATTCCGGCGTATCGGCGTCCTTGGTATCGTCGATGCAAAACAGCCCGTTCAAAGCATACTTGCGGGCGTAGCTACTGGCCGTACCGGTGATTTGAGAATCGTCCATGCCTTTCTTGGCTTCGGGCTCCCGTGCATATGCCGTACAAAAAATCTGGTTGCCAGAAAAGTCTGCAATCGTTGCAGTCGCCTTGATGTAATGCCAGTCTCCTACCATGACAGGCTCGTCCGACAGCTGCAGAAACAGGCCTGATTCTTTCAGAAGCGGCTTGACCGCCTCCAGAATGTCCTCACAGGAGCGGTAATTATACCCGCCGAATTTATTGGTCTGGCTCTTCGGGGCCTTGAGTTTGCTCTGCACAGCTGCAAGCGCCTCGTAAATACTTGTTTTATCCATGCGGATACCCTACCTCTCTGCAGCCATGCTTGCGGCAAAGCTTTTCCAGTTCTGCGTGCTCGATATTGTAGGCTGTGTCCGCGCTATGGGCCAGCTGCTTGGCATAGCCGAATAAGTCTGACTGCGCCAGAAGGATTTCCAGCGCATACACGGCAGCGCCCAGGGAACTGGCGGCCTCCTGACAGGCCTTGGCTCGGTCGATGGGCATGGTGCCCAGAAAGCTGCTGTCCGGGTGCATCTTAGACCATGCCAGGTCACCAAGAACGGCTTTCTGTACCTTGCCGCAAGCGCTCATGGCGGCACCCAGCTTTGCTGCGGCGTCCATCATCAGGGGAGTCTGCCACTCCGGCACGCTGGTCATGTAGTTCAGGCAGATCTCGCTTTTTTCATCGCATTGCATAAATATTCACCTCGAATACACTTTGTTCCGGTTGTCGTCCATGACGTTGTAGGTGCGCTGCGGATTCTCCGCTGCAAGGCTGTCTGCGTACCGCTGGCCTTCCAGCGTGGTCCGTACCGGAATCTCATTGATAAAGCGGCCGTCTGCCGTGTAAATCTGTACGGTGCACATATGTTTTTGAATTTCCTCCTTGTGCTGCACACAAAAGTGTGCTATCCTCGGGATGATGTGACTGGTAAATCTCATCATCCCTTGCAGCTCGTCGGTGCGCCAACACCGGCGGGCTTTTTGCTTTTACTGCGGCGTTTCACCGACGGAAGGCTGTCAACCTCGCTGCGCGGGATGATCTCCCGGGAAAAGATGTACTTCTTGGCAGGGTGCTTGCCGCTGAGAGAGTGAACGACTGCAGTGGCGAAGCTGTTCGCGCTCTTGTAACCAAGCCGGCGGGCGCACATGCCAGCAGTCCCGGACGCCACCAGATCACCAGTCTTTGCGTCCCAGACCGTGTACCACATGACGTTGTTGATGTAATCCAAGCTCATCCCACCTTTCCGGCGCTCTGATGGTCGTAAACAACATCTTCCGCATCCCGCAGGGCCGTCAGCAGGTTGTCCGCAACAGAACTATAGATGGATGCACACTCCGAATTGATGACTTTCAGCCACATATCCTCGGTGAGCGTTGCCTGTGTAGACATCCGGACTGCTGCTTTCAAATACTCTTCCGTCTGTCTGCGGATAAGTCCTTCCAGCGTCATGCTCATCCTGCCTTCCTCTTACTGGTGACAGTGTTCTTCGCAGGCTGGTGAATCTTCTGCCGCTGGGCGCTGCGCTCGTAGCGCTTGCCCTCTGCAATGACGCTGCCAATGGACAGCGCTGCAAAGGCCAGCAGGCAGATGCTCGCCCACAGCACCAGCGGTGCCCGGGCGGCAGCTGCGCCCATCGGCAGGCCGCCAAAGTTCACCAGTGCGATGGTGATGCCAGCCTCGGCAAGGCCGATGGCCTTGCCTGCCAGCACGATGATCCCGACGCCAAGAGCGGCGAGGGTAATGGTGTTCAGCTTCTTCATGCTCCTACCTCCTGAAAACAATCTTCTGCGGGTCTGCAGTCATCCGGGTCCCATCCAACGACGGGATGCCATTCGTCTTCGTCAAACACCTCCACACGCTCTGCATCACGGAACATGCAGCCGAGGACGGCACCGAGAACCCAGACCCCAGAGGGGCCATCATTCTTGTGCCGGAACCAGCGTTCCTTGTAAAGCGGCGCAATGTAGTCGCAGCCGGTGGCAGCCTGCGCCCGTACATACGGGCCGATGAGTGTTCTTGTCATGCGGATTCTCCTTTCAATTCTTCAAAGCGCCCAGCTGACGGAGCAGCGCCGGGACATTGATTTTGATAAACCGGCCGCACATGATGTGCGGGATCGTGCCCTTTGCCAGCTCCTTGCGCAGATAGCATTCCGAGAGGCCGGTGGCGCGGGCAGCGTCCTTGACGTTCATGAACGGGGTGTCCGGCACGCGATCTGTCTGCTTTTTCATGATTGATTCCTCCTTTCAAGCCGTTCCAGCAGGGCCGTGATGCCCCGCCAGAAGCACGCGCAGGCCCGGTAATACAGCGCCTGTGCGCGGTAAAATAGAATTTCGAACATAGTGGGCCTCCTCAGTTGAACATGCTGGTCTGGCCGTTGGTCTGCTGGATCATCATCACGGTGTTGGTGCTGGGCTTCCAGCGCTGGATGTACTCCACGGCCTCGTCAAAGCGCTTGCGGGGGATGTTGCCCACGCTGTTGACGCGGAACCAGTCCTGCACATCGCGGTTGCACTCGCTGTACACCTTGCCGCGCACATGGGGGTCGCAGTAGGCCGGGGCGGCTTCGCCGTTCAGGGCACCGATGACCGACTTGCTGATGGTCTTGCGCAGCACGCGCTGCTGGTTGTAGTCCACCGTCATGGTGTTCTCCAGAGCGGTGAGCCGCTGCTCCTGCTTCTGGGTGCGGTCGTCCAGCAAAAAAAGCGCCTGCATCTCCTTGCTGAGCTTGGGCATCATGTAGCCGCCCGTCTTGCGGATGGCGGGCAGCACCTCGCTGGTGACCCAATCGGTGAACTTCTCGGCGGTGGGGAGCTTGCTGCTGAACACCAGCCGGTAAAGGTCAGACTCGGGGATGAAGCTCATCTCAATGGTCTTGTCCGGTGCCTGCGGGTGGGGTACGTTCCGTTTCAGAACGTACCGGCAATGGTCGGCAACTGCTTTACGGGGAACCGCGTAGCCGAGTGCCTGGGCCACATCGGTAGCAGCGAACAGCACTGCGCCGTTGTCTTCTTCAAGCGTCCGGACGGTGCCGAACTCAGGGTTGTTGAAAATAATAATGTCGTTCATAGTGAACCTCCTTTGGATAGATGTTTGAAGGTGTAATCAAATTCCACTTTTCTTGCAAAAAAATATGGAATCACGCTGCTGCATGTCCATGCCGAGCGTATTCGCCAGAGTGTCAATTTCACTGGCCTTAAACTCGGTTTCATTGTCGATTTTCATCTGCAAAGCATACGGTGTCAGGCCCATAATTTCGGCGATAGCTTTATACTTGAGGCCGGAATCGGCAATGATAGAACGCAAAGTATTGGTATCGGTCATAATGCTCACCTCCTTTCGAGGTGGAACTGAATTCCACTGACCACATGATAGCACCGAGTGGAAACAAAGTCAACCTTTTTTGAGAAAAAAATAAAAAATACTTGAACATCATTCAACATTATGATAAGATAAGAGCGAAGGTTGGTGATTTTATGGCAACTCTATACGACAGAATCAAGATTCGCCGCACAGAGCTTGGTTTGACAATTGAAGAACTGGCTCACAAGATGGGCTATAAAGATAAGTCCTCTATCAGCAAAATCGAAAACGGCAAGGCAGATATCCCGCAATCAAAAATTGCAGCATTTGCGGATGCTTTGCAGACTACTCCCGCCTACCTGATGGGTTGGGAAGAGCAGCCGGAGCCGAAGAAGCCCACCATCCCTCCGGGCTTCGAGCCGATGCCGGAGATGGATGTGGTGCCACTGGTGGGCCGGATCGCTTGCGGGACTCCAATCACTGCAGAGGAAAACGTGGAGCAGCTGGTCTGCGTTCCATCCCGATGGAAGGCAACTTTTACGCTGACCTGTTCAGGTGACAGCATGGAGCCGCGTATCCACAACGGTGATCTGGTAGCTATCCATAGTCAGCCAGAGGTTGAAAACGGCGAGATTGCGGCTGTGCGCATTGGAGAAGAAGCTACGCTCAAACATGTCTATTTGCATGAGAATTTTATTGAGTTGCGGCCGGAGAATCCGGCATTTGAATCTATCATATTGAGCAGGGAAGATATGAACAGCGTCGTGATTGAAGGTAAAGCCGTTGGGCTTTGCCGGGATATTTAAAACAATTTCAAAATGTGGGAGGAAAAATATATGAAAAAGATGGTTAAAGCAACGGCTGTAACCTTATGCCTCACAGCAGCAGTGCTTTGCACAGGATGTAAAAGCAACGAAGTCAAAAATGCGGAATCTCTTATCAATAAAATTGGTACTGTTACGCTGGACAGCGGCGAAGCAATTAGCACAGCACGTTCTTCTTATGATGCGCTGGGAAACGAACAGGAAAAAGTGGAGAACATACAAGTACTGACGGCCGCAGAAAGTCAGTATGCCGGTCTTTTGCAACATGAAACGGCTCCAATCGAGAAGGCAATTGCGGCTATTCCTCAGCCTGTGACCAGCGACGCGGCAGATGCTATTGGACGGGCATATTCTTTATATGTTCGTGCGTCTGATACCGTAAAGGACGCGGTTTCTAACGTGGACGTCCTGACAGCGGCACGAAATTCGTTGGAAGATATCAAGGTGCAGGCTGCAATTGATGCAATTGATGCTATTGGCACCGTCACGCTGAATAGTCAGGATGCGATTGACGCAGCGAAGTCTGCATATGGTGCCATTGATGCAAGCCGTCAGTCGGATGTGACGAACTACAGCACTCTGCAGGAAGCGGAAAATACACTGTCACAACTGAAAAAGGATGCGGCAGAAGCCGCCGGAAAGGCAGCGGTGGCAAAGCTGAAAACAGAAAAAGATGAGGTAGAGGGTATTACATGGTATAAGCCCTCTTGCTATCCGACTTATTCAAACACGAGATGTTTTGTCCTTCCGTACATCGGAGAACGGAATGGACAGTACTGGCTACGTTGCAAAGTTGATTATGCAAATGATGAGTGGGTGTTCTTTACATCCGTGATTTTTAGTGTGGATGGTGTAAAGCGAGATACTATTGAGTTTGACTATGGTGATGTGACTCGGGATACCGCCTTCGGAGCGAAATTATATGAAGCTGCCGATTTTGCCCCCACTGATGCGCAGATTGAGATTTTGAGGGATATTGCAAATTCTGAAAAGACGATTATTCGCTTCCAAGGCAGTAATTACTATTATGACTTTACAATTTCTGCAAAGGACAAGCAGGGAATCAAGGATGTTTTGGACGCCTATGAGTATCTGAAATAAGTATTCCACCAAAGTTGGAACATTGATTTTGACAAAAATATAAACAGGAGGGGTTATTATGAGCTTCATTGATGATCTGCAGAGAGAATCTTCGTATTCCACTGCATCCGGCAATTCGTACCAGTATGTGGTGCTGCAAGTGACCCTGAAAGAAAAGCTTATCGGTACTGGTTCCGGTAATTTGACGGAGCTGGAAAATGTTATTAACCAGCAGGCGGCCAAAGGTTACCGCTTGCACACCATTACCACTGCCAACGGCGGTAGTAAGGGTCTGACGGGCGGCGACCGTATTCAGGCTACGATGGTCTTTGAAAAGATTGTCTGAGGCCCCCAGCTGGAAGACGTGCACATCGAGGGCGAGGCCGTGGGCTGGACGCACTGGGTGGGGTGAGAGGCGAAAAGATGGAAAACAACTTTCAGTTTTTGATATACCGCTCTGCGGAAGAAGACGCTACTGTCAATGCAATTATTAAAGACGATACGGTTTGGCTGACAGCAAACCAAATGGCAGTGCTTTTTGATAAAGCCGAAAAAACACTGCGTAAACATATCAACAATGTATTTAATGATGGCGAATTGGTCAAAGAGAACAACACGCAAAAAATGCGTGTTGTTGGTGTGAAACAGCCGGTCGCTTTCTATAATCTGGATGGCATCATCTCTGTGGGCTACCATGTCAACTCCCGCCGGGCCATGCCCTTCCGTATTCCGGCGACATCAAGCAGTTGAAAAAAAGCGCCCCCGGTGCCGGGAACTCCAGAAGCGTAGAACAGGAGGTGTGCTGCATGGCCAGCATTAAGGAAAAACTGGACAAGAACGGAAATGTGGTCTATCAGGTGCAGGCCAGCAATGGCCGCGGGCGGCGTGTCTGGCGCACCTTCCGGCCAGAAGCCACATGGAGCAAGCGCACCATCCAGCGAGAATTGCAGCGCTTTGCTGCCGAGTTGGAGGGGCAGCTGGAAGACGGCGAAGTCCTCACTCACGAGGAAAGCGTCCAGAAAGCGGCTGCGGAAGCTGCAGAGGCTGCTAAAATCAAAACACTGCGTCAGTATGCAGAAGCAGTGTATCTGCCGGAAAAGAGCATCACGGTGGCTGAGAAGACCCGCGCCAGTTATGCCCAGCTGCTGGAACAGCATGTTTATCCAGTTCTTGGCGATGTGCCCATGCAGGAGATTACTCCGGCAATGGTGAAAGCTCTACTTGCCGGTTTGCCGGATAACTTTGCCTTTGCCAGCGTCGTGAAGGTGTACGCTGTGCTGCACGGGATGTTCAAAGCTGCCGTGATGGATGACACCCTCGACCGAAACCCGATGGACAAGGTTCCGAGGCCAAAACAATCGAAGGATGCAGCACTCCCGGCGGAAAGCAAAGCGTTCACCGCAAAAGAGACACGTTACATCTTGAAGTGTCTGGAAGGGGAGCCGCTGAAATGGCAGACGTTCATCCTTCTTCTGATCGACACCGGATGTCGCCGTGGCGAAGCCTGCGGCCTGCAATGGAAATCTGTCGATTTAGACGCCTGCACCATTACCATTGAGCGGAACCTGCAGTATACCGCAGACCGTGGTGTGTATGAGACTCTGCCAAAGAACGGCAAGACTCGCGTCGTGGATATCTCGCCGGATGTGGCAGCGCTGCTGAGAGAGCTGCGCCAGACGCAGCCGGTCACGGTACGATGGGTGTTCACCCAGGATGACAGCCCGGAGCCGATGCACCCGGACTCTCCGACCCGCTACTTTCAGAAATTTGGCAAACGGTACGGCATCGAACACTTCCATCCGCACAAGCTGCGGCACACCTCTGCCAGCCTTGCCATCACCAACGGTGCAGATGTGGTCAGCGTCGCTGCTCGTCTTGGGCATTCTGACAGCAGCACCACACTCCGAATGTATGCCCACGCAAACGAAGAAAGTATCCGCCGCGTTGGTCAAACCGTCCGAGACGCCCTGCGGGAACCGGATGAGGACAAGCAGAAAAAGGCCTGACGTTTTGGAGTTTCTCCGAAAAAACCGCAACAAAAACCGCAACATGTATGAAAATGTGCAACAAATGATGATACAGCGCCAAACTTGATGAAATCAAAAGTTCATTTTATCTACGTTGTTTATTTTAGAAACGAAATCCAATGAGACTCAACGAAAAATCAATTGTCCATATCTCGTAATGAGCAGGTCGTCCGTTCGAATCGGATCAGTAGCTCCATAAAGCCCACGAAATGACGTTTAAAAATGTCGATTTCGTGGGCTTTGTTTTTGCATATGAAAATTGTTCTCAGATAAACCGCAACAAAAACCGCAACATGGTTCTCTTAATTTGTCATGGATTCAGGCGGTTTATGTCGTTTCTCACCAGCGCATTATACAGCATTTCCAAGAACTGCACCGCCGACGGTGTACCGTTCAGCGGGTAGCCTGCCAGCTTCTGCAGCAGCTCTGGGTTTGTGGTCCACGCGGTCTTTGCGGCCCGGCGGATGATGCTCTGGATGGCGGTCCAATTGCAGTGATGGGCCTTAGACAAAGGTTCATATACTTCCTTCTGGATAGCTTCCAGCCTGTCCTCCTGTTCGCAGATCAGCCCGAGGGCGTCGCTCAAAATGCGGTAGGCTTTCATGTTGCGGGTGATGCCCAGAGGGCGCAGCAGGTCGCTGACGTCAGCAGCGAAGCAGGTGGTATCGTAAGTAGTCATTTTTTACACATCCTTTCCGTACCAACTTTAGCCGGAAAATGTCGCAATGTGTCAAAAACGTCTGAATGCGTCGAGCTGCGTCATAATATGTCGCAAAAAACAAAAATCACCCCGAGGAACCGTCTGTGGAACGGAACCCCGGGGCGTTGTTATGTCACGATTTTGTTGGCGTCAACAAAATGGTCAGTGCACGCTGTTCTTCTTCTGCTCGTACACTTCATCTGCTGCCAGTGCGGCTTGGGTGAAGGAGTTGTTCTTCCACCAGGCGATGAGCGCGGCAACAGTGGTGAAGCCAGCCGTCACCAGCTGCTCTACGGTCTCGGACTCAATGGGCAGGATGGGCTTGCCCATTGCGGACAGCATCTGGTTGGTCAGGGCCAGCAGGAGCATGGCAGTGCGTGCCACGGTGCCTGCGGAGACGGTGCGGGTGGTAGTGATGTGTGCGTTCATAGTCATTCGCCTTTCTGCTCGGATTCCGAGCGCTGCTTTAAAATATCCACGGCTTTGGTGAGCGCTGCCGGAATCGGCAGGCCCATCAGGCCAGCGTTTTCGATGATGGAAATGGTCTCGTTGGCGATAAAGCCGATGATGACGGCATCCCGCACGAAACTGGTCGCCATGACGACGTCGAGCTGGCAGGCCACTAGTACAATGAGCAGAGTCTCGCCCTTGCGGATGAGGCCCTTCCAGCCGGCGCGGGATTCCAGTGCGCCGTTCTGACTCTTGGGACTGGCATGGAACACGCCCGCCACAATGAGACCGGTGATGTAGTCCACGGCCATGAAGATGATGAGCGTCTGCAGGGCGGTGTCCCAGCCGCCATAAAGGCTTGCGATGGCCCCGCCGAGGACGCCGACCGCGGTGCAAAAGTAATCTTTCAAACCTTTCACCTCCCTTAGGACTTCCAGCGGCTCTTAGCCTTGCGCACGTCCACATGCACAAATCCGTCCGTATAGTACCGCCCGATGCCGCCGGTGTTCGGCAGCAGGGTCTCGATGTAGTTGGCCAGCACGTCCACGGTCACGCCCTTGATCCAGATGTCTGCAGCTTTGCCATACAGGTGCTGGCTATACTTGGCCGCGTTCTTCTGCTTGGCGTTGTGACTGGCCGTGCGGAACGCTGAGTTGATGTTCACGGCCTTGCCGAAGTGGTCCCGGATGGTCTGCAGGACTGTCACCAGCTCGCTGTCCACAAAGATGGGGTCGCTGCCGTCCTTACAGGCAAACTCTTTCACCTGAAAGTTTTTACTCAGGTAGGTCTCGCCGTCCTTGGCGAGGGAGTAGGCGTTGATTGACATTTTCAATCCTCCAATCGTTTACTTTGCAATAATAAAGTCGCCGCTCGTGCCTGCGTTCACCGGGTTGCCGTTTTCGTCAAACCGCAGGTCGATCTCAGCGCCTTCGCGGTATTTTGCCACCTCGCTGCCGGTCGTATAGGCACTGTTTGCAAACACGATCAGGCTGCGGAGCTTGAAGCCGGTCGCCTTGGTGGCGTGGACTTTGCCAGCAGCCAACGCGGCTGCAAGACTTGCACTGTCCGTGTAGCTGCTCACTGGATCGTCTGCATCGTTCGGCTGCACATTCAGGCAGAGCACGCCGCTGTCCGGGGCGGCCTGCACTGTGGCTGTTTCGCTGGCCCAGACAATGGTACCGTCCATGTTGGCGACGCCGTCTTTCAGGTACAGGAACGAGGTGGAGGCGGTGCCGGTCGCACCACGGAAGCCATTATTCGTGTAGGGCACCTGGTACAGGGTGGTGTTGCCGTCCTCGTCCGTCTCGACGTCCGTCGTGTACCACCGCACAGTGCGGTAGTCCGAACTGTTGCTGCCGAATGCAACGCAGATGGCTTCCTGCCCAGTCTGGCCGCTCACAAGGGTAGTCACCAGCGGCACCTCCTGGCTTGCGGCAACACAGCCAACGTCCACATCGAATGCCATATAAACTGTGTGTTCCCGGGCAAGATCCGGCAGCTTTACGTAAGCTACTGCACCGTCCAGTTCCCAGGCACCTTCTTTGTAGACCGGCAGGTCTGCAGGATCTACTACGGTCATCTCGCACTTGGCGCTCTGGCTGCCGCAGGTCACCACGATGTTCGTCACACCGATTTGCAGCAGCGAGACCTCGCCCTCCTGCGTCACGGTGGCGATTGCTTCATTTTCAGAGCTCCACACCACATCGTCTGTGGTCCAGTAGGGTGTGACGAAGGCCTTCAAATAGGTCACATTGCCAGCACCGCGCACGGCTTTGGGCTGGCTCAGCCGGATGCTCTCGCATGGCACCGGCACCAGCGCCACGGTCAGTGTCTTCGTGGCGGAGTACATTCCGCAGGTCACGGTCACCGTGGCTGTGCCGTCCTTTATCGGGCGATAATTGCCGTCTTCCCCAATATTCAGCGCGCCGTCCGGGTCATTCCAGCTGTAAATGATGGGGTCCGTGCAGTCCTCAGGGGTGATCTGCAGGTCGAGCGTCCGGTACTTCTTGTATTCCTCGGTCACAACCGGCTCCGCAAAGGAGACGCCGGTGCATTCATGCAGCAGTTCCGGGATGCCATTGAAATAGTTGTTTCTGCGGTATACGATGCCGTTCAGCACACTAGGCAGGTGCGGATTGTCAAACTCCACGTTTCCGGTTATGGACACGGTATTGTTCTCGATGTACTCGGGGCCGCCGTTTCGTGCCGGGAAGTTGTATTTCTTGAGGGTAAAAGGCTCCTCTGCCGTGCACTTCATCCAGATGCGGTTGTTCCGGATGGTGCCGCTCCCCCAGTTGTTCTTGAAAATATCATCACCCTGTGCGCTGTTCGTCACGGTCAGGTCATAGTAGTTTCCTTCTACGGTCTCGCCGCCTGCAAACAGGCCCGGGGTCGCGACCGTTGCCTCAATGCGGTTGTCCCGGATAATACGGCAGTCGTTGAACAGCTGCCGTGCAAAGGTGCCCTGGAACACATTTCCCACTACCTCCGGCGTGGCAGCCGGGCCGTTTCCAAGCTCCACATCAAAGTAGTTGTTCCGCAGCACGCTCAGCTGGTAGCAGATCTTGCGCCCGCGGTCGCCCCGCAGGTGTACCCTGCAATTCTGCACAAGGGTGCTTCCGTCCGGCTGGGCATTGCCCTGTGCCAGCATCGGGCAGGCGCTCCGGTTCGGGTTGTGTTCCGGAATGTCGTCCGGCTGGTCCATGTAGATGTCACAATTGTCCACAACAGCGTGGGTGCCGCTGCGCAGCATTCGGAAGATGGTCTCACACCGCTTCACCCGGATTACGCAGTTTTCCATGCGCACATCCGTGATGCCCAGCCCCTTGTCGTTCTTGGCAGTCTGGCCCAGCGTAATGAACCAGAACGGCCAGTAGCCGCGGTCAAGGTACTTCTGATCATCCACTTCATAGAAGGAGCAGCCCGAAATGAGCACGTCCTTCACGTTGCCGCTCCACCCCCAGACGGCAAGCACCTCGTCGCCGCCGGCTTTGTAGAAGGTGCAGTTGAGGAAGCGGATGTTCCGGCTCTGTTCGCTCTCGCGGTCAGCGTTGTTGCTCCAATTGCGCACCCAGATGCCGCCCTCTGCACAGGCGCTCAGCTGGTGGAAGGCGCAGCCCTCAACGGTGATGTCTTGGTTGGCACCGAACAGGTCCAGGCAGCAGCGGTTGCAGTCGCAGATATCGCTGGAAAAGGTCAGGTTCCGCAGGGTCACGCCGGTCGTGCGGGCCAGCACCAGCATATAGCCGCTGGTGTCGGTGTCCGCTGCAACCAGGCTGAAATTTTCCAGCACGATGTTCTGCAGGTGCACATCCGCCGTGCCCCAGCCGGTCATGCTGTTGCCGCCGTTCTGGTCGCAGGTCAGGGTGGCACCGTTGCCCACGATGTGCAGGTTGCTTTTCAGGGTCAGGCCGTTCGTGAACCGGTAATTCATGCCGGGGGTCAGCCGCAGCGGGCTGTTCTGGGCAGATGCCTCATCAATGGCCGCCTGCAGGGCAGCTGCGTCATCCGTAACGCCGTCGCCCACTGCGCCGTGCTGCTCCGGGGTGATGCTGGCAATGCCCTCATCCGTGCCGCCGTTGAGCACATTGATCAGCGCCCGCCATGCAGTGGTGCCGGGCTGCGGCGTGGAAGCATCCAGTGTACCGGCGCTGTTGCCGACCCGGAACCACACATCTTCGCTCACAATGGTCTTGTCTCCGTCGCTGCCCTCAAACACGAGCCGCCCGAGGCCGGCCTGATTCGTTACGAGGGCGGGCACGGAGACTTCGTTATTTTCCACCAGTGTGGAGGTGGAACTGCCGCCGTGCGGGTGCCAGATGGCCCGGATCTGCATCCCGGCCCATTCGCCGGCGGCCTCGACGTGCAGCTTGTAGATGCCGTAGTTGCCAGCAAAGCCGAACAGGAGCGTTTTCTTCTTGTTTTCCAGGCTGAGGATGCAGTCCTCCTGCAGCTGGACGATGCCGTTATCGGTCAGAGTCAAAGACTGTTCAATCATCGCAGATTCCTTTCAGGTAGTTGTCTGTTTCCTCCGTGGTGAATGCGTGCGCATAGACTGCCACTTCCTGCAGAGCGCCGTGCCAGCTGCGGCCGGCCTGCAGCGCACCGCCCAGGGTGAGGACGGCATCCGGGGCAGTTGCGGCGTTCGCGCTCCAACGGAAGGTGGTCTGCCCATCCGAGAGGCGCAGGGAAAAGCGCCGGGTTGCCGCCGTGTAGGTGAGCACATACCGGATGGAATAAGGTGCGCTGGCGTCCACATGGATGCAGTAGCTCTTGCCGAGGATCCGCTGCTGCAGCATAAGCTTGCCGCCGGTGCTGCAGGTGGACAGTTCCAGAACCGGCGCAGACCCATCTGCAGGGCAGCAGGCTGCAAGGACCTTGTCCTCCCCGCAGGGCAGGCCGTCCGCTGCAAGGGCAAGGGTGAAATCCTGTCCGTTCAGCGGGCAGAGGCCGGTGCGGATGCAGTTCCCCTTTCCGGAAAAGAGGGCTTGGCCCGGCATACGATACAGGGCCGTGTCCGCAGGCTGCGCGTCTGCGAGAGAGAACGCAGCGGGAACAGTGGCTTCTGCGCTCTGGGAGGCGGTGCTGTCTGCCAGCCCCAGCTTGTCCAGGATGCGCTGGGCGATGGCTTTCATGCCCTTGTCGCCCGGGTGGGATGCCACGCCCGAGGCCTCCACGGTGCTGGTGCTGCCGTCCGGATAGGTGATCGTGTTGCCGATGGCACCCTGATTCTCTGCCGTGCGCAGGTCGGAAAAGTCCACGAACACGCAGCCGGTGTCCGCGCAGGCCTGCTGGATGGCGGTCAGCTTTGCCGTGGTCGAATACCAGGCCGCTGCCCACACCACGCGCGCCTTCGGGCAGGCGGTGCGGATCTTGGTCAGCAGACGTTTTGCTCCGCCGCCGGTCGTCAGGTAGGCAATGGATTCTGAGCCGTTCGTGTTGTCGCTCAGCTGGATGACCACGAGGTCGAGGTCTGACGACAGCTTGCTGGAAATATTGGCATAGGCCGTGTCCTGCGCGCTGTCGCTCGTCACACTCTCAAGACTCGTGCCGCCCACCTTGCTGGCCGTGAAGGAGGCATTCTTTGCCAGAATGGCCTGCGTCACGTGGTAGTAGTAGTCGCTCTGTGCGTTCGAGGCGCACATGCCGAACTGCCCGAAGCCCAGCAGCAGCGAGTTGCCGATGAACAGCGCCTTCTTCGGCACCACCGGCACAAAGACTGCCGTGCCGCTGGCCGAGACCTGCAGCGTATACTTTGTCCCGTCCGGGCCGGAATAGACGTTGTCAGAGCCGCCCGTATTGCTGTTGGCGCGCACTGCCGTGTCAATGTTTTCCAGCGTGTGGCCCAGCGTGTCGCCGCTCTCGGCTACAAAACTGCACTCAAAGGCTTTCTGCAGCAATACCGGGTTTTCCAGCTGAATGGACGAACTTGCAGCCGTCAGCACCAGGCGCAGCTCCACCGGCTTTGCCATGTCCAGCGTCGAATACACGTCGTACCATGCCAGGTCGATGGACTGGTCCAGCGCGCCGGCTGCAGCGGTGGCTACATCCAGCACCAGATTCGAGGTGCTGTTCTTCTTCACACCGGCAAGCTGCAGCTTCATGCCGCCGCTCGAGATGGTGCAGCCTGCGGTAAAGCGCACCATCTGGCTCTCCACCGAACTCACCGGGATCTCGAATGCCGCGTATCCGGTCGCATTGCCGGTCAGGGTCACCGTGCTGCCGCTGGTCTGCAGGGTGCACCCGCTGGTTTTCAGGGCCGAGGCCGTCCGCAGCACCGGGAAGGGGTAGAGCATCAGGCCGGCTGCATCGTCCACTGCGGCACTGCCGCCGTCTGTTGCCAGCACATTGCCGTTCAGATCGTAAATTGCCATGGGTCAGCCCTCCTTATACCTCAATGACCATGGAACCGTGGTAACGGATCTTCGTGTTGTTATACCGGTAGCTCGTGCCGGTCGTGTCGAAGTATTCGTTTTCTGCCACCATGTTGTCGAGAATGGTCGGATAGTTCATGCAGTTGGACTCCGCCTCGATCCAGATCTGGTACTCCTTGCCGGCCTCACACGCAACGTCCGTGTATTCTGCTACTGCATGAAAGCTGCCGGTCGTGCCCGCGATGATGGCCGGTGTGCCGATGTCCTTCTTGTCGGTCAGGCTGTAGAAGTTGATGCGCAGCGAGGTGTCTGCGGTCAGGATGATCTGGAAGTCCAGCTTCTTCACCGTGAAGTCCTGCTTTGCCGTGATGGGCACGAAGTTCGATTTCAGCAGCGGGTTGCTGTTGTTCCACTCGCGGTTCGTACCGGCTGTAACAGTGTCCACCGTGATCTCGCTGGGCCCGACCGGTGCGGCCTCTACCGTTACAGCACAGCTTGCGCTCTTGCCGCCGGCCGTTGCCTTCACGGTGCAGCTGCCTGCTGCTACGGCGGTCACCTTACCGGCAGAGACGGTGGCGTAACCACTGGGCGACACCGTCCAGCTCACGGTCCTGTTGGTCGCATCCGAGGGCAGAACGGTCGCGGTCAGCGTCTCGGAATTGCCCTCCGTCAGGGTGAGGGTGCTCTTGTTCAGGGTCACACTCGTCACCGGGATGACGGTCGGGGTATCCGGTGTCGGGTCCACTGTTCCGCTGCTGTCCCAGATGGTTTTGAGGGCGCTGTAGGTCGCCTGCATCCCGCTGGCGGAATAGGCTGCATTCTGGAACAGAGACAGCATCAGGGCCTTTTCCTCGTCGGTCAGGCCGCTGCCGCTGCTGTTGTTCTGGGTGGCATCCGGGCAGGCTGTGCCGGTCACCCGGACAATGATCGGGAAGGTGCTGAGCTGGTAGCCGCCGCTGGTCAGCACGCACAGGTTCACCAGCACGTCGCCCGGGGTGCGCAGCGCCTGCTCGGCTAGCTCCACCGTGACGATATGCGGGCTGTCGGCATCCAGTGTGACAGCCGGGTGGGATGCGTCCTCACCGTCTGCAATGGTGCTGTAGGAGCCGGATGCATTGTTCACAGCAGAGCGGTACTCCACTGCATATTCGGCCCCGCTGGGTGCCTGATAGGGCACGCCGCCGTTGTACAGCACAATGCCGAGAAATCGGCTCCGGCTGTCCGACTGCATCACCGGAACCACCGGCGGCACGCCCTGGGATTGGAAATCCAGATGGATGGTCTGCATGGAACCCTCCTTATTCTTTAATCTGGCCGGAGCTGGAACTGCGCTTGGTTTTCAGGGTGAACGGCGCGCTGTTCAGGCGGACAGTGTTCTTTTCGGGGTAATTGGGATAGGTGGTATACTGCACAATCTGCACGCTGGTGGAGGTGCCGGTGTCCGGGTCGATGTTGCGCACCGTATCGTACAGGGCAAAGCTCAGCGCAGCATACTTTTCCGGGTTCAGCTTGGCAAGGTCCACCACGCTGCAGGAAAAGCTCTGCACCGGGAAGGCCGCTGCTTTGAGCAGGGCCGCCGCCCGCTGATCCAGCGCGGTCTGGCTCGAAATGGATTTGTCCTCTTCATAGTGCCAGATGAGGCGGCTGTCGTAGTCGGTCAGGGTGGCAGTGGTGGTGCAGTTGTCGCCCACAAGCCGCAGGGCGGTGTAGTAGGTGCCCGCGATGCTGTCCGCCCGGCCCCGGTACTGCGGCTGCGCAGACAGGTTTAGCTCACAGGTGAAGGGCACCACGTCCTTTGCGGCAGCTGCCGGGTTCTTGATGGTCACACGGCCCGGGGCAAACTGGCAGGGATAATCCCACACCTCCACGCACTTCTGGATGAACTCGAGCGGGGTGCCGTTGAAGTCCTCCACCTGCAGCACCGGTGTGCTGGGCACCTCAGACGCCGCTGTCCAGCCGGAGGGAAGTACCTGCCGGATGGCACCCAGCATGTCCGCCGAGGTACTGGCCCAGTTGAGCAGCAGCTTCTCCTGCAGGCCGGAGAGGTCCAGCTCGGCGCTGTAGCTCATCGTGTCGCCGCCCCGGGAAACACTGGACAGTGAGAAGATGCGTTCTTCGGTGGTCTCGCGGATGCGGGCCTGCTCCTTGAGCTTGGCGCACAGCGAGTGCCCGCGCGGCAGGGTGAAATTGAGCTTGTCTTCCTCGCCGTTATAGCAGTGGGTAATGGAGTAATTATCACAGTTCAGATCGAGCTGCGAACCGTCGGATTGAATGAGAAAAAGCATGGTCAGACCTCACAAATACACCGGGTAATATTCCACCGTGATGGCGGACGCCTTCTGCAGGATGCGATTCTCGCCCGGGGCCACGGTGGGCCAGCGCAGGAAGTAGTCCGTATAGGCCAGCCAGCTGGTACCGTTGACCGTGAGCGTCTTGTGGATGCCGTCCACGCAGATGACGTCGCCGGTCTGCACGCCGGACACGGTGCAGGCATCCTGCGAGGTGCTGTCGGTCTGATACGGATAGCTGACTGTGAACACGGTGCCCGCATTCTCCGGCACGGTAACGGTCAGGGCACATTCCATAGCCGGTGCGGTGCCGGTGACGAAAAAGGTGTAGATCTCTGCAGAAGAATCGACGGTCTGTGCAGCCTGCGGTTCCGCTGCGGCCTGCACGGCCACCTCTGAAACGGCCTGCGCCTGGGTGCTGGTGCTGTCCACCACAAAGGTGGAAGGCAGGGTGAACGCGGGCCGGATGGGCAGCTGAACGGTGCACAGGTCGTACTCCGTCATGTTGGAACTGTTCTTGCGCAGAACGTTGGTGGCGCTGGTCGGGACCGGAGTGCGGGACCACTCCTGCCCGGTGAGCTTGTCCGCAATGGTAAGCGCTGTGCCGTCCGCCGGGGTGTTTGTGAAGGTCAGACCCAGCTCGGCCAGACTCAGCAGAAAGACGCTGCGCTGCAGGGTGGCAATGGTCGTATCCTGGGAGCCGGGCATGTAGTAGAATTTCGTGCTGCCGATGCTGGCTTTCAGGTCATTGGAGAAGCGGGTCGTGAAGGTGTTCACCAGCCAGCTGTCAATGGTGCTCTGGGCGTAGGCATTCAAATAGGTGCGGTTCCACGCCATGCTGGACAGGCAGTCTTTGCGCACCACCAGTGTGCGTCCGCTGCCGTTCAGGGTGCTCTCGTAGTTGTGGGCGGCAACGTAATAGTCGATGCTGGTTCCATTCTCCGGCAGCTGGATGATGCTGCCCACGGTCTTGCTGCCCAGTGTACCGGTGGATGGTGTGGGCGTATCCCCGCCGGGGTCCGGAGTCGGGTCCGGTTCCGGCAGCGGAGAACCTGCCTGCACAAGGATGGTTTCCAGCGGTGCATGAGCAAAGCCGCTCAGGGTGTAAGTGAGTTCCAAAATGCAGCCTGCGGTGTCCAGCTCTTCCGGGTCAGAGATCGTCTCCAAGCTCGCCGTGTAGTAAAAGCCGCTGGGCAGGTACAGTTCCACCGGGTCTGCCAGCAGGGCAGCGTCCAGTGCGCTTTTGCGGCGGTTGACGTCCTCGGGGCTTTCACCCCAGATGTTCACCGGCAGCGTGATGCTGCGTAGGCCGTACCGGGTCGCGCCCGGGGTGAACCGCTGGCCGACACTGGGCACCACCCGCCCGCGCGTCAGGCTCACGCTGCCCACGGAATAGCTTGCCAGCAGCAGCGCGCCGAAGTCCGACCCGGGCTTGCCGTCGATGTAAAATTCTCCGTCGTTCGGGATCACAAAAGCCCTCCTTTACTGCAAAAAGGCCAGTTCTTCGTCATAGTAGGGCGCAGTCACGCGGGCCAGCTCGTGGCCGTCCACATTGAAGGTAGCGGTCAGGCTGCCGTGCATGGTGGCGCTCAGCTGCTGGTCAGCGGTGGTGCTGGTGCCGTTCTGGGTGTGGGTGAAACTGCGCTGGTTGACCGCAGAAGCCGCCTGCGTGCGGCGGACAAGCTCCGCTGCCGTGATGGTCTCACTGGGGGTATAGG